>Ga0157380_10000804_pt1 | contig 19711 bp, 12 predicted proteins | sample S35metaG_FD_119757 | JGI IMG/M metagenome (GOLD analysis project Ga0157380, IMG submission 119757) | Switchgrass rhizosphere microbial communities from Kellogg Biological Station, Michigan, USA - S3-5 metaG | ecosystem: Host-associated > Plants > Roots > Rhizosphere > Soil | place: USA...
CGCGCATGTGGCCGGAGAAACAGAAATATCCGACCTCGGAAGAAATCCGCAAAGTACTCGACCGCAATCCGGAAGGCGCTGCGACGCGCGGCAAGTGGGGAGACGTGAATTTCCTCGGCCAGGTCGCGGACATGAATCCGCAGATGAAGGATACGCAGTTCGCCGATTATCACGGGCACGGCTGGAATTTCCGCGCCGTGTTCAAGCGCGATCGCAAGGGCAACCTGCTCGATGCCGTGGGCAACAAAGTGAGCGACGACGATCCGCAGAAGTTCAAGAAGTCCGTGCACATGTCGTCGGCTCACGTTGACGTAGGCATGCAGTGCGTCGACTGCCACTTCTCGCAGGACAATCACGGCAACGGCTACATCTACGGCGAAGTGGCCGCCGCCGTGGAAATCGACTGCAAGGATTGCCACGGCACATCGCAGGCATTGCCGAATCTATATACGTCCGGTCCCGCGGCGCTCGGCGGTGGCAACGACCTGACGACGTTGCGCACGCCCGATGGTCGCCGTCGCTTCGAATGGGTGGGCACGGATCTGTACCAGCGTTCCATGATGGATCCGACCCTGGAATGGAAGGTCAGCCTGGTGAAGCAGTCGGTCGATCCATTGAGTCCTTCGTACAACGAGAAGGCGGCACGCGCCAAGCTGATGAGCCGCAATACCTCGAATCTCGAATGGGGCATGAAAGTGGCGAGCAAGGACCTGGCGCACGGTGACAGCGACCTGGAGTGCTACACATGCCATACCTCGTGGACCACGAGCTGTGCCGGCTGTCACTTGCCGATCGAAGCCAATGCGAAGACCGAACGCCATCACTACGAAGGCGGCGAGACGCGCAACTACGCAACCTACAATCCGCAGGTGGCGCGTGACGACATGTTCCTGTTGGGGCGGCGTGAGCCGGCGGCGGGCAGCAAGTATGCGCCGGTGCGTTCATCGTCGGCGCTGGTATTGTCGTCGACGAATTCGAGCCGCGAGCGCATCTATATCCAGCAGCCGCCGATTGCGGCGAGCGGGTTCAGTTCGCAGGCATTCAATCCTCATTACCCGCATACCGAGCGCAAGGTCGAAACCAAGACCTGCACCGACTGCCATCTGTCGCGCGAGAACGATAACAACGCCATCATGGCGCAGCTGCTCGCGTTCGGAACCAACTTCGTGAACTTCATCGGCTATCGCGCCTATGTCGGCGGCGCCGGCGAGATCGCGGCGGTCACCGTTACCGAATGGGATGAGCCGCAGGCGGTGATCGGCAGCTACCTGCACAAGTATGCGTATCCGGACTGGTATGCCGATCACGAGAAGCGTGGCCGCAAATTGCCGACTGCGGCGGAGCACGGTGCGGGCGACGTGGGCTGCTTGCAGCTTCGCGGCGAATATCTATTTTCGGCGGAAGGCAGCAGCGGCCTGGAGGTCTACGATGTCTCCGGCACGGCGAACAAGGGCGTTTCGCAGCAGCTGATCACGGCGCCGTTCAGCCCGCTCGGCCAGGATACGCACGTCGGTTCGAAGAACGCGACCTGCGTGGCCCTGCCGACCAACCAGAACATTCATCCGCCACGCAATGCGGGTGAGAAGATGCGCGTCGCCAACCTGGAGCAGGTGATCCATCCGCTCTACAGCTACGCTTACATCACCGATGCGAAGGAAGGCCTGATCCTCACCGACGTCACCACCATGAGCGACGGGGAGCCTCGCAACAACTTCCTCAAGCGTGCGCTGACCTGGAATCCGGGAGGCGTGCTCGATGGCGCCCGCCACATCACGATCGGTGGGTACTACCTCTACATCACCACGCCCCGCGGACTCGTGATCGTCAGCGTCGACAAGCCGTTGCAACCGGTGGTCGTATCGCAGTTGGCGATCAGCGACGCGCGCGCTTCCTCATTGCAGTTCCGCTACCTGTTCGTCACTGACGGCCAGGGCCTGCAGGCCGTCGATGTGACCGATCCGAAGTCGCCGCGACTGGTCGCCGGCAACACGATTCGCATCGCCAATGCGCAGCGCCTCCACGTCGCTCGCACGTTTGCCTACGTTGCAGCGGGCGCGGAAGGATTGGTGATCGTCGATGTCGAGAAGCCCGAGGCGATGCGTGAATATCAGCGGTTCACTGCTGGTGGCACGCTCAACGATACCCGCGATGTGACGGTCGCAACCACCAATGCGTCGTTGTTCGCTTACGTGGCCGATGGCAAGAACGGCCTGAAAGTCCTGCAGCTCACGTCGCCGGAATCGCAGCCCAAGTTCTACGGCTTCAGTCCGGACCCCAAGCCGCAGCTCATCGCCAGCTACCAGACCGACAAGCCCGCGACGAGCCTGTCCCGCGGTTTGGAGCGCGATCGAGGCGTGGACGAGACCGGCGGACAGGTCGCCGTTTTCGGCAGGCGCGGCTCGCGACCGCTGAACCTGCAGGAAATGCGTAAGCTGTTCCTCGATGACAACGGCAAACCTTGGTACGTTAGCGACAACAAGTAGGGCTGCCACACCCCAGCAGGAACCATCGATGCGATCGCTGCGAACCGCCGCAGAGCGTGAAGGACAGCCGACGAACCCTGGCGCAGGTACTTTCGTACCTACAGGCGCGGGGAGGCAGGTTATAGCGTGTCTCGTCATCAAGCTCATGCTGGTGTGCCCGCAAGTGATCGCTGCCGAAGCAGTCCCGGACAATAACAAGGGTAATTACAAGCATCTCGGCGTCACGAGCTGTGCGAGCAGCGTTTGCCATGGAAAAGTGGCGGCGCAGACGGGCAAGAACGTGCCCCTGAACGAATATCGCACCTGGTCGCTCGAAGACCGCCATGCCCAGGCCTACCGGACGCTGGACCTGCCGGAGTCGCGGCGCATCGCCGCCAACCTGGGCCTGCCCAACGCCACTGCAGCCAAGATCTGCCTCGATTGCCATGCCGACAACGTGCCGGAAGGGCAGCGCGGTCCCAAGTTCAAGATCAGCGATGGCGTGGGCTGCGAAGCCTGCCACGGCGGTTCCGAGCAATGGATCGAAAGCCATGCAGCCAGGTCCTCGACCCACAAGAACAATGTCGGCCATGGCATGTATCCAAGCGAGCAGCCGCTGAAACGAGCCGAGCTGTGCCTGGGCTGCCACCTCGGCACCAAGGACAAGCTGGCGACGCACTCCATCATGGGCGCCGGGCATCCGCGCCTGAGTTTCGAACTCGAGGCGTACACCCAGAATCAGCCGGCGCACTACGTATCCACCGCCGAGTACTACGTCGAGCGCAAAGGCAAGATCGACGGCATGAACATGTGGGTCACCGGCCAGCTGGAAAGCGCGCGTCGCATGCTGGAGCTGGTGCAGACGAACATTTTCCACACCGGCGGCATGTTTCCGGAACTGGCCTTCTACGATTGCCATAGCTGCCATCACCCGATGGACAAGATCCGCTGGAACGCCGAGCGTGCCGGCACCGGAATCAAGCCGGGCACCCTGCGCCTGCAGACCCAGAACTTCGTGATTCTGCAGGCGGTGACGGAAACCTTCGAGCCCGCGGCGCTGCCCGAACTGGTGAGCCTGACCAATGCATTCATCCGCGCGGGACAGAAAGACAAAGCCGAAGTGGCGACGGCAGCACGGGCGCTGATGGCCTGGCTCGCGAAACGCGACGAGCTCTCGAAGCGACCATACTCTGCAGCCGACGTGGCGCGGGTACGCAAGATGCTGGTGAATTATGCAGCGGCCGACAAGGCAGGCGACTATGCTGCCGCCGAACAGATCGTACTGGGCGTCGAAAGCCTCAGCTACTCGCTCCGGGATCACGATGGCAAGAAGTCCGTCATCGACACGCTGTACAACGCCGTGAAGAACGACACGAATTTCAGTCCGCAGCAGTTCGTCGCGGCGGCGAAAAACGCGCAGGGAAAATTCTGATGCGTTTCGCCGCGCGCACACATCCGGGCCGGCGCGGAGGCGAGAACGAAGACTCGATGGGGTGGGACGAGTCGCACGCACTCTGGTTCGTTGCGGACGGCATGGGCGGGCATGCGCGAGGCGATGTCGCCAGTCGCATCGTCAAGGAGACGCTGCTGGCCCAGGCCAGCGTGCCGCTCACCGAAGCCCTCGAAAACGCGCACGCGGCTTTGCTGAAAGCGGCAGCGGAAAATCCCGAATACAACAACATGGGGTCGACCGCCGTCGTCGCCCGCATGGGCGAGGGTCGCAGCGAAATCGCCTGGGTCGGCGACAGCCGGGCCTACCTGTGGCGCAACCAGGAATTGACGGGCGTCACCCGCGATCATTCGTTCCTGGAACTGCTGCGCGAGCAGCAGCCGCTGTCCGAAGAGGAATTACGGAACCATCCACATCGCAACCTGGTCACGCAGACCATCGGCATCGGCACGCCGAATCCTTCCATCACGAGCGTCGCCCTGCGCAAGGGAGATTGGCTGCTCCTGTGCAGCGACGGGCTCAACGACGAATTGGAGGATCGTGAAATCGCCGATGCGTTGAAGACTCATCCCGAGGTCGCGGCGGCAGCGGATGCGCTGATCGCAGCAGCGCTGGCCAAGGGCGGCAAGGACAACGTGAGCGTGGTCATTGTGGAGTACGACGGTCCCGATGGCGTAAGCTCTGGGCCGGCGATAAACCGAACTGTGATGAAGTGGCTCCCGGTCGCAGCCGGAGTGCTGGCAGCATTCCTGGTCGCCGTGTTCATGATGTGGCGCCATTTCAGATGACTGGGCAACGATCCGGACATAAGACCTGGCCAGCGGCCGGGCAGAGCGGCCTTGAGCCCGCCCCGGCGCCGCCCGATGAATGGCCCACGAATTGGCCCAATGAATTGTGCCAATGAATTATGCCAATGAATTATGTGATCGTCCCAGTGTCCCCTTTCCCAGGTGCGTGCGACGCACCGGTCAGATGAAGAACTATGGCTGACAACGCGCCCGTACTGGTCAAGGTAGCGAATAGCAAGGTGATCCCGCTCAAGCCGGAGATGATCGCCGGGCGGCAGGCCGAGTCCGACCTGCACCTGGTCGAAGGCCATGCCTCGCGGCGCCACGCCCGGATCACCATGAGCGGCGACGATGTCTGGGTCGAGGACCTGCAGTCGGCGAATGGCACCTTCGTCAACGGCGTTCGCGTCGTCGAGCGAGTGAAGCTGATCAACGGCGACCGCGTGCGATTCGACGTCGAAGAGTTCGATTTTCGCGGTCCGGTCCAACCTGCCAGCGCGGCGGACGAGAACAAGACAGTATTCAGGGCGATGGAGCCCGCCTCGGTCGATGCACTGAGCAGCGGTGTCGCCAGGCGTCCCGGCGCCTGGGCCGATCCGGACGCGATGGGAGACGGCAACAAGACGCGCTTCATCGAACCGGCGCAGCTCAAGCAGATGATGAGTACCGGCTCGCAGCCGCGTTTCGAGCCTTCCCAGGTCGTCGATGGCCCGCATCTGCAGATCGTTTCGGGTAAGCGTGCCGGCGTCAGCATCCGCCTGACCGTCGGCGAAGCCGGACGCAGCGAATGGAGCATCGGTAGCGATCCGCAGCGTGAAGTGCAGCTGCAGGACAGCGGCGTGTCCGGCCTTCACGCACGCATAGTGAACGAAGGGGCCCGCTGGAAGGTCCTCGACCAGATGTCCGCCAACGGCACCTTCGTCAACGACAAGCGCACCAACGTGAGTTACCTGTCAGCCGGCGACCGGGTGCGTTTCGGTCCGGTCGAATGCGTGTTCCAACCATCGCGCGATTCATGGCGTGGCGGTGGGAGAGCCACCAACACAGCAGCCGGCAGCGAGCCGTCCGGAGGCCGCGGCAAGATGGTGGCAATCGCGGCAACGGCGTTCATCGCGACGATGGCGATCCTGTTCGTCGTCTACAAGTTCGTGATGTAGCGGTTTGCAGGGCCGGGCCGTGACCAACGGGAATCCCGCGGGACTGCAGCTCGGTTGACTAGTACACGGATGACGCTCGGACCGTTACCCCGTCCGCCTTTCTGCTCGAAACGCGACCTGCGTCCGCTCTTATGTCCTGAATCGTAGCGCTTTCCTCGGAGGGTCCCCTAAAGGAGCCCTGCGGAAATGCCGATGCGACTATGAGGCAGTGGACGCACCGGCGTCCGCTCCTGGTTTTTCCCAGGACGCATCAACGGCGGTTGGATCCAGCCATGTCCAGAACCACAGCGCTGAGAGCGAACGACATCGTGGTCGGGCGCGCCTTGCCTTACTCGGTCTACGGTGCGGACAAGACACTGCTGCTCGCCAAAGGCCAGATCGTCAGCGAACGGATCCGGGACGCCCTGCTGCGCAACGGCGTCATGCGATCCGCTACGGAGGACGACGCTTTTCCCACCGCTGCGGCCGTCGACGAACGCATCGAAGTGCCCGAACCCTGTCCATTGCAGGCGCTGCGCAATCACTATGCGAAAGCCTTCGGCACCGCGAGGCTGGGATTCCGCATGTCTCGCGACGATCGCAGCGAAGCCTATACGGCTTGGGTCATAGGCACGCACGAGCAGCGCGGATTGATCCTCAGCGCACCGGTGAGCCGCGACAACTCCCTGGTCGCGGTGAGCGATGGACAGACTTGGGTCTTTCGCGCTTTCTACGGCACCGCTGCCTTCCGCTTTGCCGGTGGCGTGCGCAAAGTGGCGTTCGAACCGTACGGCCTGACCATCGAGCCGCGCAACGACTTCGAACACATGCTGCTGCATGCCTACGTACACGAACGGCTGGTCGATGAGCTCGATGCGACGTGGAAGATTCTTGCCGGCGCCAACGAACTGGCGGCGACATCGCCGTAGAGGCAAGCTTGCCCGCTTGCTAGACTCGAACTCTGCGCCGTCGCTGGAGTTTGCCGTGCTGACCCTTCTCAGATTCTTGCTATGCTCGATCGCCCTCACGGCTGCGTTCCAAGTGCACGCCGTCGAGCCGGTCACTTCGCTGCCGAGCGAGACGCCGGAAAAATTTACGCCGCGCGAAGACTCGTTCGACTTCATCCAGCGCGAAGTCATGATTCCCATGCGCGACGGCGTCAAGCTCAAAACCTTCATCCTGATTCCGAAGGACGCCCAAGGCGCACCGGTCAAGGGTGCGCCGATGCTGATGACTCGTACGCCGTATAACGCCGGTGGACGCGTCACGCGTTCGGGCAGTCCGAAGCTCGCATCGGTGGTTCCGCAGATGGACGACACCGCTGTCGCTGCGGGCTACATCATCGTCTACCAGGACGTGCGCGGTAAGTGGGGATCTGAAGGCGACTACGTGTTGACGCGTCCGCTGCGAGGACCGCTGAATCCCACGCAGGTCGATCACGCGACCGATTGCTACGACACCATCGACTGGCTGGTGAAGAACGTGCCGCAGAGCAATGGCCGCGTGGGCACCATCGGCGGTTCGTACGAGGGCTACACGACGGTGATGTCCGTGTTCCATCCGCATCCCGCATTGAAAGTGGCCGTGCCGTTCGCGCCCATGATCGACGGCTGGATCGGCGACGACTGGTTCCACAACGGCGCGTTCCGGCAAGGCGGTGCGCTCGAGTTCATCTACGGACAGCAGGCTGCCCGCAAGGGTGACTTCCGCTGGTGGAACGGCGAATATGATCTCTACGATACGTTCCTGCGTGCCGGCTCGGCGGGAGCGGTGGCCGCAGCGAAAGGATTGGAGCAACTCGGCTTCTGGCGGCAACTCGCCGAGCACACCAGCTACGATTCCTGGTGGCAGAACCAGGCAGTCGACAAGCTGCTTGCGAAGGAACCGGTGACGGTGCCGATGATGATCGTGTCCGGCCTGTTCGACCAGGAAGATATCTACGGCGGTCCGGCGCTGTACCAGGCGATCGCACCGAAGGATCCTCACGGCGAACGCATTCATCTCGTGCTCGGGCCGTGGAATCATGGGCAGGGGCGTCGCGAAGGCCGAGGCATCGGCGCGATCCGGTTCGAAGGCGATACCGCCGGAGCATTCCGCCGCGACGTCATGCAGCCGTTCCTGGACTACTATCTCAAGGATGCAGCCAAGCCAGATACGCCGCGCGTGCTTGTGTATGAAACAGGTGCCGACAAGTGGCAGCGCTATGACCAGTGGCCGCAGTCGTGCCAGAGCAGCTGTCCTGCCACGGCAAAGGCGTTGTACCTGTTACCCGGCGGCAAACTCGGTTTCGACGCACCCACCGGGACGACGGCCGAGACGTTCGACGAATATGTTTCCGATCCAGCCAAGCCGGTGCCGTATCGTCCGCGGCCGACGATTTCCTCGGGCCTGCCCGATTCGGGTTGGGACGAATGGCTGGTCGACGACCAGCGACCGGCAGCGTCGCGCCCCGATGTGCTGGTCTATGCAACCGAGCCCTTGCAGAAGCCGGTGCGAATCGCCGGCGCACCGATTGCCAGGTTGTTCGCTTCGACTTCCGGCAGCGATGCCGATTGGGTGGTGAAGATCATCGACGTCTGGCCCGACGAAGTGCCCGATCATCCGGCCCTGGGTGGCTATCAGCAGATGCTCTCCGCAGACATCCTGCGTGGGCGCTTCCGCGTCGATCGGTCGAAGCCGGAAGCCATCGCTGCCAACAAGGCGCTGCCTTACAGCATCGATCTGCCCAACGCGAATCACACGTTCCTGCGCGGTCATCGCATCATGGTGCAGGTCCAGTCGAGCTGGTTCCCGCTGTACGACCGTAATCCACAGAAGTTCGTGCCCAACATCATGTTCGCGAAACCGTCGGACTACGTGAAAGCGACGCATCGCATCTGGCACATGCCGGGCAGCGCGAGCGCAATCGACATGCCTGTCATCGAGTGAGAGGAGAGGCAGTCCCGTAAGTTTCATGCGGCGGGCTGCCGCGCGGGCCTATGATCGCTGGCTCGTTCTTCGGAAAAGTAATCCAGGCTGACGCGAATGCGCACACGCTTGCGCCGACGACTGTTGCTGAGTTGCGCGATCCTAGGCATCGCGACAGCTGCCTGCGCCCAGGAATTCGGCTGGTTTCGTGGCGAGCCCATCGTTCAGAACCAACCGCCGCTCACTGGATTCGTCGCGGCGCGTTGGCACTTCGGCACCAACGGTGCGATCGGCCACATGGGCTGGGCCCACAACTATCCTTACTCGGACCAGAACCTCAATCGCTTCCTGGCCCGCACCACCAAGCTCGACGTCGACCTGAAGTCCTATCGCATCGTCGAACTGGGCAGCGACGAAGTCTTCGACTTTCCGTTTGCCTATGTCTCCGAACCCGGCGAAATGCAGCTCACCGACCGCGAAGTGGCGAACCTGCGTGCCTTCGTCGAACTCGGCGGCTTCGTGCTGATCGACGACTTCGACGGCCCCTGGCAGTTCCAGCAACTGCGTTCGCAGCTCCGCCGCGCTTTCCCCGAGAAAGACCTGGTGCCGCTCGACATCGACCACGCCGTGTTCCAGGCCATCTACGAACTCGACGACTTCCAGGGCATGGCCGAGCACGTTCCCGGTGGCACCATCACCTACTTCGGCCTGTTCGACGACCACGGCCGCCTCGCCATCCTCGCCGGCCACAACAACGACCTCGCCAACTTCTGGGAATGGTACGACCAACCCTCCATGCCGCTGAAACCCGCCGCCGACGCCTTCCGTCTGGGAACGAATACGGTGGTGCATGCGATGACACATTGAGGTCGGTCTAGAGTTTCGCACGGAGACCGATAGAGTCGGAATCGGAAGTTCTTACCCTATTGTTTTCGCTACTCCGTGAGAACGGACTATCTGAGCAGCGTCTCCAACGCCACGACGCCCTCAGCCGGATGCTGCCCGCGGCGCAGTTCGAAGCCGCCGGCCTGGAGCAGCTGTTGGCTGAATTGCGGCCAGCCGGGTTGGCCGAGGGCGTAGGGTTGGCTCGCGTCCAGTTGTCGTCGTAGTTCGTCTGCGTTCAGGCGTCGAAGTAGATTTTCTCCCCCGGCCGCGATCTGCTTCGTCAACACGACGACGCGGACGATCCGTAGTGGCTGGGGAGCTAAAGAGTAGCGAGTCCTGCGCAGGTCGACTTCGAATTTTTCCACGCCGCTACGGCGTCGGATGACGGGCGACTTGCGGAGGCGGGAAGCAATACGCTCGTCGACAAGTCCCAATGAATCTTCCCGCAAGTGGAGAAAGCTGCCGATGCCTGTCGCGAGCAGCGTAGCGGGTGTCGCGAGGACGCCGTCTTCGGCGACCAGATCGAGTCCGTGCAGCAATGAATGCAGAGCAAGCGTGGACTTGCCGCCGCCGCTTGCGCCGATCAGCAGGACGCCGCGGCCATTGCGGCCCATGCAGGCGGCGTGCAGCGAAATCAGTTGCTGTACGCGGGCCGCTAGCGTGTAGAAGACGAACTCGATCAGTTCATACCGCAAGTGATAGGAAAATCGCAGCATGCGGCGGGACACGACCAGCAGGGCGGTACGCTGGGCTGGAGTGACGACAGCGAAGTTGCCGGCATCCATCGCGCCACAGAGCATTCCAGGGCCCGAATGAAGTTGCACGCGCGGCGGTTCTTCACCGAATTCTGAGTCGGTCTCCGCTGACGCAGGTGTCAGGAACAGTCGCACGCGGCAGTTTGGCGGCTCCTCGTCCAGTACATGAGCAGGCAGTTTGCCGAATGCTGTATCCACGAGCCGCAGGAGCGAACGGCTGTTGCTCTCGACATCGAAGCGGCCGCCCAGGACTTCGATGCGCAATCGATGCGGGCAGGGCGATCCTTCATGGAAAGGATCGGCCGCCAGGTCGTCTGACATTCGCTTCATGATTCGTTCTTGGAAGAGCGCCTGCTGGGAAATCACGCACGCGCCGTCGGGCGACGACGGCCGCATGAGTCAGTGGCTATGGCAGGCAGCCGGGTTCATGAGCCTGAATTCATCGATACGGATTCACGGGCCGCGAGCTGCCGCGCTCATTGCTGCAATGGCATGAACCAAACCGCCGGGAGCCGGCACCTACGTCGACAACCAGAACCTGACGATCGGGTGACGGCCCCCTTGTCATGACATGCGGGTGACGACATGCATGAATCCCGTCCGGCACGATGACATTCCTTACCGACAGCGCTTGCGCAGGCGTCCGGGCAGGGCTATCCATCCTGGTGGCGCATGCCTATTTCCAGCGCTTCGACCAGAAGCAATTCCAACGGGCCAAGCCGTATCCGCCGTTGGCAACGCTGCAGGTAGCAGCATCGCTGCGCGATGCTGGCTATCGTGTCGCGGTCTTCGATGCAATGCTGGCCGACGGCGTCGATGAATACGACCATACGCTGCGGCGCACCGAGCCGCAGCTGGCGCTGTTCTATGAAGATAACTTCAACTACCTGAGCAAGATGTGCCTGGGCAAGATGCGCAAGGCCGCCTGCGAAATGATGGCGCATGCACGTCGCCGCGGCGCGAGAGTCATCGCAGCCGGATCCGATGCTTCCGATGCGCCCTCTGTCTACCTGGCCGCAGGCGCGGAAGTCGTACTGCTCGGCGAAGGACTCGCTGCGTTGAATGCGCTGGTGCGGCGGTTGGAAACCGATCCGGAGATGGACATCGCTCAGCTGGTCGCCGGCATCGCCGGCGTCGCTACGGCCAGTGACCGTAAACCCAGTGACCGTAAACCCAGTGACCACAAATCCAGTGATCGCGAACTGGTCGCCGTCAACGGCACACGCACATCGGCCGAACAGAAAGGCACGCCGATGCCGGCATGGGACTTGATCGATGTAGAACGCTATCGCTCGACGTGGCAGCGAGCACATGGCTACTTCAGCCTGAATATGGCCGCATCGCGCGGTTGCTCGTTTCGTTGCAGCTGGTGCGCGAAGCCAATCTGGGGCAATCGCTACTTGCAGCGGGATGCACATGCAGTCGCGCAGGAAATGCAGTTCCTCAAGCAGTCGTACCAGCCCGATCACATCTGGTTCGCGGACGACATCTTCGGCTTTCGCGTCGATTGGGTTACCGAGTTCGCCTCGGCGGTCCATGCGCTCGATGGCTCCATTCCATTCATGATCCAAACCCGCGCCGATCTGGTCAGTGCCGGCATGGCGAGAGCGTTGCGGGATGCCAATTGCCAGGAAGCCTGGATCGGTGCGGAGAGCGGCAGCCAGCGAGTGCTGGATGCGATGAACAAGGGAATCCGCGTCGAAGACCTGCCGCTGGCTCGCGAACGGCTGGCCGCACAGAACATTCGCGTCGGTTTCTTCATCCAGCTCGGCTACCTGGACGAGCAGATCGGTGACCTGCTGGCCACGCGGCAGTTGATCGAGAATTGCCGTCCCGACGACATCGGCGTCAGTGTTTCCTACCCATTGCCGGGCACGCCGTTCTACGAGAAGGTGAAGGAGCAGCTGCGGGCCAAGACGCACTGGCAGGAGAGCAACGACCTGGACATGATGTTCGAAGGAACCTACGACTCGCTGTTCTATCGCGCCATCCGCGACCTGCTGCACGACCAGGTGACCCTGGAGAAGCGCAGTTCGACACTCAGCAGCAACGACTACGAGCTCGACCGGCGGGCGCTCGAACGACGTTGGGAACTCCTGGTCGTTGCCGAGCGGCAGCATCGCAATCGAGTCGAGGTGGCGGTTCCCGGCTAGGGCGCCGCGTCGTCATCATGGCCGACCTGTTACTGACGCACGGCTATTTTCTGGCCGAAGACGACAAGGAACGGCAGATCATGAAGCCGTATCCGCCGCTCGGCCTGCTGTCGCTCTCGGCCTATCTCAAGCAATGCGGCTTTGCCGTGGAAATCTACGACAGCACCTTCGGCACTCGCACCGAACTGCTCGACAAGCTCAGGCAAGGCAGCGGCGTGCTCGGGATCTATACCAATCTCATCACGCGGCGCAGCGTCCTGGAGATCGTCGCCGTCGCCCGGCAAGCCGGTTGGAAGATCATCCTGGGCGGACCGGAGAGTGCCAACTATCCCGCGGAGTACCTGCGGGCGGGCGCTGATGCAGTCGTGATCGGCGAGGGCGAGATGGCGCTGGCAGAATTGCTTCCCGCACTCGCGATCCATGGACCGCATCGCCTGAATCGCGTACGAGGCATCGTGTTCAAGGACGAGGCGGGCGAGCTGTATCACACGCAGGAACGCTCCAAGATTCCCGACCTCGATGCGCTGCCGTTCCCGGATCGCGAAGCGATCGATCATCAGCGATACCTGGATGTGTGGAAGCAGTATCACGGCGCCAGCAGCATCAACTTGATCACCGCCCGCGGCTGTCCGTATCGCTGCAGTTGGTGTTCGCACGCGGTCTACGGATACTCGCATCGCCGGCGCAGTCCCGAGAATGTCGCAGACGAAGTGTCCTGGATCGTCGCACGCTATCGTCCCGACCAGCTCTGGTATGCCGACGACGTCTTCACGATCAGTCATCCGTGGCTGCAGCGCTATACGGTGCAACTCAAACAGCGTGGCCTGATCCTGCCATTCGAAACCATTACCCGTGCCGATCGGCTGCAGAGCGAAGATGCGGTGCGCTCGTTGAAGGAACTGGGATGTTATCGGATCTGGATCGGCTCGGAGAGCGGCAGCCAGAAGATCCTCGATGCCATGCAACGCGGCGTCACCGTCGAGCAGGTGCGCCGCTCCGTCGCGTTGGCGCAGAAGCAGGGGATCGAAGTCGGCATGTTCCTGATGTGGGGCTACGAGGGCGAAGAGATCGAAGACATCGCCGCCACCGTCGAGCACGTGAAGATCTCCAACCCGGATGTGTTCTTCACCACCGTGTCCTATCCCATCAAGGGCACCATGTATTTCGATGCGGTCAGCGACAAGGTCGACCTGCCGCTCGCCTGGGAGACCGCATCGGATCGCGACTACGTGATCGAAGGACGACGCAGCAGGGACTACTATCGTCTCGCCGACATCTGGCTCCGCAACGAAGTCGAAGCGCATCGCACGCGGAAGGCCGACCCGTTGGCTGCTGCACGCTTGTATGGCGTGGCCAGGCATGCCCGCGAACAGATGAGCTCGATGCCATGAACGCGCGGCCCACGCAATCGCAGGTTCAGGCGGCGCTGCGTAAGACGACGGAGACGCTCGCGGCCGAACTCGGGACGCCGACGGACATGCCACCCGACTGGTCCGATGTCGAGTGGTGCATAGCCGAGGCGGTAGCGGCGATGCACGGTATCTCCGCGTTACTGTCGCAAACCCTGCGGTGGAGGGGTCCAGGACACTGGGAGGCCTTCCTGCAACAGCAACGCGAACACACGTACCAGCGCCACCTGCGACTCGACGAGTTGCTGTACGACCTGGATGCGCGTGCCATTACGGCGAACCTCGCTTTCGTCCCGCTGAAGGGTGCAGCGTTGCACCGGCTGGGCCTGTACCGGGCAGGCGATCGGCCCATGGCGGATATCGACCTGCTCATTGCCGATCGAGATCGGGCTGCAATGACACGACTGCTGCAGGACGCCGGCTTCAGTGAATCACTGGTCACCTGGAGACACGTCGTTTTCGAAGCGCTGGGTTCGCAACGCGTGGCGGACATCGGCGAACATCGCAGCAACCCGCTCAAGATCGAACTGCATAGCCGGATCGCCGAGCGACTGCCGCTGGTCGAGGCCGACATCACGCAGGCGATTCGGCAGGTCGAGGCTGACCGCGGAGCGAATTGCTACCCATCGTTGGCGGCGTTGATGGCTCATCTGCTGCTGCACGCTGCCGGCAACATGTGTGGATCGGGCCTGCGCATCGTTCAATTGCACGACATTGCATTGCTATGCGCACGAATGACCGACGCGGACTGGCACGTGCTGATGGAAGTGCCGTGGGCTGGTATGCAAGCAGGCAACTGGTGGATGTGGTCGCCATTGCAGTGCCTGTCCGAATATTACCCGTATAGCGTGCCACGAAAAGTCATGGACGTCCTGGATGCGCAACAACTAGGGCTCCGAAAGCTGTTGCGCCGTCGCTATCCAATCTGCGATGTGTCTCTCTCGATGCTCGTGCCTCGTGCGTTTCCCGGTATTGCCTGGTCCGGATCCATGGGCGAGCTGTGTCGCTACGTGGCGCTGCGCATCCGTCCGGATGCCGAATCGCTCGCGATACGGCGAGCAACCGTGGACAAACATCCGGGCGCCGCCGTCGATCGTTGGGTGCATCTTTCGCAAGGGAGCCGCATGCTCCGATGGCTCTTCTTGCGTCCGCCGCGGATGCTGACGATATCGTCGGTGAACGCAGCCCTGGCCCGCTTCGATGCGATGACATGACCGAAGCGGAGTATGCGGCGCTCGCGCAAGCCTGCGACCGACTGCTGCGGGCCGAAGATACCAGTGTCGGACGTGTCGCCATCCCGCTGCTCCACGTTATCAATGAGCATCCCGGCTGGCTGGCACAATACGAATCGCTGTTCCGGCCCGATGCCGCGACTGGCTGGCGCAGCAGGTACGAAATTCTTGACGCACCACGAGCTGCCTTGCGAGCTGCACGGGCGCTGCGTCGCTCCCTATCGTTCAGCGAGCCAGACTACAATCGTTTCCGCGGCGTGGACGTACTCATCGTTTCGCACCTGGGAAATTCCGCACAGCTCGAAGCGGAGGATGATTTCTATTTTGGCTCGTTGCAACAACTGCTGAGGGAACGAGGTGCGATGTCGGTCCTGGTGTTGATGGACCACCGTCCCTCGTCGTCGACAGACGGAAACGCTGCATCCGACGAGGTTCCGCAGCGATTCGCACCGGCGCGAATGCTATTGCCGCGAACGGTTGCGCCGCGCATGGAGCGAGAGATATGGCGTTACTGCATCTTCGTGGCACGACAGCTGCGTCGATCGTCGCTCGAACTCGGCGATACGCTCGACGGCCGCGTCGCCAGGCTCGCCGGGCGTCACGCGTTATCGTTCGGAACAGCGTATAACCTGCGCCACCATGCATCGTTGTCTGCTGTCTGCAGATCGCTCAATCCACGCATTGTCATGACGACCTACGAAGGCGATGGTTGCGAGCGCATCATCTGGCATGCCGCTCGCTGTGCCAGTCGTCGGCCGCTGTGCGTGGGATATCAACACACGAGATTGCTGGCCCGCGCTCATGCGATACGTAGATCTGTGCGCGCGGCGGGTATCGATTGCGATCCGGATGTCGTACTGACGCTGGGCGAGACGTCTCACGCCCTGTTCGAACGCAGTCCTGGATTCGAGGGTACGCACCTGATTCGATACGGCTCGCATCGACGTATCGAGCCCGTGCTGCTGCCGGATCGCAGCGAACGACCGAATCTGTGCCTGGTACTGCCCGACGCCGACGATCGGGAGTTCGCCTTCCTGTGCGAATTCACGTTGCTGTGCGCCCGTCGACTACCTCAGTTGCAGTTCGTACTGCGATCGCATCCCGCCATTACCCTTGACGCTCTCCGTGGCCGCCACGCGCGGCTGCGCGATCTTCCCGACAACGTCACGCTGTCCGCAGGTCGTTCCCTTGTCGACGACTGCGCCCGCGCACGCTATTGCCTGTATCGCGGTTCTTCAGCTGCCATCCAAGCAGTATTCGCGGACATCAAACCCTTCTACGTCGCCCGCTCCGGCGAACTGTCGTTCGACCCGCTGTTCTCGCTGACCGAATGGCGCGAAACCGTTTCATCTCCCGAAGAGTTCGCTGTCTTCGCCGTCGCCGACACGTCATCGAACTCGGAAGCTGCGCGGAATGCAAAACGCCAGTGCGATCGAATGGTAGCTCCGGTTCGTCCGGCTGCGCTGGATGAGTTACTTGGCCTAGTGACGCATTGCTAGAGGATTTTGGGGATTTCGCACGGCGAACGCTAGGGTCAGAGTTTCTTAGTCTGTTCCTTCTCCTGTCCGCCCCGTGTTCTCCGTGCGACCTTTGCCTCAGAAGGATCTAAAGGCTAGTCACCCGCGGATCCCAAAGCTTCACGAACTTCCGCGATGCCGCCAGTTCCCACGGACGATCGTACTGCTCGAATCGATAACGCCACGAAGCCGCGGCACGCAGGGCGAGTTTGGCCCAGCGAGGCGAGCGGATATCCGTAACAGTCGGGAAGCGGCAGCCAAGGACGGTGGTGAAGTCCAGGATGCGTTGGCGCAGGCGGTCGCTGAGCCAGGGAGCGTTGTTGTGGCACCAGTATTCCACCCAGTGCGGCTGAGCCCATTCGTCGGCGGTGGTGGGGAATACTACCGGACGGCCGGCGGTATCGCGCAGTTGAGTCGCCGAGCGCGGACCTTTCAGCTTCGGGTCGTGAGAGGACGGCGGCAACGGCGTGTAGATGTAGATCATGATCTCGGTGGCCGGATGAATGCGTTTGATCAGCCGGATGAACTCGAAGGTCTTTGCGGTTTCGCCTTCGGGATCTTCGGGCGGCGCCAGCATGAAGGACAACTCGGGGATCACGCCGTTGCTGCGACACTGCTTGACGACTTCCAGCGTCTGGTCCGACCGCGTCCCCTTGCGGATATCGTGCAGCATCCAGTCGCTGGGAGATTCGGCGCCTATGTAAGCCATGCGCAGCCGGCTCTTGCGCACCAGTTGCCAGGAGCGCTCCGACATGTTCACCAACGCATCGGCGCGGGCGAAGCACCACCAGGGAAATTCGAAGCGGGCAAGGACGTCAAGGAGCGGCAGCATGTCTGCGTCGCGGTCGAAGAAATTGTGATCGTAGAACTGGATGGCATCGGCTCCCAGCCGTTGCAGATAAGCCAGGTCTTCGGCAAGCCGGGCATCGGCTGGCAATGCGGTCTTGCCTTTGAACATCGCCGCGACCCCGCAGAATGTGCAGCGAAAGCGGCATCCGAATGCCGCTTGATAGCCGGCGGTGCGTCGTCCCAGGTAGGTTGGAGTGAGATACTGGCGCGGATTGTCCAGCCGTTCATACGGAAGCATCGTAGCCAGCCGCGCGGCGGAGAACGGTCGATCCTTGTTATGGATCGCCTGGCCTTTGCGTTGCCATGTCAATCCCGCAATCGAACCGAGTTGCGCACGTTCTCCATTGAAAAGTGCTGCCAGCAATTCGGCGAGCGTGTCCTCTCCCTGGCCGCGAACGACGAAGTCGACATAGGGAGCGGCGATGCTCGGAATGGGGCAGATGGTCGGATAGTATCCGCCCCAGATAATGGGCAACGACGGGAGTCGTGCGCGAATCGCCTTGGACACGGCGATTGCCGTCGGCAGCTGCGGTCCGCCCATCACCGTGACGCCCACTGCATCGATGCGGCGTTCCGAGATCGTTCGCAAGGCCGTGGCGATGAAATCGCGATCGACGTTGCCGTCGACGATGTGCGTGTCGTACCGGTGTTCGAGGGAGGCGGCGAGGCTCAGGACGGCCAGCGGAAAACGCGCACTCTCGCGCTTGGTAATGGTTGGGTTGATGAACAGGACGCCGCGGCGCTTGCTTGTCAACTGAGTCATGAATGGAGTCATGACAGTCTCGGTTCGGACTTGCCCCATTGCATGAGGACCATTTCCACCGGCCAGCGATAGTCGTCGCGGCTGCAGCGATAACGAGCGAGGCGCTGCAACAGGCGCTTGCCTGAATTGCGCCTCCACGCGAGTTCGTGAAAGAACTTGAAACGCTCGATGAGTTTGAATTTCTCGCGGGATACCCACGGGCCGGGCAGGCCGTCGACGAAGTCGAAGGTCGACCATTCATCGAGCGTCTGCGGGAGTTGAAAGCCGCGCGCCACTTCTTCCTGCACGATATCGCTGCCGGGATAAGGTTTGAAATAGAAGAACGGCGTCTGAAAATCCGGACTCATGGAGCGCAGCCGCTTGGCACAGGCCAGCGTGTCGACGATGCTTGCATCCGTTTCATCGGGAAAGCCGACGATGAAGGGGAAGTTGCCGGCAATGCCGTGATGGCGCATTTTCTCGGCGGTGGCGAACACCTGCTCGATCTTGATGTCCTTGCGAATGCGCTTGAGCATTGCGTCGGAGCCCGATTCCACGCCCACCAGCAGGCGCCGCAAGCCGGATTGCCGGCAGCGTGCCCAGACATCGTCCGGCAGCCGCACGCCCTGGTCGGCACGCATGGTTCCCGCCCAGGTGATCTTCATGCCGGACTCGACGATCTGGTCCGCCAGCGTTTTCACGCGGTCGCGACGAGTGAAGAAAGTCTCGTCCTGGAAATTCACGTCGTCGAAGCGATATCGATCCCACAGTTCCTTCAGCCGCAGTCCCATGCGGATAGGGTCCAGGCCCACCCATTTGCGGCCGTAGACGAAGGGATCCGAACAGAACGCGCAACGGAAATTGCAGCCCTGCGACGAGATGAAGTCCAGCTGGCGCTTGCCCTTGAGTTTGAAGTAGCTCTCGACCGGAATCAGGTTGTAGTCGTGGGCGCGGAAGTTCTCGACCGATTGCAATTCACGCGGTGGATTGGTGCAGATCGAACCATCGGCGCGCCGCACCGTGCATCCCTGGCACCCTTCGAGCGAGCGTCCGTCGATCAGCCGCTGCACGATCTCAGAGAAAGTTTCCTCGCCCTGGCCTTGCACGGTGACATCGACGCAGGGATCTTCGAGACATTCGCGAGCGAACATCGAAGGATGCCAGCCGCCCCAGATCACGGGAAGGTGGGCACGGACTCGCTTGGCGGCGCGTGACATTCGCAATGCATCGGAAATGGGTGCTCCGGTCAGCACCGTCACGCCCAAGCACACGGCGTCTTGGACTTCTCGCGCGAGCGTGGCCTCCGCGTCGGGATCGAGACGTCCATCGATGGTCACGACCTGGAATGTTTCCGGATCGAGTTCCGAACCGATCGCCAGCAACGCGAGCGGCATGGTGAAGAACACGGCCCGCGGATTGTAGAGCA
>Ga0157380_10000805_pt1 | contig 19630 bp, 17 predicted proteins | sample S35metaG_FD_119757 | JGI IMG/M metagenome (GOLD analysis project Ga0157380, IMG submission 119757) | Switchgrass rhizosphere microbial communities from Kellogg Biological Station, Michigan, USA - S3-5 metaG | ecosystem: Host-associated > Plants > Roots > Rhizosphere > Soil | place: USA...
CCACGGTCGGGCGCAAGCTGGCCGCCGTCCGCGGCCTCTACGGCTACCTCGTCCGCGTCGAGAAGGTCGGCGCCAACCCGGCCGAGCTCGTCTCCAGCCCGAAGCGCTCCGAGCACCTGCCCCACGTCCTCACCACCGAGCAGATGAGGGCGCTCCTGGAGCGGATTCCGGCCCGCACTCCGCTGGAGCTGCGCGACCGGGCGATGCTGGAGCTCGCCTACTCCTGTGGGCTTCGCTGCGAGGAGATCGTCAACCTCGACGAAGGGTCGCTCGATTTCGAGACCGAGCAACTGCGGGTTCTGGGCAAGGGGTCGAAGGAGCGGTTGCTGCCGGTGGGGGAGCCCGCCCAGCGGGCATTGCGCCGCTATCTCGACAAGGGTCGCCGCGCCCTCGCGGTCGATCCCCGCGAGCAGGCGCTCTTCCTCTCCAAGAGCGGTCGCCGCCTCTCCAACTCCGACGTTACCCGCCGCCTCGGGCTCTGGGTGCGCGAGGCGGCGCTGGCCGCCGGCGTCTCTCCTCACTCGCTGCGACACAGCTTTGCCACCCACCTGCTGGAGGGGGGAGCGGACCTTCGCACGATCCAGGAGCTGCTCGGGCACGCCTCGATCTCGACCACACAGGTCTACACTCGCGTCGATGCCGCTCGTCTGCGTGACGCGTACGCTGCCACCCATCCACGCGCCTGATCGGCAAATAACCCGTCAGCGACTCTAGAATCACGGCCGGAGCCATGGAAACAGGGGTAAAAGAGGTTGAGCTGCGCGATCTGTGGCGCCGCTACAAGGGCGAAGGGGACGCCAGCGCCCGCGAGCGACTGGTCGTCGCCTACTCGCCGATGGTCAAGTTCGTCGCCGGTCGCCTCGGCGCCGGGCTGCCGTCCCACGTAGACGACGCCGACCTGATCTCCTACGGCCTGATGGGCTTGATCGGCGCGATCGAGCGCTTCGAGCCCGAGCGCGGGATCAAGTTCGAGACCTTCGCGATGACCCGCATCCGCGGCGCGATCATCGACGAGCTTCGCTCGCTCGACTGGGTGCCGCGCTCGGTGCGCTCGCGGGCCCGCGAAATCGAGGGGGCGCAGGCCAAGCTCGAGCACGAACTGCAGCGGGCGCCCACCGAGGCCGAGTTGGCCAAAGAGCTCGGCATCGACGAGGAAGAACTGCAGACGTCGCTGCTGGAGATCGCCAACTCCTCGGTCTACGCGCTCGATGAGCTCTGGACCGTCTCGGACTCCTCCGGGGATCAGGTGTCGCTGCTCGACACGATCTCCGACCCGCGTGCCGAGGATCCGCAGGAGTCGCTGGCCAGCAGCGAGGTCAAGGACCGCCTCACCGAGGCGATCGCCTCGCTGCCCGAGCGCGAGCAGCTGGTCGTCGCGCTCTACTACTACGAGAACCTCACCCTGCGCGAGATCGGCGAGGTGCTCGGCGTAACCGAGTCGCGCGTCTCCCAGCTTCACACCAAGGCGGTCATGCGCCTGAAGTCCGGCCTCCAGGCTGTCTAGGTCAGCTATCCCCGAGAAGGAGATGGCGAGTGACCCTCCCCAAAACGCGCGGCAGGAGCCGCGCTTGAGTGTTTTGGGGAGGGTCACTCGCCATCTCCCGCCCGACCGCTTGAATTGCCGCGTGCGGGGTGTACCTTCATTTGCGTGCCCCATAAGGCTGCAGATCGGATTCGCAATGTCGCTTTGATAGGGCACCGGGGCTGCGGCAAGACGAGCTTGCACGAGGCGATGCTGTTCGAGGCCGGGGCGGTGAACCGGCTGGGAAACGTGACGGACGGCTCCACGGTCTCCGACCACGAGCCCGACGAGCAGGAGCGGGCGATGTCGATCAACGCCGCCCTCGCCTGCTTCGAGCACGGCGGGCGGGAGATCAACCTGATCGACACGCCCGGGGAGCCGAGCTTCGTCGCCGACGCGATCGCGGCGCTGCGGGTTGCGGACGCGGCTGTGGTCGTCGTCAACGCGGTGATGGGAGTCGAGGTGCACACCGAGCGGCTCTGGCGGCGCGCGGACGCCGAGGGCCTGGCGCGGCTCGTCTTCGTCAACATGCTCGACCGCGAGCGGGCCGACTTCTTTCGCGCTCTCGACTCGCTGAAGGCGGCGTTCGGCCCTCACGTGGTCGCGACCGAGATCCCGATCGGGACCGAGCAGGAGGTCCGCGGCGTCGTCGACCTGATCGACCTGAAGGCGTTTGTCTACGAGGGGACGGGCCCGGGCGCCGCCGAGGAGGTCGAGATCCCCGCGGAGCTGCGCGAGCAGGCCGAGGAGCACCGGGAGAAGCTGATGGACGAGGTGGCGGAGAACTCCGACGAGCTGATGGAGCGCTACCTGGAGGGCGAGGAGATCGACCACGACGAGATCCTGCGGGTGCTGAAGCAGGGGGTGACCGACGGGCGGATCTTCCCGGTCACCTGCGGCGTGGCGACGCGCAACCTCGGCACCGGCCGGCTGCTCGAGGCGCTGGTCGAGGACCTGCCCTCGCCGGCGATGCGCGGTGCGGTGGCCGCTCGCGGCCCCGACGGCGAGGAGATCGAGATCGAGCCCGACGAGGACGGCCCGCTTGTCGCCTACGTCTTCAAGACCCTCGCCGACCCCTACACCGGTCGCGTCAACCTCTTCCGCGTCTACCGCGGGACGCTGAGCTCCGACACCCACGCGGTCAACGTCAGGGGCGGCCAGAAGGAGCGGATCGGCCAGCTCGGCCAGCCGCTCGGCAAGGAGCTGAGGCAGGCATCGGAGCTGGGGGCGGGGGATATCGGCGCGGTCGCCAAGCTGAAGGAGACCCGCGCCGGCGACGTGCTCTGCGCCGGCCAGGAGGAGATCTCCTTCGCGCCGCTCGACCTTCCCAACCCGGTGATGGCCTTCGCCTATGAGCCGAAGTCCAAGGGGGATGAGGAGAAGGCCGCCGCGGCGGTGCGCCGGCTAACCGAGGAGGACCCGACGCTCGACGTCCACCGCGACGCCCAGACCGGGGAGCAGATCATCGCCGGCCTCACCCAGATCCACGTCGAGGTGATGGTCGAGCGGATGAAGAGCCGCTTCGGCGTCGAGATCGAGCTGCACCCGCCGCGCGTTCCCTACCAGGAGTCGATTCGCCGCCCCGCCAGCGCCCACGCCCGCTACAAGAAGCAGTCGGGCGGGCGCGGCCAGTTCGCCGACTGCCAGATCGAGATCGAGCCGGCCGACGACGGCACGGTGCTCGACTTCGTCAACAAGATCAAGGGCGCGGCGATCCCGGGCAGCTTCATCCCCGCGGTGGAGAAGGGGGTGGAGGAGGCGATGGCCCACGGCACGGTCGCCGGTTACCCGGTGAAGGGGGTGCGGGTGCGGCTCGTCGACGGCAAGCACCACGACGTTGACTCCTCGGAGATGGCCTTCAAGATCGCCGGCGCGATGGCCTTCAAGGAGGCGATGGAAGCGGCGGACCCGGTGCTGCTGGAGCCGATCGTGCGGCTCGCGGTGAGCTGTCCCGAGGACGTCGTCGGGGACGTGATCGGCGACCTCAACTCGCGCCGCGGGCACCCGCTGGGGATGGAGCCGAAGGGCGGGATGACCGAGGTCAAGGCGGAGGTGCCGATGGCCGAGGTGCTCGACTACGCGCCCGACCTGCGCTCGATCAGCGGCGGAAGGGCGGATTTCGAGGTCGAGTTCGACCGCTACGAAGAGGTCCCCTCGCACCTGGCCGAAAAAGTCGTCTCAGCCACTGGCTGAACCGCGTCGCACCGAGTCCGGTGAACTAGCTTTCAGGCGTGAGCATCTACCAGCGCGATCCAGCGGCTCCGGGGGCGAACGTGAGGCGGCGGCAGGTGGAAGCCGGCAGTCGGCTCGAGCGCGCGGTCGTCCGCTTCAACGAGAGCGATGTCGCCCGCACCGTGGCTGGCCTGACGCGCAGCCTGGGCCAGCCTTCGGTATCGGTCGGGACCGCGGCGGGCTCGCCGAGCGAGGTGCGGATCACCGTCGCTTGGGACCTCTGTTGGTACCAGTGGAGCGTCGACGTGAGCGACGATCGGCGGCCGGTGGCTCAGATCGCCAGGGGAGAGGACGTCGAGCAGCTCGATCGCTCCGCCCGCCACTGGAACGCGAGTCTGGGGGAGGGCGGCCACTTGGTTTTCGGGGCGTCCGGCCCGCCAGCACCGCGCCGCCGCGCCGGCTGGCTGAGGCGCAGGTGAAGGTCATCGTCAACGTCGACGGGGGGGCGCGTGGCAACCCGGGACCGGCGGCGATAGCGGCGGTGGTCCAGGACCCCGACGGCGAGGTGCTCGAGGAGCGCGGTGAGCGGATCGGCCGCGCGACCAACAACGTCGCCGAGTACAAGGCGCTGCTGCTGGGGATCGAGCGGGCCGCGGCGCTCGGGGCGAAGGAGCTGGAGCTGGTCGGCGATTCCGAGCTCGTCGTCAAGCAGGTCAAAGGCGAGTACAAGGTCAAGGACGCGACGATGCGGGAGCTGCACTCCCAGGTGAAGGAGGCGTTGCGAGGCTTCGAGGGGTGGTCGATCCGCCATGTGCGCCGCGAGCACAACGCCGAGGCCGATCGTCTGGTCAACAATGCTCTCGATGGACCCTAAGCCGATCGATCCCGGCGTCGACATCGGCCACGTGCAACCTCAAGGTGGCCGACCTCGACCGCTCACTCGACTTCTACCGCGGCGTCCTCGGCTTCGAGCTGCAGCAGCGCCTCGGCGACGAAGCGGCCTTCGTATCCGCCGGCGGCTACCACCACCACATCGGGCTCAACACCTGGCACTCGAAGGGTGGCGAGCCTCCGGCGCCAGGGACGACCGGCCTCTTCCACTTCGCGATCCGCTACCCGACCCGCGCTGCGCTCGCCGACGCGCTCGGCCGGCTTCGCCGGGCCGGGGTGGGCCTCAGCGGTGCCTCCGACCACGGCGTCAGCGAGGCGCTCTACCTCAGCGACCCCGACGGCAACGGCATCGAGCTCTACTGGGACCGGCCGAAGGAGGAGTGGCCCGAGCCCCAGCACGGTCAGAAGGTCGAGATGTACACGCGGCCGCTCGACCTCGGCGGCCTGCTGGCCGAGCTGGACGGCTAGGAGCCGAGGATCGCGCCGACCAGGTTCGCTTTGAACGGCTCGGTGCCGGGGACGAGCCGCACGCTTGTGAAGTTGCTGTGGGTGCGCATGTAGGTGAGCTCCTTGGCCAGGTCGCCGACGCCGTTGGAGCCGGCGAGCGGCGCCAGCTGCAGGGTGCTGAGGACGCCGAAGGCGGCGCCGGAGCCATTGAGGAAGCCGCTGCCGGAGTCGCCGGGGATGCCCGGCGTCAGCGTGACCACGTTGTGGCTCCACCCATTGCCTTCGCTTTGCATCACGATGCCCTGCTTCGGGCTCAGCTTGGTGATTCCGCCGCGGAGCTCGGAGTTGCCGTAGGAGTAGACGGTGGAGCCGAGCCCGCCGGGGGCGCCGACTTTCGTTGGGCCGCCGAAGCCGGGCACCGACGGGTTGACCCTGGCCATATCCGCGGGGTCGATCTCGACCAGGGCGAGGTCGTTGTAAGCGCATGCGTCTGGATCGGTCTCACCTCCGGCCTGCATGGTCAGCCAGGAGCTGTAGACGAGCGTGCCCGGCTGGCTGGCGCCTTTCACTTCCACCGGTGTCCCCAGCGGCAGCGAGCCGCTGCTGCAGCCATCGGTTTCGGTCTGTCCCCCGGTGCCCGAGCAGTGCGCGGCCTGCCCGAGGAAGACCTTTGCGCCTTCCTCGAAGATGAAGTTGGACGTGCACTGGGCCCCATCGGTGAAGACTTGAACTCCCGGATGGACGGTCGCCTGCCCCACGGGTGCCCACGCCGAGGCGACGGAGGGAGAGACCGCCGCGACTGCGAGCACCGCGAACAACGCAATGAGGTTCTTCGGCCTGAACATACTGAGCCTCCTCTTTGTTGCCGAGCCGGCGACCGTCCACCGGGACTGAAAGCAGGCTACCAAATACTAAGTAGGAGCTTCTCGGCCACAGAGCAAGTTGCCCAGACCTCCGCAGCTATACTCGCCGTCCGCGCGGCTGTAGCTCAGCTGGCTAGAGCGTCTGCTTGCCATGCAGAAGGTCGTGGGTTCGAATCCCATCAGCCGCTTTTTCGCGAATGTCCTGCACGTGGGCGGGTTGGTTCCGGCGCGGGTCGCCGAAACCAAATGGAACCATCCCGCATATCGCCTCCATCTTGGGCACTAGTGCCCAAGATGACGCGGATACGCGGCGATTAGTGGCGATTTCAGCCGATTCCGCCTGGCTTTGCGCCAGCGACGGAGTTAGGGTCGGCGGGCGCCAGCGTCTTCAGTACCTTTTACGAGTGGCTGTCGAGGGCGGGGATGCGTAGGTTGAGCATGTCGTCGGAGGTGCGCTTCCGTTGAGACATCGGCTACCGTTCAGCCTAGTCGCCGCGCCCGCGCGGTAAAGGATGAATACACGCACCGCCGTCGAGGTCTTCCTCGGCAAGCAAATTGAGGTTCCGAGCGAGCAACAGTTTCTGGCTCGCTTCCAACGAGACCTTCAGGCGCTCGGCGTCTCGGCCCGCATCCTCGCCAACCTGCAGGTGGGGCGCGATGGCGACCGCCAGGTCGACTTTGTCGTGATCACCGGCCAGCGCACGATGGTGGTCGAGCTGAAGACCTACCCGGGTCCGATCATGAGCGGTCCTCGCAACGGCCAATGGCGAGTCAGCGTTGGAGCGGGAGCGGTGGAGGACCGTCGCAATCCGCTCGGGCAAGCGCTGAGCGCCTCGCAGTACTTCAGCGATGAGTTGCATGCGTTCGCAGGGCGCGCTGATGTTCCGGGCCCGACCGGTCCGAAGTTCTGGTCGGACCTCGACGCCGTCGCCTGCGCGTTCCCCGCACTGCCGGAGGACTCGACATGGGAGCCGCGCAAGCACGTGGAACTGGTCGGCTACGGCGCACTGCTCGATCGGTTGCAGGAGAACTGGGATCGCTTCGTTCAGAGCCTGAATCTGTACCGGGCCGACGAAGATGCTCCCGAGAACCTGGTCCGCAGAGCCGGCGCTGCCGCCATCGACGCCTATGCAGGCCTGTATCGGGAGGCACACGGCGATACGGACCCGATCGCGAGCACGGCTGTGGTGGTTGACGGCACGCCAGCGGAGCGCCCAAATGTGGCGGCGTTGCTCACCAGCGGGTCCACGGTGCTGCTGCGCGGCACGTCGGGCACCGGCAAGACGTTGTGGGCTCGGGACATCGCCGCCGAGCTGGCTGCGGCAGGGCATCTGCCGATCTGGATTGAGGCCGACATGTGCGATGGCTCGTTTCGAACCGCCTGCGCGCAGGCGGTCGCGCCGTACACCGCGCTGAGCGTAAACGAACTACTCAAGGCTGCTGATGCTGGTGGCCGCGTTGTCGCATTCATCGTCGATGACTTCAACAAGATCTCCGCGCAGGGCCGACGGCGTCTGCTCGACGGGCTTCGCACGGCCCGGGTCCGCGCCTCGGGACGAGGTGTGCTGATCACCGACCAGCACGCTGAGCATGCATCAGGCTTCGGGCGCTACACGGATGTCGAGATGCTCCTTCCCGACGACGATGGTCGCCGAGAAGTGCTCGCTGCCTACGGCCACTCTGAGCTGATCGACCGCTGCGAGGCGTTCGTCACGCCGCTTGAGCTCTCTGTCGCCGCGCAATGCGCGGACGGCCTCGGGCCGGACGTCAGCCACGCGGAGCTGTTCGACACCTACGTCGACAAGTTGGTCCTCGGCGATCCGGTCACTCGCGGTGCCCTGCGATCGATTGCAGCGCACATGGCCGCGGAGCTCAGGCCGTTTCAGCGCCGGGGCGACGTGGCGCGTCAACTTCGCAGGGCGCTCGGCATGTCAGACGAGCAGCTTCGGACGATCTTCGACTGCGATCTGCTGGTCGCAGCTCGAGGACGCATCTCCTTCCGCCATGAGCAATTTGAGCGCTTCCTGGCGGCCGAGGCGTTGCTGCTTGACGAGAGCGAGCCGACGGTACTCAGTCGCCGGCTCAACTCCCCGAGCGCTAGCGGTCTGCGCGCGGACGTGATCGCTCTGGAGGAGGACCGTGCACAATTGGGGACACTGCTATCGCTGTGCGAGGACCCGGACGTCCTTGTCAGTGCCGCCAATCGTCGGCTCGGGTCCTCGGCCGCCGAGGTTGTTGCAAGTGTGTTCGCTGACGCCCTTGACGATGCCTGCGGGCGGACCACCAAATCAAATGTCAGGTTGCAGGTCGGCTCGGACTCGCTGGACAGCTGTGATTGGGAGATGCCAACTCATGCAAGCCGTGCGCAGACCGCCCAGCTCTCCGCGATCGGCCGGCTGCTCGCGGAAGGCACTTGGGTCGACGGGGTGGACGTTCTCCTCCGGTGCACTGATGAAATCTGTGCCCGGGCGGTGGAGGAGGTCGATCCCAGGCTGGCGAATTCCTGGGCAAGCGAGGTCTTCGCCGCAACGTACGTACTCGTACCATCTGGTCGCCCGCCGGCCACGCCTCTGGCCCAGGCAGCCACCAACCATTTCCGTCTCGGACGCGACGATCCAGATCGTGTCCAGGCGGTTATCGACCGTCTGCTGCCTGAGGACTCGTTGCCCGGCCGCGGCGCCCTCTGGATCGCGGCCCATCTACTGCGCTTCTCCGATCTACCGCTGCGGGTCGATGTCATCACGCGATGCGTCGGGGATACCGCATATCACCTGCGTCTTATGGGGCTGCAGCTCGCGGAAGAGCAGTCGTGGCGTCTGATCGACGAGGAGAGGGAGGCAATCGCCGATGAGATCGAGGCCCTGTCGACGAACAACCTCATGCTGAACAGTCTCCGCTTGGAGGTGCTGGGCGCGCTCGGCCGCGTACAGCCGGCTAATACCGAGGAGGACATCGCGGCGGAGATCGAGGCAACTCTCTCCATGAAGGGTGATCCGCTCGCAGACAAGCGTGCCTACGGGATCATCAGCAGCCAATTCGAGAGCGAGATCATTGGCCCCTACTACGAGGTCGTCTCCACGTTGCCGCCTGAGCATCGCCTCCAACTTCTGGCTATGGCGCTCGACGGATGCGAGTACGGCTGGACGACCGACACCTTCATCCTCGATGAGATCAAGGATCTCACCGTCCCCGAGGTGCGCGATGCCGTCAGTCGGTACGTCGCCCGCTTCAGCCCCGATGAGTGCATGAGCCCCCAGGAGGCGACGCACGCCACCATGCGGGCGATCACCCTGCTGACCCGCGCCGGCCTGCCCGTGCCCGAGTCGTCAGTCGGCGAGCGCGACCCCGCGTGGCAGAGCGCGATGGAGCTGATGGGCGCTGCCGCCGGAGAGGACAATGAGGTGCTTGCTCACGCATGGGAGAGGTTCGCCGTCGAGTACCCCGACGCCGTCGCAAGCTTCGTCGGCAAGCTCAAGGGCGTCAGGCGGATGAACGAGGGTGGTGCGCTGTTGAGGCGACTGGAGGGCGCGATGCCCCAGGCGGCAGTCGATGCGCTGGTCGATGCACTTGAGCACCCCGAACGAATCCACTCCATCGGAGGACGCGACTTTGACCTGCGCCGCGACATCGTCGCGAAGCTGGCCGAGATCGGCGAGCGGCGAGCGGCAGAGGCGCTGCGCCGCTTCGCCGATGACCCGGAGATCGGACGGGAAGCTACTGAGGCGGTGCGGGCGATCGAGGCACGCATTTCCTAACAGGCTCATCTACTGGTCTGGGTGCCAGGAGGAATCCTCTGAGCCACAGGCCCTCAGAGAAGCTTAAGGAACTCGGCGCGATCCAGGCCGGAGGCGCCGACGATCTGATTGAGCGTTCCCTTGGCCAGGTCGCGGCTGTGCATCGGGACGACGACCCGATGAGCGTGATCGGGATGCCGGAAGACGTGGTGGCTCCCCTTGACCCGATCGAGCTTCCAGCCGCAGCGCTCCAACGCGCGAACCGCGTGGCGCGGCGTGACGGCCGGGAGCCGCGGCGTCACGCCGCGACGGTGACTCGCTCGATCTCGACTGGCCCGGGAATGGGATCGCCGTGCTCGACGAGTGATTCGATGTAGAGCTCGATCGCCTCGCGGATCATCGATAGGGCCTCTTCGCGGGTCTCGCCCTGGGTCGTGCAGCCAGGGAGGGCGGGGACGGCCACGCTGAACCCACCCTCGGCCTCAGGCGTCAGCACGACCTCGTACTCGCGGGAAGTGGACATCGGTTCAGCTTAACTGCCCGAGGCGGATTGATGGTCATCCTGCGGGTCGTGGTCGCCGGTGTTGGGATGGAACCGACAGGTCGAGTTTCGGGCACTTCTGCGCCGAAGTTCCCAAATCGCTGCATATCGGCACATATCCGCGCATATTTGTTCGGGATGTGCCCATTGTCGCCAATCACGAAAGCCCTGCAAATAAGCCCTATTTGATCCCGAAGCTCGCCGATGACCTGTCTAATTGCCATGCAGAAGGTCGAGGGTTCGAACCCCTTCAGCCGCTTAGCTTCGAATCCCCTGTACTTGGGCCACTCGGCCTCGCAGCCTCAGGGGCGCGCTGATGGAAGCGAGGTCGTCGTCTACGTTCCTGGCTCGTACCGCATCGCCACTGCTCCTGAGGCGAACTCCTGACGGCTCACGAGTCTCAAGTCGAGGGGCTTCGACAGCCCCGCGAACAGCGTCGGCCCATGGCCCGCCAGCCTGGGGTGCACGACGAACTCGTACTCATCGATCAGCCCCAGCTCAGCCAGCGCCAACGGGAGCTGCACGCCTCCTACGCCCAGTCCTTTGCCCGGCTCTTGCTTCAGCGCCTGAACTGCCTCCCCGAGATCCCCACGCACGAGCTCCGCGTTCCAATCGACCCGGTCCAGGGTGCTCGACACGACGTACTTCTTCATTGCGTCGATCGTGCGGCCGAAAGGCGCCATCCAATCGGGCATCTCTTCCATCTGTCCCGGTGGCCGCCAGGCGGACTCCATCAATTCGTAGGTCACCCGGCCGAGGAGGAGAGCATCGGCCTGGTCGAGACCCTCCGTCGCGTGACGATGGGTCTCCTCGTCCGGGGATACTGCACGGTGATCGCAGCATCCGTCCAAAGTGACGTTGATGGAATACCGAAGAGGTCGCACCGCGTAAACATACTGGCCCGAAATAGGCCCGATGTGCGGCGATTCGTTGGCGTTGCGTGGAGATCTACGCAAGGGTGGATCTCACCGCAACAGCTCGCGGCGCAGCATCGCGTTGCCGCGCTCGAGCTGCTCGATGGTGGCGCTGGCGACCGAGCGCGCCCGGGTGGCGCGATTGATGCGGGCCTGGACCTCCCGGTGCGACTTGCTGGTGCGACGGGCGACGTTGGCGACCAGGCGGCTGCGCTCGCCGCGCAGCCGCTCTCGGGTTGCATAGGCAGACTCCCGCTTGGGTTCGGGGTCCTCCGACGCGGCTTTGGGCCTGGCAAGGGCGGTTGCCTTCTTCGTCCCCTGGTCACCGGTCGGGAAGAGCTGAAGCGTGGTCTCGCTCATGATCGCCTCGTCTAGTTCGGCGTCGCCCGAGCTCAGGGCGGCAAAGCCGCCACCCGGCTCCGGCCGCTCCGGATCGAAATCGTCCAGCTCGACCTCTTCCTCCTCGGCGTCCGCCGAGAGTTCAAGTGCGTGACGGCGCTCCAGCTCGATCTCGTGGGCGAGTGCCTTGAGCCGCGGGTCGGCCGGCATCAGGAGGTAGCTCATCTGGCGGCGCGGCCTCGGGGTGGTCCGGATGAAGCGACCGACCACCTGGCGGAAGAAGAGCTCGGTGCGGGCCGCCGTCGCGTAGACACCGACCCGCAGGCGGGGGATGTCGACGCCCTCTGAGACCATCAGGACCGAGACCAGCCAGCGTCGATCGGAGGAGGCGAAATCGGCGATGCGCCGGCTGGCGCCGGGCTCGTCGCTCATCACCAGCTCGGGTTGCTCCCCCGAGATCGACCCGAGCCGCGCCGCGATCGCCCGCGCGTGATCTTGATCGGAGGCGATGACCAGGCCGCCCGCGTCAGGGTGCCCGTCGGCGCGCACCTCGCTCAGCCTGGCATCGCCGTCGCGCAGCACCTCGCCCATCCACTCGCCTTCCGGGCTAAGCGCCGTCCGCAGGCGCCGGGCCGCCTCCACCGCCGGCAGGACAAGGTCGAAGTCGGCGCCGCGCAGCCGGCCGTCCGAGATCCACTCCATCTCGCCGTCATAGGGCAGGAAGGTGATCGGGCGACATACGCGGTCGACCAACGCCTGTGGATAGCCGTAGGCGTAGTCGGCCCGGCTGATGCCGTCCTCGTCGTAGGTGACCCAGGGAATGGCCGAGTTGTCGGAGCGGAAGGGCGTGCCCGAGAGAAGCAGCCGGAAGCGGGCGCCGTCGAAGGCTTTGCGGGTTTGCAGGCCCCAGGCGGCTTGATCGCCCATGTGGTGCGGCTCGTCGGCGATCAGCAGCGTCGGCCGGCGGTTGGCGGCCAGGCGATGCGTATCCGGCCCGGCCGCGATCGTCTGGTAAGTGACGGCGACGCCGTGGAAGTCAGTCGACTCCGGTCCGTCCGCATTTGGCCTGTTCGGCTCGAGGTCGATGCCGTAGCGGCCCGCGTCGGCGGCCCACTGGCGACAGATGTGGGTGGTCGGGCCAGCTACGACGACGCGCGAGACGAAATTGGCGCTCAGCATCCTGTGGGCGATGTGCAGGCCGAAGGTGGTCTTGCCGGCCGCCGGCGTAGCCGAGGCCAAGAAGCTGGTTGCCGAGTGCGCCCGCACGGCCTCGGTCGCCTCCTCCTGCCACGAGCGGAGGGGTCGGGCATCGGGCCAATCCGGAAGCGATCGGGCACGCGCCCCGCCGCCGATCGGGTGCTGAGAGGCGTCGTACAAGGGCGGGCCACAATAGGGTCGCTCGCGGTCGGAGGACGGCTGGCCCCGCGGGATCTATTGTCCCGGCCATGCCACGAGAAACTGATCCCGCCACCGCCGCGTCCGCAGAGCAACCCGACCTCGCCGCGGCCGCGTCCGCGGTCGAGACCGCCGGCTCGGTTGTCGAGGACGCCTTCAAGCACCTCGTTGCCGACGGGGACGTCGACGCCGACCAGGTCGTCGCCTACGACCTGGCGCACGCCGCAGCTGCGGTCGAGAACGCTCGGGCCGTCCTCGACTACGGAGAGAAAGGGGACGAGGAGGCCCGCATCGCATGCGCCTTCGCCGCTGACGCGATCCATGACGTCGCCACCCGGCTCATGGGTCGCGAGCAGGAGTGGGGCACCGAATTGGGGGCTCTCGACTCCGCACTCACCTTTGCACGCCCCTATCGCTCCCCGGAGCTCCTCTCGGAGCTCTGCGGCACACAGGGGCCGCGCCACCTCGACGACGACTTCGTGATGGTGCAGGACACCTTCCGTCGCTTCGCGGAGGAGCGGATCCGTCCGATCGCCGAGGAGATCCACCGCAACAACGAGGACATCCCCGAGGAGGTCATCGAAGGGCTGTCCGAGATCGGCACGTTCGGCGTCTCGATTCCCGAGGAGTACGACGGTTTCGCGGCCGAAGGCGAGGGAGAGTATCTCTCGATGGTCGTTGCGACCGAGGAGCTCTCGCGCGGCTCGCTCGGCGTCGGCGGTTCGCTGATCACCCGGCCCGAGATCCTCGCGCGGGCGCTTTTGGCAGGCGGCACCGAAGAGCAGAAGCAGGAGTGGCTGCCGCGCATGGCCAGCGGCGAGCTGATGGTCGCGATTGCCGTGACGGAGCCCGACTACGGGTCCGACGTCGCCTCGCTGAGGACCACGGCCACCCAGGACGGGGACGGCTGGCGGATCAACGGCGTCAAGACCTGGTGCACCTTCGGCGCCAGGGCAGACGTGTTCATGCTGCTGGCGCGGACCGACCCCGATCGCTCAAAGGGCCACAAGGGACTTTCGCTCTTCATCGTCCCGAAGGAGCGCGGCGTCGGTCACGGCTTCGAGTTCAGCCAGGAGGAGGGCGGCAGCATGGAGGGGCGCGCAATCGACACGATCGGCTACCGCGGGATGCATTCCTACGAGGTCGCGTTCGACAACTGGTACGTCCCCGCGGAGAACCTGATCGGCGGCGAGGAGGGGCTCGGTCGCGGCTTCTACCTCCAGATGGCGGGTTTCGAGAACGGCCGCATCCAGACCGCGGCGCGCGCGGTGGGCGTGATGCAGGCCGCATACGAGGCCGCCTACGACTACGCGTCTGAGCGCAGTGTCTTCGGGAAGCCGATCATCGAGCTCCAGCTCACCCGCGCGAAGCTGGCCCGGATGGCGGTGATCATCCAGGCCAGTCGCCAGTTCGCCTATCGCGTGGCCCGTCTGATGGCGCGGGGAGAGGGGGCGATGGAGGCATCGATGGTCAAGGCCTACGTGTGCCGGGTCGCGGAATGGGTGACCCGAGAGGCGATGCAGATCCATGGCGGCATGGGCTACGCCGAGGAGTTCCCGGTCAGCCGCTATTACGTGGATGCCCGTGTGCTGTCGATCTTCGAGGGTGCGGACGAGGTCCTTGCCCTCAAGGTCATCGCCCGGCGGCTTGCTCGGTGACTGGATTGCGGGTCGATTTTTCCAGGATCGCGCAGTGGGGATCCTGAGTACCGCCGAGCTACGCGGCTTCTACGCCGAGTGAAAAGTGGCGCGGTGGCACGGCGTCAGTCGCCAAGAGCCACCCGTGTTGCTCGAAGTGGCCAGCCGCGCAAGGACTCCAGGGAGCAAGGGATCGCTTGCGGGACCGCTCGCGGGTAGGAGAGATTCATGCGCCCACTGCTTGCGATCGCCGCGTTCGACGCTCTGAAGGATGCGGTGGGGGAGTCGCTCTGGACGTATCCGGCGATCGTCGGCGCCGTCGCGCTCGACTCGGTCATCCCGGTGGCGCCGGGGGAGGCGGTCGTGGTGACGGCCGGAGTGCTGGCGGCCGACGGCGAGCTGAGCGTCGCTCTAACCCTGGCCTCGGCGGCGCTCGGCGGGTTCCTCGGCGACAACCTCTCCTACTGGCTGGGGGCCTCGCTGGGCCGGCGGGCAGAGCGTCGCCTGTTCGGATCGGAGCGCGGTCGGCGCCAGGTCGCGTGGGCGCGGCGGCAGTTGGCGGATCGCGGCGCCGCGATCATCGTGGCGGCCCGCTTCATACCGGGCGGCAGGACCGCGACGACCTTCTCCAGCGGGGCGCTGGGGATGCCGTGGCGGCGTTTCGCCGCGATCGATGCGGTCGCCGCATCGCTCTGGGCCGTCTACGCGACCGCCCTCGGCTATTTCGGTGGAGCCACCTTCCGTGACAGCCTCTGGAAGCCGCTGCTTGCCGCCTGTCTCGTTGCGCTGGTCGTCGCCGTCAGCGCAGAGGCGATACGCAGGCTGAAGTTGAGTTGACTCAGCCCCGCGAGGCTCCCCGGCCAAATGTCCTTGCGTAGTACGCCTGGAGCCACCGACCCACGCAAGGAAGAGGCCCCGCGGTGGGCGGGGCCTCTTCACGCGCCTGCGTGGCAATCGGGTCAAGCCCCAACCGCCTTCTCACGTCAGGCTAGGACACGATGTAGAAGTGATCTAAGGCTGTTAACAGGATGTCCGTTTCTATTTCGTTAGGACACAAGAAACCGTCCTCATCCGGTCCAGAGGGCTTTCCGCTGCCCCCTTGTCCGCCGTCACCGTTGAGCCCGTCGAGGAGGTGACCCGACCCCCACATCACTAATGCTGTGCCTGCCAGTTTGAGTTTGCAATCGATTTCGATGAGCCCGAGGTCGCAGAGCACTCGAATTACACCCGATTGGAATGTGGCTGCCGCTAAGTTTAAAGACGTTCGTAAGACGTTTAATAACGGTAGTTCTTCCGTGAAGATTTCACAGTTATCGTGGTTAGCATTTGTTCCACAACCATTGAATTCTAAGACTTCAGAATGCATCGAAAGTGGATTCCCTAAACCTAACGCTTTCAGGTTCGATAATACTTCTAAGCATAAGATGTTTGCGAGGCTATTTAAAATCACGAAGTTTGACGAGGTTGCGTGAACCTGGCTCACCAGGTTTGCGGCTTTACAGGGATCTTCGTGTACTTTGCACAGAGCCGTGCTCCCGGTTGCCATTGCGGTTGACGCGCCAATGGTGGCCATGACCGCCAGGGCCGCGAGCCCGGCGAGTCCGAATGTTTTCATTGGATTCACCATGATTTCCCTTCCGGCATGCGATGCCGATATCGAGTCTGGTACGCCGAGTCGTATATGTGAATTCCAACCTGCCGTCAACACTCGGTCGGCAAATGCACTCATTGTTCGCGCGGTTGGTTCGCGGCCACCGCCCTTTTGCCTCGAAAGCGCGGAATCGAGGAAATCTGCGTGCGCGAATTCGTGCAATGCACCAAATGGTGCAAAGATGCGGAAATTACGCAAGAATGCGCGCGGTGACGGCCGAGCGGCAATACGACCTCGCGCTCTTCGGGGCGACCGGGTTCACCGGCGGGCTAACCGCGCGGTACCTCGCGGCGAACGCTCCCGAGGGGCTTCGCTGGGCCATCGTCGGCCGGAACCGGGGGAAGCTGGAGGCGGTCCGCTCGGGGCTCGAGGGGATTCTCCGGCCCGGTGTCCCGGCGCCGGATCTGCTCGAGGCCGACGCGGCCGACTCGGCTGCGCTGGCGAAGGTCGCCGGGGCGGCCGAGGTCGTCGCCACCACGGTCGGTCCTTATGTCTTCTACGGCGAGCCGCTGGTCGCCGCCTGCGCCGCGGCCGGCACCGATTACGTCGACCTCACGGGCGAGCCGGAGTTCGTCGACCGGATGTGGCTCGGCTACCACGAGCAGGCGCGGCAAAGTGGCGCGCGGATCGTCCACTGCTGCGGGTTCGACTCGATCCCCCACGACCTCGGCGCCTACTTCACCGTCAAGCAGCTGCCGGAGGGCGTGCCGCTGACCGTCAACGGCTACGTCCGGGTCGAGGGTCAGTTCTCGGGCGGCACCTTCCACTCGGCGATCAACGCGTTCGGCCGGGTGCGACAGACGGTGAGCGCCGCCCGTCGCCGCCGCCGCGGCGAGCAGCGGCCGCCGGGGCGCCGGGTTCACGCGGCGCCCGCCCGGTTGCGGCGCGACGCCGAGCTGGGTGGTTGGGCGGTGCCGTTCCCGACCATCGACGGGCCGATCGTTCGCCGCTCCGCGGCCGCGCTGGAGCGCTACGGGCCGGATTTCAGCTACGGCCACAACGTCGTCGCCAAGCACCTGCCGGTGGTCGTCGCGGGTGCTGCCGGCGTCCCGGTCGCGGTCCTGCTGGCGTTCCTGCCGCCGACCCGCAAGCTCCTGCTCAAGGTGAAATCCCCTGGGGAGGGCCCGAGCGAGGCGGTGCGCGCGAAGAGCTGGTTCAAGGTGACCTTCGTCGGCGAGGGCGGTGGCCAGCGGGTCGTCACCGAGGTGTCGGGCCGCGATCCAGGCTACGACGAGACCGCCAAGATGCTCGCCGAGTCGGCCCTCTGCCTGGCCCTCGACGAGCTGCCCGAGACCGCGGGCCAGGTCACCACCGCCCAGGCGATGGGTGACGCCCTGCTCGACCGGCTGCAACGGGCGGAGATGTCCTTCGTCACGCTCGCGTCCGGACCGGCCTGAACCACAGGACACGTCGCTAAACTGGCCAGCGAAGTTCCCGGGGCTGTAGCTCAGCTGGAAGAGCGTCGCGCTGGCAGCGCGAAGGTCAGGGGTTCGAGCCCCCTCAGCTCCACTTCTCAGATTGGCTCCCGATGCTGCCGATGAGTGAGCGATGAACGCCGGCAACGAGCACGTCTTCTCGCATGGGATGCAGGACACGCGGGCGGCGCTGGAGGCATGGAACGGGCGGCCATGGGCGGTCCTGCGCGGCTGGACGGCGCTCAGCCTCGCGGTCTCCCTGACTCTGCTGGGCGCCGTCTGGGTCGTCGCCGGCCTGCTCACGCCAGATCTCACGCCGCTCCACCTCCCGGGCCTGACCGAACCGTCTGAGCCCGGCGACATGCTGCCGATCCTCTGGCGCAACTCCCTGGTGCTGGCCCTGCACGCGACCGCCTGCGTTGCCGGGTTCATCGCCGGTGCGTCGATGCCGATCGCGGCCGCCCAGCGAGCCGGCTTCTCGCGCTGGATCCACGTCAAGACCGCCGAGTTCGCGATCGTCTTCGTCGCCGCCGTCACCCTCTTCTCGCTCAGCACCCAGGCGCTCTACCTCGGCTTCCAGGGCTCGACGATCGCCTTCCAGCTCGAGATCTCCCACGCTGCCCTGATCATCAGCGTCCTTCCCCACGCGATCCCCGAGCTGACCGCTCTCTTCCTGCCGCTCGCCGCCTGGCTGATCGCCAGCCGCCGCGGCGAGTGGAACCAGCTCCTCGCCGCCACTTTCATCACCGTCCTGCTCGCGATTCCCGTCGTCGTCGTCGCGGCAACGGTCGAGGTCTACCTCTGGCCCCAGATTCTCGAAGCCCTCTCCCCGGTTTTCTGAGCACAGCACAAAAGCGCTTCCGGCCCGCGGGTCCTGTCATCGGGTGGGGGTGCCGTCCTTGCCCTGCGCGCTTCTTCGGGCAAAGGGACGCGCTGCTCGCGGCGGGTGGCGCCGATCTGGGGGACCACCCCGAGGAAGCTTTAGCTACCGCAGGGGTGGTGGCACCAGATCGGTGACAGGACCCGCCGCGCCGGACGCCTCGTAAGATCGCGCCCCCATGGGCTACGACCCAAAATCGATCGAGCGCAAGTGGCAGCAGGTCTGGGCCGAGGAGAAGACCTGGGAGGTCGCCAATCCCGGTCAGCCCGGCTACGACGCCTCCAAGCCGAAGTCCTACGTGCTGGAGATGCTGCCCTACCCCTCGGGGCAGCCCCATGTGGGGCACCTCAAGTGCTACGCGGTCGGCGATGCGATCGCCCACTTCCGCCGACGCCACGGCTTCGAGGTGATCCACCCGATGGGCTATGACTCCTTCGGGCTGCCGGCCGAGAACAACGCGATCAAGACCGGCGAGCCGCCGCGCGTGGCGACCGAGCGCTCGATCGAGTCCTTCCAGCGCCAATTCCGCGAGTGGGGCATCTCGATCGACTGGTCGCGCGAGCTGGCGACCCACACGCCCGAGTACTACCGCTGGACCCAGTGGATCTTCCTGCGGCTCTTCGAGAAAGGTCTCGCCTACCGGGCGGAGGCACCGGTGCAGTGGTGTCCCAAGGACGCCACCGTGCTCGCCAACGAGCAGGTCGTCGACGGCCGCTGCGAGCGCTGCGGCACCGAGGTCGTGCAGCGCAAGCTCGAGCAGTGGTTCTTCAAGACCACCGAGTACGCCGAGCGCCTGCTCGCCGACTTCGAGCTGCTCGAGTCCTGGCCCGAGCACGTGATCACGATGCAGCGAAACTGGATCGGCCGCTCAGAGGGCGCCGAGGTCGTCTTCCGCTGTGAGGAGCTGGGCCTCGACTTCCCCGTTTTCACCACCCGGCCCGACACCCTCTTCGGCGCCACCTTCTTCGTCCTCGCCCCCGAGCACCCCGAGCTGGAGCGGCTTGTCGCCGGCACCCCCGCCGAGGACGCCGTGCGCCAGTACGTCGACCGCGCCGCTCGCGAGTCGGCCGAGGACCGCGGCGCTGAGGACCGCGAGAAGACCGGGGTGCCGCTCGGCCGCACCGTCGTCAACCCGGTCAACGGCGAGGAGATCCCGATGTTCGTCGCCGACTACGTGCTGATGGAGTACGGCACCGGGGCGATCATGGCCGTCCCCGCCCATGACGAGC
>Ga0157380_10000806_pt1 | contig 19619 bp, 18 predicted proteins | sample S35metaG_FD_119757 | JGI IMG/M metagenome (GOLD analysis project Ga0157380, IMG submission 119757) | Switchgrass rhizosphere microbial communities from Kellogg Biological Station, Michigan, USA - S3-5 metaG | ecosystem: Host-associated > Plants > Roots > Rhizosphere > Soil | place: USA...
CACTCTCAACACCAGACCTCGCAAGACACTCGGTTGGCGTACTCCTGCGGAAGCGCTTGATGAAGTGTTACGCTCTGCAAATCAAGGCACTGTTGCGACGACCAGTTGAACCCGGGTTGCGTGCCCCTGTCGCTGTGGTGGATCAGGCCATCGAGGTTCCTGCGGGCGTGCAGCGCCTGCTCCAGCGCATCGAGCACGAAGTCGGTCTTCATCGACGTGCTCACTCGCCAACCGACGATCATTCGTGCAAACACATCGATGACGAAGGCGACGAACACCGGCCCGCGCCAGGTGGCAACGCAGGTGAAATCGGCTACCCACAGCTGGTTCGGACGCTCAGCGCGGAATTGCCGATGAACCAAGTCCATCGGGCGCAGCGCCATCGTAGCGGGAATCGTCGTCTTGAACCCTTGCCGCGAACTGCGCCTCGCAATCTCAGCTCACGCATCAAGCGCTGCACCGTGCATCGCGCTACTTCAGTCTGTTCACGACCCAGCTGCTTCCACACCTTGCGAACGCCGTACACACAGAAGTTCTCATGCCACACACGCTGGATCTGCTCGCGCAATTCAGCATCGCGATGCGAGCGTGCCGGCAGGCGGCTCGGATCGCGCTGTCGGCGCTTGTGCTCGTAGTACGTCGACGGGGCGATCTGCAGCTGCCTGCAGATCGGCTCGACCCCGAAACGACCCTTGTGGTCGTCGACGTATTGCACCGTCATTTGCGTCGGCGGTCGAGCTCCGCCTGGGCAAAATATGCTGACGCCGTACGCAGGATCTCGTTGGCTCGCTTGAGCTCACGATTCTCCCGCTCCAACTGCTTCAGCTTCTCACGGTCAGTCGCGCTCGGCCCGGCACGCACTCCTTGGTCACGCTCTGCTTGCTGCACCCAGCGCCGCAGAGACTCGCTCGTGCACCCGATCTTTCCCGCAATCGACTCGATCGCGGCCCACTGCGAGCCATATTCGTCCCGGTGTTGTGCTACCAGCCGCACCGCACGCTCTCTGACTTCTGCTGAATATCGTTTCGATGTTGTTCCCATGACTCCCATCCTCTCAAAGTTGGGAGCCTCCGGGAAAGCCGGCGCGGTTCAGAAGCGCGTACACAGCGCTGCCACATCGGGCGCCGATCGCGCGATGGATTTCGCAAGGCTCGGATCACCGCCTCGCCTGACTTCAGCCAAGAGATCTCTGGCAAGATCTCTCGCTTGCTCCACGGTGAGTTCTCCAAATACCCCGATAGAAGGCTTTCGACGCACCCCTGCGTTGGTGCGATACTGAAGCATGAAGACCTTTCGCCCTGCAGGGGTGACCTTGCAGAGAAAGCCGGGCACCTGCACATCCCGCAACTCGACGTCAACAGCGGCGGGCCTCTGCGATTCGACCACGAGCTTTGTCAGCCTGACCTTTGGCATCGACACGTCCTCTGCGATCAATTTCTCGGTGTCATATAGGAGCTGGGCCACGGCTCAAAAACTGTTTTGTCGACCGTTTGCACTAAGGCGTTAATTCTCGGTAATATTTAACCGGGACAAGAACTTGAAGCGGAGCGCCAGGCCCTGAGCGCGAGTCGCTCGAGCTAATGCCGAGCCAAGCCCTCTCGCGAGGGAAGGTGTAGAGAGCAGACGGCGGGCACCTAAAGCCAGATGGCTACGGTGAAGGCGTGCTCCAGACCACGAACTTCGTGCGCAAGCATCGAGGGCGACGAAAGTCGAAGTGGGATGAAAAATCCACCGCCTCTAAAAGCGTGCCGGTTCGACTCCGACCTCGGACACCCACACAGCATCCGGCGACGTTCATCGCCGCTTTGTGGATGGTTTAAGCTATTAATTGTTTGATGGTGGTTGGGGCGCCGCTGGCGCCTGGGTGCATCCGTTGACAGTCACCGTGCGTCGCCGCTTCCTGATCGCCACCATGCCGGTTCCAGGCCATGTCGCGCCGTTCGTGCCGCTGGTGCGCGAGTTGCTCAGACGCGGGCACGAAGTCGTGTGGTATGGAAGCCGGTACTTCCAGGGCAGCATCGAGGCGACCGGCGCACGCTTCATGCCCATGCGCAGTGGCGTCGACTTCGGAGATTCGCAATACGATCGTCATTTCCCGGAGCGCACGCGATACAGCGGCCTGCGGCAGGTGGTATTCGACTTCGAGAAGCTGTTCGTCGATTCCATTCCCGGCATGCTGCAGGACCTCAACGCGATTCTTGCGGACTACCCGGCGGACGTTCTGATCGGGGATCCGGCAGTAGCTGCGACGCGGATTCTCAGCGAGACGAAGGGATTTGCGGCGGCGGTGCTGAATATCACGGTGGTCGGCCTGCACAGTCGCGACATGGCGGCGTTCGGTCTAGGGCTTCCCTTCAGCAATTCGTGGCTTGGCCGGCTGCGCAACCGGCTTTCCTATCTGTTCGTCGATCATGTCGTATTTCGCACCGTGAATCGGCGGTATCGGGCACTCGCGACAAAAAACGGATGGCCGATCCGTCCGTTTCGGCCCAGCGTGTCGGAGCATCTGCACCTTCAGCCGATGGTTCCTGGCTTCGACTACCCGCTCTCCGACATGCCGCCGCAGCTGCATTTCATCGGCGTGCTGCTTCCCGACGCACCGAAGTCCTTCGAGCCGCCGGCGTGGTGGAGCAGGGTGCTGCAAAGTGGCAAGCGCATCGTACTGGTCACGCAGGGAACGATTGCCACCAACGCCGATGAGTTGATCCGTCCAACGCTCGAAGCATTGGCCGACGAAGAGATGTGGGTGATCGCCACCACTGGTGGCAAGCGCGCCGATGAGCTGGGGTTTGCCATTCCTGCCAATGCCGTCGTCGAGCCATTCATTCCCTTCGTGACGTTGATGCCTCACGTCAGTGTGTTCGTTACGAACGGTGGCTACGGTGGTATCTGTATCGCGCTGGCTTGCGGTGTGCCAGTCGTTTCGGCCGGTACCACGGAAGACAAGATGGAGGTCGGCAACCGCGTTGCCTACAGTGGCGTGGGAGTCAATCTGCAGACGAGTCGCCCCACCGTTGCACAGATTCGCTCCGCGGTTCGCGATGTGCTGGAGGATCGGCGTTATGCAACTCGCGCCGCGGCGATCCGGGACGAGCTGGCAACTCACCATGCGGCCAAAGAAGCGGCGGCCTTGCTGGAGGAGCTGGCGACGACGCGTAAGCCGGTGATCAAGTCCGCCGTGGAGTTGCTGGCCGCTGCACCGGATGCGGCCTGACTCACAGGTCTTGCTGGCATCATCAGACCACGATACTCAGCCTCGCCTTCATCTCCCTTCTTCCCTGACTCGTCGGGTACTTCCTGCCTCACGAAGGCACGAACGATGAGGGCTGGGGACTGATCGCATTCGACAGCCTAGCAGCCAAAGCGACAATCGCACGTTCTATCCCAATGAGCAGCGGCACTCGTTCTTTGGCGGCGTCTCTTTCGAACCGAGCGATCGCATCAAGCTCGACGTCCGCGCTTTCTATACGCATCGTGTCAACGAGGGCAACGGCGGACCTGCTGTCAGCACGGCGACGATCGCTCCGGTCAACCCGTTCACTCCGGGGCTGGTCTTCAACCCGATCTATCGAAGTACGGGCGATGCGAATGCCTTCGGCGCCCAGTCCTTGTCCATGGACTTTGCTTCGGTGCTGGGCAACAGGACCGACCAGCGCGCTGAATTGGATACGTGGGGGCTCACTCCGTCCATCACTGCTGAACTTGGTGGGAGCTGGCAGCTGCGAGTGTTCGCCAACTACGGTCGGGGTCGCTCGGAGGTCGCGAATGAAGGGATCGACGACGGTGCGCTCTCCAACCTGGTGCTCACAGGCGCCTTCGATCCGTATAACCTGGGCAATCCCATTAATGCCGCCGCGATCCCGACGCTGCGAAAATTGGACTACGGCTCGGGAAAGAACGAACTGGTCAATAGCCGTGCAGTCATCGATGGTGCCATCGCAAGCCTCAAAGGCGGCGACGTGAAGGTCGCCATCGGCGCCGAGTACAGTCACCAGAAATATGAATCGAGGATCGATGGAACGGTGGCGCCGAACGCGCTGGCGTCAATACCTCGGACAGCGGATACGCGAGACGTGTCGGCTGTCTTCGCTGAAGTGCAGGTGCCGCTCATCGGCGAGGGCAATCGAGTAGGGGCTATTCATTCTTTGTCCCTGTCGGCGTCGGGTCGCTATGACGACTACAGCGATTTCGGCGACACGTTCAATCCGAAGTTCGGTTTGACATTCGAACCTGTCGACTGGGTAAAGCTGCGGGGAACCTGGGGCAAGTCGTTTCAAGCGCCGAGCCTGTCCGATGGCGCTGGAGCGGCGCCGCCGACAATCTTCGCCTTTCCGTTGGTCATCTTCGCCAACCCAGCTCAAGCACCCGCGCCCGGTCAGGCGCAGATCTTCCTTGGCTCTCGCCAGCCAGGCTCCTGGCGGCGGTGGGGCCCTCACGGTCGTTCCTGGCCAGGTCTATTCGATCGCCGATGGACGGCGCACCAACCTGGCTGCCGTGAACACGGATGGCGTCGATCTAGCGATCAACTACGGACACGCTACGGACTTCGGATCGATCTACGCGAACGTCGGCGGTAGCTATGTCTTGAGCCGCGAGGAAAAATCAGTAGCGGGTGCGCCCTTCGTCGATACCGTTGACAACTTCTCCCGTGTGCAGTTGTCGACCACGCTTGGAGCCGTCGTCGGCAACCTTCGTGCGCAAGTCACCCTGAATCGCGCTCTTGCTGACACCCAGTTGGAACACGCGACCTATGCTTGTCACGGGACGCGAAGCGATGGTTTGTGTTATCGATCACCGAGTATGGAGAGGGTATATGGGCGTAGCGGCGCGCTGGCAACGTTGGTCATGGCGGATTCTTGTGATGGGAGTGCTGTCTGCAGTGGCGCAGATTGCAACTGCTGCATCGGATAGCACGCGCGTCGAAAGCAAGGACGCCCTGTTCTCCGAACCGTATATCGACATAGACGAATGGCGCGATACGCCGGTACGGCATCGATATGTCCATGGCGGTTTCAAGACCATTTCCGCGTACCGCGCCAATGCCGCATCCGCGCAATACTCCCGTGACGTTGCCATTCAAATGTACGGCGGCAAGCGGCCGTTTGGATATGCGTACGGAGGATCGGGCGGCGGCTACTTCACCGACTTCTGGACGAAGCCGGGATACCTCGGATTCGATCACCCCGAACGCTTCAAGGAGGATCGACTGCAATACCCGGCATCCATCGCAGCGATTATCACTGCGGCAGATGCCGCCAGGCAGCGGATCGGTATCGATGCTTCGAGCGAAGCGAATCGCGGCGGAGTGGACAGTGCTTTCAGGGTTCCTGAGGGTTCAGCGGGCCAGCGCGTCGTCGGCTTTCGGCTGAAGAGCACGCCACCGCAAACCTATTTCCTGGGCGGCGATCTGATCGTTGGCAGCGGGGCTGCGAACGGGAAGCGAATTCCACTGACGCGGATCGTTGGCGATGGTGGTCTTGGGCGTCGCGGACATGGATGTGGTCAACCAGGTTGCCGCCGGCGACCGGGTACAGGTCGACAATGCCAACTTCCTTGCCGCGGAAACCTATCACCGGCACAAGGTGCCGGGACCGGACTTCAAGGACTTCGAAGGCGCGGGTACTTTTTCCGTGCCTGCTCGATTGCCGCAATCGCCGAGCGATCGTGTCACTCTAAAAATCGATCATCAATTCGCCAAGCCTGGAACCTATTTCCCGACACTGCGGGTTGTTGGACAACGTCAGGGCGATAGCACTTCCCCTTATGCGCGCATCACCAATTTGGCGCGAGTGCGGGTGGTGGTGAAGTAGGAAGGGGTCGACCCGAGCACCGATTCAACGGCGACGTGAGTCTAGCCGGGGGGCCAGGTAGCTGCCCCCCGCATGCTGTTCATCCTTCGTTTAAAAATCTGCGACCTTTTTCGGGGGAATCGCATCTAACCTCTCGATGTCGCAATTCCAGGTTGTCGAAGTCTCGTCCGAAGTCATCCTTGCCGCGGCCGGGGGGGATGTGCACGCGCACGAGCAGATTTACATCACCTACCGGCGCGTCGTGTACACCTTGATCCGACGCTTGATTGCCAGGCCGGCGGTGGCCGATGAAATCCTCCAGGACGTGTTCGTGGAGATCCTGCGCAGCATCGGTTCGTACGCGGCCAGCGGCTCCTTCGGTGGCTGGGTGCGGGCCATGACTATCAATAAGTGCCTGATGCACCTGCGTTCGCCGTGGCATCGAAACCTGTTGTGGATCGATGCACAGGAACCTGAGGACGCGGCCCATTCGCTCGACGCCGTCGCGGTCCAAGGCGAGACGCTCGCTTCTGCCGGGCAGGACCTGGAACGGGCGATGGCGACGCTGCCGGCACTCACGCGGGCGGTCGTCTGGCTGCACGACGTGGAAGGCTATACCCATGGAGAGATTGCCAACCTGCTGAAACGGACCCCCAGTTTTTCCAAGTCGCAGCTGTCGCGTGCCCATGCGCGGCTGCGGGATCTTCTCGACTCACCTGACGGATCTGTGCCATGCATCCCCGTATCGACCAGTTGCTGAGTTTGCGTGACGGTCAACCCGTCGACGCGGCGACACTCGAGCATGCGGAAAGCTGTGCGGTCTGTGCCGCTTCGCTGCATCGATTGACCCAGCGTCGCCACGAGTTGCAGAACCTGCCGCCATTCGACGCGCCGGAAATCGACTACTCGCTCATTCGCGCCAGGGCGGCGAAGTCCGCGCCAGCGGCGAGGAAAGATGGCTATCAATGGAGCGCAGTCGCTGCGGCAATCGTGGCGGCGGTGATCGCAGGATTCATGGCTGTGGACCGTGATCGGGACGCACCAGCGGTTCAAGTCCACCATCCCGCCAGCGCTCCTGCGGACGTTCCTGCGTTAGAAGAGTCGCAAGAGCCCGCCCTGGCGCAATTGGTGGAGCGGTCGAGAGAACTCGATCAATTGCTGCAGAACATGCCGCGTCGCCCCGAAGTGCAGCGCGTGTCTTTCGCCGGTACGGTCGATCGGCTCGAACAACGGGTGCAGTGGCTGGACATGCAATTGTCGTCTGCTCCCGATGTGGCTGCCGATGAGGCGCTCTCGCGCCGGATGTGGCGTGAACGCGTGGATTTGATGGATTCGCTGGTGGCCGTGCGCTACGCCGAATCGCTGCCGCGACCGGCGTTTGCCGGCGAACCGCCCGGTTGAGCGCCATATGCACTCAGTCACTGATTTGTTTACTGCATTCGACGGAGATTCGATCATGACTAGCACGCGCCAGGTGTTGAGAGTGATGTTGTTGGGAGCTGCGCTCTCGTTGCCGCCTTTGTCGGCGAGCCTCGCGGCCGATGCGCCGAAACCGGCGGTGGAGAAGGGCACACGAGAGAAGCTGGATGCGGCACAACGGCGGCTGGAAGAGGCTGCACGTGAGGTCGCCGACTTGAGCATGTCGATGTCCGACTACGACATGCCGCACTTCGCGACGGCGGTGCGTCCCCGTGCCTTTCTCGGCTTGAGCATGAAGTCGAAAGGCGATGAGCCGACTGACGGCGTCGAACTGCTCAGCGTGAGTCCGGGTGGCGCCGCGGCGGATGCGGGGCTGCGAGCCGGCGATGTGATCACCGAGTTGAACGGCAAATCGCTGAAGCGCGAAGGCGACGAATCGCCACGCAGCCGCCTGCTCGATCTCATGCGCGAGGTGAATCCCGGCGACAAGCTGGCCATTCGCTATCGGCGTGCCGGCAAATCCATTGCAGGAACGATCGTGGCGCAGGAGCCGCCGGACCGGGTGTTCATGTTCAACACGGCGCCGGGTGTGGCTGGCATGTCGATCGCTCCGGGGCTCCCGGACTTGCCGCGCTTTGCCTTCATGCGTTCCGACGGAGTGTTCGGCTCCGCGGAACTGGTGGCGTTGACGCCGAAACTTGGACGCTACTTCGGCGTCGACAAGGGATTGCTGGTGGTGCGGGCTCCGGAAGACGAGCGCCTGAAGCTGGAGGAGGGCGATGTGATCGTCGACATCGACGGGCGCGTGCCGGAGAGTGCGGCGCATGCTTCCCGCATTCTCGCGTCCTACGAACAGGGCGAAAAGCTGCACCTGAACGTGCTGCGCATGAAACAGAAGGTGATCCTCGATATCGAGGTGCCCGCCGGCAATTCAGGAAGGATGCGGGGGAATGTACCGGGAAATGCGATATTCGAGCGCAGGCTGGAACGTTCGGGTTTCGGACCGACGACGTTGCCGGCGCCGATGGCCATGCCGGCGATACCGGCGGTACCGGCCAAGGCCATCGGCCTGGTCAATGAGGCGATCTGACCTACGCATCTGACGCGGCATCCGTCCTGCTGGTTCCAATTGGCTTTTGTTGGCGCGCGCAGCCTGTTAAGTTGCGCGCCCCATGCGGCGCTCCGACTTTGCCTACGACCTTCCCGACGAGTTGATCGCCCAGCATCCGCCGGCCGAGCGTGCCGGCGGCCGCTTGCTGGAAGTGCTGCCCGAGGCTGTTCCGGGATCCCAAAGCGTTTACATGGGCGCTTACATGGGCGCTGACATGGGCGCTCACCGGGACAGTCACGGAGGCATCCGGGATCTGCGGTTCACCGATTTCCCGGGCCTGCTCTGTCCCGACGACCTGCTGGTTTTCAACGACACGCGGGTGATTCCGGCTCGCGTGCTTGGCAGCAAGCCAACGGGCGGCCAGGTGGAAATCCTGCTCGAACGCCTGCTCGGCGGGCGGCGCATCCTCGCTCATGTCGGTTCGAGCAAGGCGCTGCGGAACGAAGTACCCATCTCCTTGCCGGGCGGTGCGGCAGCCCGGTTCATCTCGCGGCACGACGATCTGTTCGAACTCGAACTCGACACCGATCCGCTCGGCTATTTCGAAGCGCACGGCTCGATGCCGTTGCCTCCCTACATAGAGCGCGTTGCCGGCCAGGAAGATGTCAGCCGCTATCAGACTATCTATGCGCGCGAGGCGGGTGCAGTAGCTGCTCCAACGGCTGGACTGCATTTCGACGACAAGATCCTGTCTCAGTGCGCGGCGCTTGGCGTTCGGACGGCGTACGTCACGTTGCATGTCGGCGCTGGAACGTTTCAGTCGGTGCGCGTCGACAATCTAGACGAACATCGGATGCATGCCGAACGCGTCACCGTCAGCGCTGCCACTTGCGATGCCATAGCCACGACGAGACAGCGAGGCGGACGCGTCATCGCCATCGGCACGACCGTGGTTCGCAGCCTTGAAACAGCGGGAAGCAGTGGCATCGTGCGACCGTTCTCCGGCGAGACGGCCATCTTCATCCGCCCCGGCTATCGATTCAATGCGGTCGATGCGCTGCTGACGAATTTCCATTTGCCCGAATCGACGCTGCTGATGCTGGTGACGGCGTTCGGTGGATTCGATACCGTGATGGCGGCCTACCGGCACGCGGTGCGCGAGCGCTATAGATTTTTCAGCTATGGCGATGCGATGTTCTTAACCTGCTCCCACCCTGGCCCCGGTGTCCGGGGTAGGGATGAAACGCGCCCACTTTAAACATGCAGTTCACGCTCCTCAATACAGATAAACGCGCGCGTCGCGGCCGGATGACGTTTCAGCGCGGCATCGTCGAGACGCCTGCGTTCATGCCGGTCGGCACCTACGCGACCGTGAAAGCGATGACGCCGGAAGAACTGCTGGCGATCGGCGCACAGATCGTGCTCGGCAACACGTTCCACCTGATGCTGCGTCCGGGCATGGAAGTGATTCGCGCGCACGGCGGCTTGCACGGCTTCATGCATTGGAACAAACCTATTCTCACCGACTCCGGCGGCTTCCAGGTCTTCAGCCTGGCGACGCTGCGCAAAATCACGGAGCAGGGCGTGAGTTTCCGTTCGCCTGTGGACGGCGATGCTGTGATGCTTACGCCAGAGCGCTCGATCCAGGTACAGCGTGACCTGGACTCGGACATCGTGATGGTCTTCGATGAATGCACGGCGTATCCGGCAACCGAAGCGGAGGCGCGCACGTCGATGGAGTTGTCGCTGCGCTGGGCGAAACGCAGCCGCGCCGAGTTCAATCGTCTCGGGAATCCGCATGCGCTGTTCGGCATCGTCCAGGGTGGCATGTACGACGCGTTGCGGACCGAGTCCATCCACGGATTATCTGAGATCGGCTTCGATGGCTATGCCATCGGCGGCCTGGCTGTCGGCGAACCGAAAGCGGAACGCGAGCGCGTGATCGAAGCGCTGGAACCGCAACTGCCGAAAGATCGACCACGATACTTGATGGGTGTTGGCACGCCTGCCGACCTGGTCGCCGGTGTCGGTCGCGGCATCGATATGTTCGATTGCGTGATGCCGACGCGAAACGCACGCAATGGCCACTTGTTCACGACCAACGGCATCGTCCGCATTCGCAATGCCCGTTATGAAATGGATACTCAGCCGCTCGATGCGGAATGTACTTGTTACACCTGTGCTAATTACTCACGCGCCTATCTCAGGCATCTCGACCGTTGCAACGAGATCCTGGGGGCGCGCCTGTGCACCATTCACAACCTGCACTACTACCAGGTGCTGATGCAGGGCATGCGGCAGGCCATCGAGGAATCGCGTTTCGAGCAGTTCGTGCGCGATTTCCACGAGCGCACCGGGACCAATCCTCAGTCCGACAAGACGGGCGACACCGGATTCGATGCGAGGGTTGACGAACGGGGGGCGGTGGGAACGGAGCCAGCGGCCGAGTAACGCCGGCTCGGGGATTGCAGGGCTCATGTACTATCCCGCGATCCCGAGATCCTCAAGGTAAGACATGCTTTCCGACCTGCCGACAGCTCCCTGGTTTCGCCGCGTCCTGGTAGCCGGGCTGATTCTCGGGGTCGTGCTGCTCACGTTCAGCGTGCTGCAGCCGTTCATCGTGCCGCTGATCTGGGGTGCCATCCTGACTTACGTCGCGTGGCCTTTGCACTTGCGCGTGCTGAAATGGGCGGGCAACCGGGTCACCGCCGCCTCGCTGCTGACAACGACGTTGGTCACGTTGATCCTGGTGGTGCCGTTCGTCTGGATGATGCTGATGTTGCGTGTCGAAGCGATCGGCGCGTATGCGCATGTGCAGGCATTCCTGGCTTCGAAACCGACGCTGCCGCAGTCATTGCGCGATCTGCCGGGTGTCGGCGCTTGGGCGCAGAACCTGTTGCAGCAGCTTGCTTCGGATCCGACATCGATCCGTCAGCAGGCCGTCGGCCTGATGGAAGAGTCGTCGCTGCAAGTCACCCGCGTGATCGGCGGCGTCGGGCGCAACGTAGCCAAACTGTTCTTCGCGGTGCTGTCGATGTTCTTCCTGTTACGCGACGGTCCGCGGCTGGTGCGTGAGGTCACTGCCATTCTCGAAGGCATTCTCGGACCCAGGATTCGCGACTATCTCGATGCCATCGGGGCGACGACGCAGGCCGTGGTATATGCACTGATGCTCGGTGCGCTGACCCAGGGAGCCGTCGCCGGCATCGGCTACTGGCTTTTCGGGTTCAACGCTCCGGTGCTGCTCGCAGCGGCGACTGCCGTGATCGCGCTGGTGCCGTTCGGAGCGCCGCTGATCTGGGGAACCTTGTCTATCTGGCTGCTCGTGACCGGCCACATCCTGCAAGGCGTGGGTTTGCTGCTCTGGGGCGTGCTGCTCGTCAGCTGGGTCGACAACATCGTGCGCCCGCTGGTGATCTCCAGCGCCACGCAGATGCCGTTTCTATTGGTCGTGTTCGGCGTGCTCGGCGGCGTGCTGGCATTCGGCCTGGTGGGCTTGTTCATCGGTCCGGTGCTGCTCGCGGTATCGCTCGCCATCTGGAAGGAGTGGCTGGAGCAGCACCAGGCGCCGGCCGCCTAGGGTGAAAGGTAAGAACGGCTGCGCCTGGGGCTTGGGCTAGAGCGGTTGCGCCTGGGCAGGAACTCCTTTCCTGATTCTTCTCTTAATTTTCTGGTCTGGCCCAGGCAAAGCCCTTCTGACCCAAGCCCCGGGCGCAGCCGTTCTTGCCCTTCTCGTTCACGCTTTCCCGATCGGCCAGAGCATCACCTTGTCGATGCGGACGCCGTCCATGTCGACGATTTCTATTTTCAGGTCGCGCCAGGTCAAGGTATCGCCGGCCTTGGGAATGCGTCCCAGGCGGGCGAGAACGAAGCCCGCCACCGTGTGATATTCGCGGGCGACCATGTCGCGGCGCCCGAGCCGGCGCTGCAATTCTTCGATGGACAAGTGGCCGTCGATCAGCCAGCTGCCGTCCTGGCGCTGTAGCGCTTCGGGCCGTTCGCGGCTTCCCAGTTCCGGCAGTTCGCCGGCAATCGCTTTGAGAATGTCGATCGGCGTCGTGATGCCTTCGATGTCGCCGTATTCGTCGGTGACGATGGCGAGGTGGGTACTCGATCGCTGGAACTGATCGAGGAGCTGCAGCACCGAGATGGAATCGGGCACGTGCAGGGGAGGCTGCAGGTCGCGTTCCGGATCCAGGCGGCCGCGATGGACCGATTCGCTCAGGTCGGCCAGCGTGATCATTCCGAGCAGGTTGTCGAAGCTGCCCCTCGCAACCAGGAATCGAGCGTGGCCGCTGGATTTCGCCTGGCTCCACAGGCTCTCGAGCGGTTCGTCGGCATCCAGCCAGATGACATCCTGGCGCGGGATCATGATGGAGCCGACCTTGCGTTCGGCGAGCGCCATCACTCCTTCGAGCAGACGCCGCTCGGACGCCAGGAACACGCCCGCATGCGTGCCTTCCGCCACCAATGCACGCACGTCGTCTTCAGTCACCGCGGCCTGCGGAGCTGACGATACCGGCAGGATTTTCAGTATCGAATTGACCGTGAGCCGCAGCAGCCACACCAGGGGCAGCAGGCTCTTGGCGAGAATACGCATGATGGGAGCGACGGCCATCGCGAGGGTTTCCGCGTGCGTCAGGGCAACGCGCTTCGGCACGAGTTCGCCGATGAGCGAGAAGAACGTAACGACCAATACGACCAGGCCGAATGCAATCTCTTCGGCATAGCGGTCCGGGATGCCGACGGCGATCAGCGCCTGGCCAAGCGGCTGGGCGAACACGGTGCCGCTGTAGGCGCCCGCGAGCAGACCGATCAGCGTGATGCCGATCTGGATCGCCGATAGGAATTCGGTGGGATCCGCCAGCAGGGCCAGGGCGGAACGGGCTCCGGAACGGCCTTGGTCGGCCGCCGCCTGCAGACGTGTGCGCTTGGCCGAAACCAGCGCCATTTCCGACAACGCAAAAAAACCGTTGAGCAGGATCAGCAGGACGATGACCAGGATTTGGCCAGAGAACATGTAGCGGGAACCCTCCGGAGGCTCGATTGCCCCACAGTGTACGGTAGCCGCAGGGGCGGAAGGGGGCAGTAGGTAAACTGGTCGCCCGGTCAGAAAACGCAGGCCGGGACACGGGTGTCGACGCTGCCGCTTCAGTTCTGACTAGTTGACCAGCTTACCAGTCCTGTCCGTGTATAATCCGGCGCCCGTTTGCCCCCGGCATGCTCGTTGCTCAACTGGTTGCTAAAAAAGGGGGACTACCCCGGGTTACTCCGGCTTGCCCCGAGGGGGCGGCCCGTTCCGCACGAGTTGGCGGTCCGACTACACGACTACGAGAGGCTCCATCGATGGATTGGTTGATTGCATCCGCTGCGGCCCAGGCCGCTGGCGGCACTAGCCAGCCCGGCATGCTGACCGGGCTGTTGTTCCCGGTCGCGATGATCGTGGTGTTCTATTTCCTGCTCATCCGTCCGCAATCCAAGCGCGCCAAGGAGCATCGCACCATGCTCTCCGCGCTGGAGACGGGCGCCGAAGTGGCTACGAGCGGCGGCATCATCGGCAAGGTGACGGAACTGACCGAGCAGTTCGTCGGCGTCGAGATCGCGCCGGGCGTGATCGTGAAGGTACAGCGCCACACGATTTCGCAGGTATTGCCGAAGGGCACCATCAAAAGCGCCTGATCGAGCGCTCGACGACACGCACCGGATTTCTGCATGTACCAGTTCGCCAAGTGGAAGTATTGGCTCGTCATCCTTGTGATGCTGTTCGGGATCGTCTTCGCATTGCCGAACGTGTTTGGCGAGGCGCCGGCGCTGCAGCTGTCGCGTAACGATCGCAAGCCGATGAGCGAGGAGGACAGTACCCGTCTCCTCGGCGTCCTCAAAACCGAGAACGTCACGTTCGACACGTCATATCTCGAAAAGGACCGCATGGTGCTGCGGTTCGCGAAGAACGGCAACGACCAGCGCACCAAGGCACGCGCCGCCATTCTCAAAGGCACGGGCGGCGACTACCTGATCGCCCTCGCCAACGCATCACGCATGCCCGATTGGATCCGGCACATCGGGCTCAAGCCGATGAGCCTCGGCCTGGACCTGCGCGGCGGCGTGCATTTCGTCTACGAAGTCGACATCAATGCCGCGATCACCCAATCGCTGGAGAGCCTCGCGAGCGATGCACGCACGCTGCTGCGAGAGAAGCGCATTCCTTATGACAACGTCACGCTGGAGAACAATGTCCTGCGTGTGACCCTGCGCAGCGCGAGCGATCTGAAAGCAGCGAACGATGCGCTCAGGACATCGGACGGCGGCTACGACGTGAAGACGCAGAACGAAGGCGCCGGCGCCTATATCGAACTGCGCCTGACGCCTGCGGAAATCAAGCGCCGCCAGGATCTCGCCGTACAACAGAACATCACGACCCTGCGCAATCGCATCGACGAACTCGGCGTGAGCGAGCCGCAGGTGAGCAAGCAGGCGCTCAATCGCATCGAAGTGCAATTGCCGGGCGTCGACGATCCGAACGAAGCCATCCGCGTGCTCGGTGCGACGGCCACACTGGAATTCCGGCTGGTCGACATGAACGGCAATGCCTACGATGCCGAGCGCACCAAGCGCGTTCCGATCGGGTCGAAGCTGTACAAGATGCGCGAGGACGGCACACCGATCCTGTTGAAGCGTGAAATCGTGGTCTCGGGCGATCAGTTGACCGATGCGATGCCCGGATTCACCGAAGGCCTGCCTTCCGTCAACGTGAAGCTGGATGCCCGCGGCGGCGCCCGCATGCTCAAGACGACGCGTGAAAACGTCGGCAAGCGGATGGCGGTCGTCTACATCGAACAGAAGCGTCTCGCCGAAGGCGAGGTCTGCAAGGGAACGCGCTCGGGCAACGATTGCGTCGAGGAAGAAGTGATCAGCGCGCCGACCATTCAGGGCGTGTTCGGCCAGAGCTTCCAGATCACCGGCCTGATGGCGACCGAAGCCAGCGAACTCTCGTTGCTGTTGCGTGCCGGTTCGCTCGCCGCGCCCCAGGCGATCGTCGAGCAGCGTTCGGTCGGTCCGAGCCTCGGCCAGGACAACATCGATCGCGGCATTCGCGCGATGCTGATCGGCCTGGTGCTGACGTTCGCTTTCATGGCGGTCTACTACCGCGCGTTCGGCTGGATCGCCAACTTGGTGCTGATCTCCAACCTGATCCTGACGGTCGGACTGCTGTCGATGCTGCAGGCGTCGTTGTCGTTGCCTGGTATCGCGGCGGTCGTGTTCCACATGGGCATAGCCGTCGATGCGAACATCCTGATCTACGAACGCATCCGTGAGGAATTGCGCATGGGCAATTCGCCGCTGTCATCGATCAACATCGGCTTCGAGAAGGCTTTCGCCACGATCGCGGACTCCAATGTGACGACCTTGATCGCGGGCGTCGTGCTGTTCGCCTTCGGTACCGGCACCATCCGCAGCTTCGCCATCGTCATGACGCTCGGCATCCTGACGTCGCTGTTCACCTCGGTCATCGGCAGTCGCGCGCTGGTCCATGCCATCTGGGGCAATCGCCGCAAGCTCGACCACCTGTCGATCTGAGCCAAGTACTACTGGCGGGAACGTCCATGGAATTTTTTCACAAGGTCACCACGTATCCGTTCATGCACACGCGGCGTGCGTGGTACGGAGTTTCGATCGCGGCGGTGATCGCCTCTATCGTGCTGCTGTTCTGGCACGGCCTGAATCTCGGCATCGATTTCACCGGCGGCGTGGTGCTCGAATTCGCGTACCCCGCTCCGGTGAACATAGAGCAGACGCGCGGCGCCTTGTCGAAGGCCGGTTTCGAAGCGCAGGTCCAGCACTTCGGCGACGACCGCAGCATCATGGTCAGGCTGCTTCCGCACAAGGGCCAGGACGTGAATGCTGTCAGCGTTGCCGTCACCGATGCGTTGAAGAAGGTCACTCCGCAAGTGGAGCTGCGCCGAGCCGAAGTCGTCGGCGCCCAGGTCGGCGATGAACTCACCAACCAGGGCGGCCTGGCCGTGCTGTTCACGTTCATCCTGATCGGCATCTACACCTGGTTCCGGTTCCAATGGAAAATGGGTGTCAGCGCCGTCGTCGCTACGCTGCACGATCCGCTGCTGATCTTCGGCTTTTTCGCCGTCACGCAGATTCCCTTCGACTTGTCGTGCCTCGCAGCCATCCTGGCGGTCATCGGCTATTCGTTGAACGACACCGTCGTGGTGTTCGACCGGGTCCGCGAGAATTTTCATAGCATGCGCAAGGCTTCGCCCGAGGCCGTCATGGATGCCTCGATCAACCAGACGCTGTCCCGGACCATCATCACCAGCGGCGCGACCTTGCTGACTGTCGGCGTGTTGCTGGTAGAAGGCGGCGAGACGTTGCGTGGCTTCTCGGCCGCGCTGACGATCGGCATCCTGGTAGGTACGTATTCGTCTATCTACGTTGCCGGCGCGCTGGCCCTAGACCTGAAACTCAATGCACGTGACCTGATGAAGATCGAGCGCGAAAAAGAAGTGGACGCGATGCCCTGAGCGGGCACTTCCGACCGATGCTGTTGCCGGCAATCCTGTTTCTTAAAATCCGTTCATGAAGCCTGCGGGTTCGCTACACTCGTAACATGAACTGGATGGTGTGGGGCGGCTTCTTCGTTTTATTCATCGGCGTACTCGTGCTGGACCTGAGTGTCCTCCACCGCGAGTCGCGCGAGATGTCTGTCAAGCAGGCGCTCGGCTGGACCCTCGTCTGGATTCTCGTCGCGCTGTCTTTTACCGGCCTGGTCTACGGCGTCTACGAACATCACTGGTTCGGCTGGGGCACTGCGCCCGGTACTCCCGGCGGCGCGGCGGCAGCGCTGCAATACGTCACCGGCTACCTGCTCGAATGGTCGTTGTCGGTAGACAATATTTTCGTCATCGCGGTGATCTTCAATTTCATGAGGATCCCGGCGCAGTTCCAGTATCGCGTGCTGTTCTGGGGCATCGTCGGCGCCATCGTGCTGCGCGGTGCAATGATTGCTGCGGGCACCGTCCTCATTCACACCTTCGACTGGATGTTCTATGTCTTCGGCGCGGTGCTGATCCTGTCGGCGTTGCGCATGCTCAAGTCGGACGAGGAACAGTTCGATCCGTCCACCAGCATACTGGTAAAAATTGCCCGGCGCGTCTATCCGATCACCGAACGCCTCGACGGCGATCGGTTCTTCACGGTGGTCGACGGCGCAAGAGCCGCGACTCCGCTGTTCGTCACGTTGCTGCTGGTCGACTTCGCCGACGTCGTGTTCGCGGTCGATTCCATTCCCGCGATCTTCGCCGTCACGCAGGATCCGTTCATCGTCTTCACATCGAATGCACTCGCCATTCTCGGCCTGCGTTCGCTCTATTTCGCGATTGCCGGCCTGATGGCGATGTTCCGCTACATCAAGTTCAGCCTGGTATTCATTCTGGGTTTCGTCGGCGTGAAAATGATATTGCACGGGCATGTCGAGATTTCGCACCTGCTGTCGCTGGGCGTGATCGTCGGCTTCCTGGCATTGGGCGTGCTGGCGTCGTTGTTCATGTCGCGGCGTGAAGCAGCCCGAAGCAAGCAGGCGAGCGTGACGCAGCAGGAGAGCAGGTGATGGAGATTTTGTCCGATCCGCAGGTCTGGCTCGCGTTCGGCACGCTGACGGCGCTCGAGATCGTTCTGGGCATCGACAACATTATTTTCATTTCCATCCTGGTCGGCCGCTTGCCGAAGGAGCAGCAGGCTCGCGGGCGAACCATCGGCCTGTCGCTGGCGATGCTGACCCGCATCGCGCTGCTGCTATCGATCACCTGGGTGATGAGGCTGACCGACGATTTGTTTTCCGTGATGGGCCGCGGCATCACCGGCAAGGACATCATCCTGATCGGCGGCGGCCTGTTCCTGCTCGCGAAGAGCACCATCGAGATTCATCACGGCATGGAGGATGCAGCGGAGGAAGACAAGAAAATCGGCGGACGCGGCACCTTCGTCAGCGTGATCACGCAGATCGCCATCATCGACATCGTCTTCTCGCTCGACTCGGTGATCACCGCCGTCGGCATGGCCGATCACGTGGAAGTGATGATCGCCGCCGTCATTGTCGCCGTGCTCATCATGATGTTCCTCGCCGGCCCCATCAGCGATTTCGTCGATCGTCATCCGACGATCAAGATGCTCGCCTTGTCGTTCCTGATCCTGATCGGCGTGGCGCTGATCGGCGAAGGCCTGGGCTTCCACATCCCGAAGGGCTACATCTACTTCGCCATGGCCTTCTCGGTGGTGGTGGAGATGCTGAACATCCAGGTGCGCAAGCGGCAGAAGTAGCATCTGGGGACATTCGTCGCGGCAGCGACGAATGTCCCCGATCTTCATCCGGAAGTCGCTGGCGCTGCAAGATGAAGAATGGGGACACGCACCTTGCGCTTCGCTACAGGAGCATGTCCCCGGTGGCTAAGTGGAGCGCTGCTGCGTCTTCCCGCTCGATTTGAAATCCAGGTATAGGTTGTACAGCGCCACGAACAGCGGAAACAGGTTCGACATCACGCCTACGGAGTCGTTCTTGCCCATCGTGAAGTAGCCGAGCAGCAGGATGCTGCCGAGCGCGCTCATGTACCAGAACAATCGCGGCATGGTCACTTTGCCGCTCGCGCGCGAGGCGAACAACTGGATCAACCAGCGGCCGGCGAACAGGAACACGCCGATATAGCCGACGAGTTTCCACGGCGTAATGGTCACGCCGAACAATACGATCAGGACGTTATTCATCGAGCAGCCGTCATTGCGGGACGCAGCCGAACTGTCAGGAACGCGACCGACGGAGAAACCGTCAGGGGGTTTGCAGCTTGCTGTGGCGTCGTCCGTACAGGAAATAGATCGCCATTCCGGCGGCGATCCAGATCGTCATCCAGTGCCAGTTGTCGGCAAAGGCGAGCGAGAACAGATAAAGACAGGCAATCGCGCCGAGCGGGCAGACGATGTAAGGCACGGGAACGCGAAAGGCACGAGGCAGGTCAGGGCGTGTTTTACGCAGGACGAGTACGCCGAGGCAGACGGTGGCGAACGCGAGCAACGTTCCCATCGAGACGAGATCGCCCAGCACGCTGATCGGCAGCAGGCCGGCGAGAATGGCGGCGAACACTCCGACGAACGCCTGCCCGGCGTAGGGCGTCTGGTATTTCGGATGCACGCGGCTGAAGAACTTGGGAATCAAGCCGTCGCTGGCCATGGCGTAGAAAATACGCGGCTGCGCCATCAGCATCACCAGGATGACCGAACTCAGGCCCGCGATCGCCGCGATCTCGACCAGTGTCTTGAGCCAGAGCAGGTCGGGATAGGCGGCCAACGCGGTCGCGACG
>Ga0157380_10000808_pt1 | contig 19608 bp, 27 predicted proteins | sample S35metaG_FD_119757 | JGI IMG/M metagenome (GOLD analysis project Ga0157380, IMG submission 119757) | Switchgrass rhizosphere microbial communities from Kellogg Biological Station, Michigan, USA - S3-5 metaG | ecosystem: Host-associated > Plants > Roots > Rhizosphere > Soil | place: USA...
CTCTCCGCCAACAACATCCTCTCCCCGGCTCACGGGGCGCCGCTGGCGACCCCGACCCAGGACATGGTGCTCGGCATCTACTACCTGACCTATGGTCCGGAGGAGGCTGAGCTGCAGAAGGTCGACGAGGAACTGAAGACCGGCAAGGGCACGAACGGCTCAGGGCCGGGCGTGAAGGTGTTCCGCTCCTCCCAGGAGGCCGAGCTCGTCTACGAGAACGGCGGCTGCAAACTGCACGACCAGGCCGAGTACCGGCGGGCCGGGCGTGGCCATTTCCTGACCACGGTCGGGCGGATCATCTTCAACGAGAAGATCGAGCGGGCCCTCGCGGAGGCCCTGGAAGACGACTTCGATCCCGATCAGTTCGAGTTCGTCAACTTCTCGCTGAAGAAGAAGGACATCAACCAGATGGTCTCCGACCTGGTCGAGGCCTACGGTGCCCCGGCGGTCTCGCAGGTGCTCGATGCCTTCAAGGATCTGGGCTTCCACTACGCGAGCCAGGCCGGGATCACGGTCTCGAAGAACAACGTCGTGTCTCCGCCCGAGAAGGCGGAAATTCTCGATCGCTACGAGAAGGAGACGGCGGCGATCCAGCAGCAGTACGACGAGGGTTACATCACCGCCGAGGAGCGTCATGAGGCGGTGACCACCCACTGGAACCGGGCAACCGACGAGGTCGCGCAGGCGATGGAGGACAACCTCGAGGAGCTGAACCCGATCTTCATGATGGCCAACTCGGGCGCTCGCGGATCGTTCAAACAGATCCGCCAGCTGGCCGGGATGCGCGGCCTGATGGCCAACCCGAAAGGGGAGATCATCGAGCGGCCGATCAAGGCCAACTTCATGGAGGGTCTCTCGGTTCTCGAGTACTTCATCTCCACGCACGGCGCGCGAAAGGGGCTCGCCGACACGGCGTTGCGGACGGCTGACTCCGGTTACCTGACCCGCCGTCTGGTCGACGTCGCCCAGGACGTGATCGTCCGCGAGGAGGACTGCAAGACCAAAGACCACATCGAAATGGACATTCGCAAGGACGACGGGTCGCTCAACGACAACCTGATCGGGCGCCTGGCGGCGAAGAAGCTCGAGACCAAACGCGGTCGCGAGCTGCTCAAGCGCAACCAGGAGATCACTCACCAGGATGTCGAGGAGATCGCTGAGGCCTTTGGCGACGAAGAGGTCAAGGTCCCCCTCCGCTCGACCCTCAAGTGCGAGGCCGAGTCCGGCGTGTGCCGCTCCTGCTACGGGGTCGCGCCGGCGACCGGCTCGACCGTCGACATCGGCGACGCAGTGGGCATCATCGCCGCCCAGTCGATCGGCGAGCCCGGCACCCAGCTGACCATGCGGACCTTCCACACCGGCGGTGTCGCCGGCCAGGACATCACCCAGGGTCTGCCGCGGATCGTCGAGCTCTTCGAGGCGCGCAAACCGAAGGGTCTGGCGCAGATGGCCGAGGCCGCGGGCAAGGTCTCGATCGAAGAAACCGACAAAGCGCTGAAAGTGATCGTCACCGAGTCCAGCGGCGAGGAGCACTCCTACAGCTTCCCGCTGCGGACCCGACTGCACGTCGCCGACGGCGATCGGGTCGAGGTCGGACAGCAGCTGAACGAAGGCTCGCTCTACCCGGCCGACCTGCTGGCGATCCGCGGGCGCACCGCTGTCGAGCTCTACCTGGTGGCCGAGGTTCAGAGGGTATATCGCGCCCAGGGCGTCGACATCAACGACAAGCACATCGAGCTGATCGCCCGCCAGATGCTGAAGAAGGTGCGGATCGAATCGAAGGGCTCGACCAGCCTCCTTCCGGGACAGCTGGAGGATCGCGGCAGCCTCAAACGCCTCAACAAAAAGGTCAAGGGAGAGGGCGGGACGCCGGCCAAAGGCGAGGAGGTCATCCTCGGGATCACCAAGGCCTCGCTGGCAACCGAGTCCTTCCTCTCGGCGGCCTCCTTCCAGGAGACGACCAAGGTGCTCACCGACGCTGCCCTCGAGGGCAAACGGGACCGCCTGGTCGGGCTGAAGGAGAACGTGATCATCGGCAAGCTGATCCCGGCCGCGACCGGTCTCAAGCACTACCGCACGGTCGCGATCGAGCCCGCCGAACCGATCGCGCCGCCGAGCGACGACGATCTGCTCGAGGACGAAGAGCTCGCGGCCGAACTCGGCGTCGACGGGGTCGAGGCCCCGGTCGAGGGCTTCGGTACCTCGTTCGCGGAGGAGCTGGAGGAGCTCGCGCAGGAGATCGAGTCGACTTCGGAGGAGTCCAAATAGCCGGCGCGGTCGGTACGGATGTGTACTGACCGCGGATCCGGGTAACTCCTCTGTACCCCAAGAGAATCATTTTTCTTCTTGAGGCACTTCATTTCTCCTTGAACGCCGAAGGCCGGGTCCACCACCCGGCCTTCGGCGTCTCTGGATCCTGGGACTAGCTGGCGAGGCAGAGGACGTAGGCGGTGATCGTGTCCTCGCCGCCGGTCTTGTTCAGCGCCTGGTAGAGCCAGCCGTCGCCCGAGGGGCGGCTGCTGGTCATCTCGGTCCCGAAGTGGCCGGGCTGGCCGCCGCCGCCGAGCACCTGCTCGCCGGCCGCGCAATTGACGCTGACGCTGCCGTTCGCGTCTTTCGCCACTTTGGCCGAGTTGGTGCGGACGGTGACCGTCCCCAGCTCGCTGGCGGCGACCGAGTTGGGACCGAGGTCGCTGGCCGTCAGCGACTGGTCGGCAACCTCGGAGGAGGCGACCGAAGCGGCCCCGAGGTCCTGGTTCGTCAGCGCGTCCTGCGCCACCTCGGCCGATTGGACCGCGTTTTCGGCGATCTCCTCGCCGCCGACCGCGTTGGGGGCGATCTTCGGCGCGTTGACCGCGTTGTCGCGGAGGTCGATGGTGCGGACGCTGCCGTCGACGATCTGGGCTGAGCGGACGCTGTTCTTGGCGATGCCGACGGCGAGGGCGCTGCCGGTCAGGGCGAGGAACAGGGCCAAGCAGCTGATCACGAGGGCGGGCGAGGGACGGAATGAACGGGTCTTGCTGGTCATCGGGGGCTCCTTTCGTTGGTTTTAAATCCCGATGGACCCAGCTTCGGTCCGAATGCCTCCGCCAACTACGGACCCCAGGGGTGAACCTGACCACCCCTTGCCGGGCCTGATTGGCTGCTCAACCGGTCCGGTAGATTCCGGCGCCATGGAGTCTGCGGAGAAGGTCTGCATCATCGGCGCCGGCAGCTCGGGCATCGTCGCCGCCCAGGTGCTCGGCGCTCGGGGAATCGCCTTCGACCTCTTCGAGAAGGGCTCGCAGATCGGCGGCAACTGGCGCTTCGAAAACGACAACGGGATGTCGTCCGCCTACCGTTCGCTGCACATCAACACCTCGCGCCGGGTGATGGCCTTCAAGACGCTGCCGATGCCCGACCACTTTCCCGACTATCCCGACCATTTCCAGATGGCGGCCTATTTCGACGAATACGCCGACCATTTCGGCCTGCGCGAGAAGATCAGGTTCCGGACCGAGGTGGTCAAAGTCGCGCCGACGGACGGCTCCTGGGCGGTGACCACGCGATCCGAGGGCGGGGCGGAATCGACCGAGCGCTACCGGGCCGTGCTGGTCGCCAACGGCCATCACTGGGACCCGCGCTGGCCGGAGCCGGCCTTTCCCGGCTCGGACGAGTTCGAGGGCGAGCAGATCCATGCCCATCACTACCGTGAGCCCGACGTCCTGCGCGGCAGGCGGGTGCTCGTGCTCGGGCTCGGCAACTCGGCCACCGACATCGCGGTCGAGTCCTCGCGCATAGCCGACAAGACCTTCCTCGCTGTCCGTCGCGGGGCCTACGTCCTGCCCAAGTACATGAACGGCAAGCCGATCGACGAGGCGGTTCACCCGCTGGCCTCCTACCTGCCGCTCGCGGTGCAGCGCTTCTTCGCGATGCGCGGCCTGGAGATCGCCGCCGGCGACATGACCACCTACGGACTGCCGAAGCCCGACCACAAGCTCTTCGAGGCCCACCCGACCGTTTCATCCGAGCTCCTGCCGCGCCTTGGCCACGGCGACATCGCGGTCAAGCCCAACATCGACCGCTACGGCGGTGGGCGAACGGTCCGCTTCGTCGACGGCAGCGAGGAGGAGATCGACCTCGTCGTCTACTGCACCGGATACAAGATGACCTTCCCCTTCTTCGACCCCAAGGTCCTGGCAGCACCCGAGAACCGGCTGCCGCTCTACCGCCGCGTGGTTTCGGTCGAGCGACCGGGTCTCTTCTTCATCGGCTTCATCCAGCCGCTGGGCCCGATCATGCCGCTGGCCGAGGCGCAGTGCGAATGGGTCGCCGACCTGCTGTCCGGCCGGGCGACGCTACCCCTGGCGGGGGAGATGAAGCGGGAGATCTCGCTTGAGGAACGCAAGCAGGCGAAGCGCTTCGTTTCGTCTAAGCGTCATACCGTCGAGGTTGACTTCCACCCCTACCTGCGTGAGATCCGGCGCGAGCGAAAGCGGGTTGCGCAGCCGGCTTGACGACGCGGGTGCGCCCGCCGGGAGGGCAGTCCGGCACGGGCAGTGCCGCGCCGCCGCCGTGGGGGCCGCCGCGCCGCGGGCCGCGTGGCAGCCTCGGCTTCGGCCGCCGCTTGAAGCCGCCGTTCTCGTCGGTCGCCGCCTCCGGTTCGTCGTGCTGCTTGGCCGCCCAGTAGACCAGCCACATCGACGCCAGAACCGGAATCTTCAGCACCACGAGGAGGAAGAAGATCGGCCAGAATCCCGTCATCCCGAATCAGTGTAGAGAGGTGGCCCAGGCGTTCAGCGCCTCGACGTGAGCCTCCTCGAGCCCCAGGTGCGGCTCGGTCGGCACAAGCAAGGTGGGGGCGGAGCGGCGCTCGGCCCAGTCGTGGCAGCTGGCGTCGAAGTTGTCGTCCACCCAGGCGATCGAGCGCTCGCCGGCGTAGGCCTCCATCCCGGTCAGCTTCCAGTGCGCGCCGCCATCGCGGGCGGCGACGTCGAAGGAGATGTGGGGCAACTCCGGCAGCCCGAGCAGCAGCGGCAGGTAGAAGTTGGCTTTGTCCTCCCAGCCGCTCGCCCAGACCAGCTCGAAGTTGTCGGTCAGCCGCAGCAGCCGGTCGCCGACCGCCAGCGAGATGCAATGCGGGATCCCGTCGACGAGCTGCAGCTGCGTATGGGGCGGCCGCTCCTCGAAGCCGAAGAGCGAGATAACCCCGTCGATGTCGACTGCCAGCAGCGGCCGGTCAGCCATGGAGAGGAGCTACCAGCGGTAGTGGGCGAATGCTTTGTTCGCCTGCGCCATGCGGTAGATGTCGTCCTTCCGCTTCCAGGCGCTGCCCTGCTGCTGGTTGGCATCGAGAACCTCGGCTGCGAGGCGCTCGGCCATCGAGTACTCGCGACGTGCGCGGGCGAACTGGACCAGCCAGCGGACGGCGAGGGTGCGGGCGCGACGGGCGGGGACCTCGACCGGCACCTGGTAGGTGGCGCCGCCGACGCGACGCGAGCGGACCTCGAGCACCGGGGTCAGCTGTTTGATCGCCGCCTCCAGCGTCTCCACCGGATCCTCGCCGCTGCGCTCGCCGATGATCGCGAGGCTGTCGTAGACGATCCGCTCGGCAAGGCTCTTCTTGCCGTCGGTCATGATCTTGTTGATCACCTGCTGAACGAGGCGGTTCCGGTGCTGGGCGTCCGGCTCGATCGGCCGAATCTGTGCGGCAGAGCGGCGGGGCATTACGAAGCTTTGACGCCGTAGCGGGAGCGGGCTTGCTTGCGGTCGGAGACCCCGGCGGCGTCGAGCGTGCCGCGGACGACCTTGTAGCGGACGCCCGGCAGATCCTTGACGCGACCACCCCTGATCAGGACCACCGAGTGCTCCTGCAGGTTGTGCCCCTCGCCGGGGATGTAGGTGGTGACCTCCATGCCGTTGGTCAGGCGCACACGGGCGATCTTGCGAAGCGCCGAGTTCGGCTTCTTCGGCGTCACCGTGGCTACACGGGTGCAGACGCCGCGCTTCTGCGGGGCCGCTACGCGCTTCTTGCGACCCTGCCCCGACTTGAGGCCCGGCGTCGCGGTCTTCTTCTTCGGGCGCTTGCGGCCCTTCCTGACAAGTTGATTCGTATTCGGCACGGCCGCGCATAGTAGAGCAGTCCGGCCAAAACCATCCCCCCGGCTGCGGCGAGCTCGGCGAAGAACCCGTCCTGGAGCACGGCGGAGGCACCGGCGAAGCGCGAGGTCTGGGCGCCCTCGTCGAGCCCCTGGGGCAGGTCGACGAGCAGGATCACCGCCAGCGACAGGAGGCCGAGGGTCGCCACCAGGAGCCCGAGGCGCTTCGCTTCCCGGCGCAGGGCGAGCGCGCCGAGAGCGATCGCCAGCAGGCCGACGGGAACCAGCAGGTAGGCATGGGCGGCACCGGCGGTGCGCGCTTCGACCGTGGGAGCGGCAGCTGCCACGTCGCCCAGCCCTGCGTACCCCGGCTGGCCGATCTCCACCGCGCGGTAGTCGATGAACTGCGAGACGACGAGGCAGGCGCCGGTGGCGATCAGGACCGTGGCGGCGGCCCGGCCCGGGGTGACGAACGCGCTGACGGCGGTCGCCACACGCACCAGCAGGGAGCCCACCCACCGGACCGAGCGCTCGAGGGCGGCGACCGCGCGGAAGAAGATTCCGAGCAGCGGTCGCAGCCGCTGCCACAGCCAGGCCCAGACGCGCAGGCCGGCTTTCGCGCTCCGGCGCTGCCAACGGCGGGCCGCCGGGTAGGCCCGCTCGAGCCCCCGATTGCCGATCCGGTCGAGCTGACGCGACCGCTTGTGGAGTCGCTCGACCAGCGAGCTGGCACGCCGGCGACGCGCTGCTATCATCGCCCGTCGCTCAGGCAGTTTTCGCTTTGCAGGACGCTTCGCCGGGCCCCCTGGGGCCTTTTTTTGCGGCTTATCACCACTACTTGAATTAGGAACCATGGCACGCAGCTTTCCACTCGAGAAAACTCGGAACATCGGGATCATGGCGCACATCGACGCCGGTAAGACGACGACGACGGAGCGCATCCTCTACTACACCGGCCGCACCCACAAAATGGGCGAGGTCCACGAGGGCGCCGCGGTCATGGACTGGATGGAACAGGAGCAGGAGCGCGGGATCACGATCACCTCGGCCGCGACCGCCTGTGAGTGGAAGGACCACCGGATCAACATCATCGACACGCCGGGCCACGTCGACTTCACCGTCGAGGTCGAGCGCAGCCTCCGTGTGCTGGATGGTGCGATCGCCGTCTTCGACGCCGTCGCCGGCGTCGAGCCGCAGTCGGAGACCGTCTGGCGCCAGGCCGACAAGTACGGCGTTCCGCGCTTCGCCTACATCAACAAGATGGACCGCACCGGTGCCGACTTCTTCAACTCGGTGCAGACGATGACCGACCGGCTCGGCGCCAACCCGCTGCCGATCCAGCTGCCGATCGGGGCTGAGGAGAACTTCAAAGGGGTCGTCGACCTGGTCAAGATGAAAGGCCTGATCTGGACCGACGAGCTCGGTGCCGCCTACGAGGAAATCGAGATCCCCGATGACCTCAAGGACCAGGCCGACGAGTACCGCACCGCCCTGATCGAAGCTTGCGCCGACTACGACGAAGAGCTGATGGAAGCCTTCCTCGGCGAGGAAGAGATCCCGCAGGAGAAGCTGATCGACTCGCTGCGCCAGGCGACCCTCTCGACCAAGCTCACCCCCGTCCTCTGCGGCACCTCGTTCAAGAACAAGGGCGTGCAACCGCTGCTCGACGGGATCGTCGAACTGCTCCCCTCGCCGCTCGAGGTGCCGCCGGTGACCGGCGTCGTCCCCGCCGGCAAGGGCCAGCCCGAGGATGTCGAGGCCGAGCGCGAAGCCAGCGACAGCGCCCCCTTCTCGGCTCTCGCCTTCAAGGTCATGTCCGACCCCTACGTCGGCAAGCTCACCTACTTCCGCGTCTACTCGGGCAAGCTCGAGAAAGGCGGCCGGGTGCTGAACGTGAAAACCGGCAAGACCGAGCGGATCGGCCGGCTGCTGATGATGCACGCCAACAGCCGCGAGGAGATCGACGAGACCTACGCGGGCGACATCTGCGCCGGCGTCGGCCTCAAGGAAACCGGGACCGGCGACACCCTCGCCGCGCCGGACGCGCCGATCGCGTTGGAGAGCATCGAATTCCCCGAGACCGTGATCGCGGTGGCGATCGAGCCGAAAACCAAAGCCGACCAGGAGAAGATGGGCAACGCCCTCGCCCGGCTCGGTGAGGAGGACCCGACCTTCAAGATCGAATCCGACGAGGAAACCGGCCAGACCCTGATCCACGGGATGGGCGAGCTCCACCTCGAGGTGATCGTCGACCGCATGCTGCGCGAGTTCAAAGTCGAGGCCAACGTCGGCAAGCCGCAGGTCGCTTACCGCGAGACGATCCGCAAGCGGGTCGAGAAGGTCGTAGCGCGGTTCGTCCGCCAGACCGGAGGTCGCGGCCAGTTCGGCCACGTCGTCATCAATCTCGAGCCGGCGCCTGGCGAGGGCTTCGAGTTCGAGAACAAGATCAAGGGCGGCGTCATTCCAGGCGAATTCATCGGCCCGGCTGAGCAGGGGATGCGCGAGGCGCTGGAAAACGGCGTCAAGGCGGGCTACCCGATGGTCGACGTCAAAGTCGAACTGGTTGACGGCTCCTACCACGACGTCGACTCTTCGGAGATGGCCTTCAAGATCGCCGGTTCGATGGCGATCCAGGAGGGCGCCCGCAAGGCGGACCCGGTCCTGCTGGAGCCGGTGATGGCGGTCGAGGTCGTCACGCCCGAGGATTTCCTTGGCGATGTGATCGGCGACCTCTCTCGGCGTCGCGGAAAGGTCCAGGGTCAGGATCAGCGCGGCAATGCCCTTGCCGTCCAGGCTTACGTCCCGCTCGGCGAGATGTTTGGTTACGCGACCGAACTGCGGTCGATGACCCAGGGCCGGGCTACTTACACGATGCAGTTCGAGCGCTACGAGGAGGTCCCCTCGAACATCGCCGAGGAGATCGTCGAGCACCGCTCAGGAGACCCGGTTGGTGCAGCTTCATGAGGCCAACCGCGGACGGGCACTGAACCTGGCTATATTTCCCAGGTTGCCCGCAGGCAGGGATGACCTTCTGCGGAAATTCCGCCCACGAGACTCAAGCACTTAGATCAGACAGAACACGATTTCGAAAGGCGAAACGGAGAGAGATGTCCAAGGAGAAATTCGAGCGCGATAAGCCGCATGTGAACGTCGGGACCATCGGTCACATCGACCACGGCAAGACGACGCTAACGGCCGCGATCACCAAAACCCTCTCCACCGTGGGCGGTGCTGAGGCACAGAGCTTCGAAGAGATCGACAACGCTCCGGAGGAGAAAGAGCGCGGCATCACGATCGCGACCTCGCACGTCGAGTACCAGACGGAGAACCGGCACTACGCCCACGTCGACTGCCCGGGTCACGCTGACTACGTCAAGAACATGATCACCGGCGCCGCGCAGATGGACGGCGCGATCCTGGTCGTCTCCGCCGCCGATGGCGTCATGCCGCAGACCCGCGAGCACATCCTGCTCGCCCGTCAGGTCAACGTTCCGCACGTGGTCGTCTTCCTCAACAAGATCGATCAGGTCGACGACGACGAACTGGTCGAGCTGGTCGAGGAGGAGGTCAAGGAACTCCTCGACGAGTACGACTTCCCCGGCGACGACACCCCGATCATCAAAGGCTCGGCGCTGAAGGCGCTGGAAGGCGACGAGGAGGCCCAGAAAGCCGTCTTCGAGCTGGCCGCGGCCCTCGACTCCTACATCCCGGAGCCGGTCCGCGAGCTCGACAAGCCCTTCCTGATGCCGATCGAGGACATCTTCTCGATCACCGGCCGCGGCACCGTCGCCACCGGCCGCATCGAGCAGGGCATCGTCAACACCGGCGACGAGGTCGAAATCGTCGGCATCCATCCCGAGACCAGCAAAACCACGGTCACCGGGGTCGAGATGTTCCGCAAGATCCTCGACGAGGGTCAGGCGGGCGACAACGTCGGCTGCCTCCTGCGCGGCACCAAGCGCGAGGAGATCGAGCGCGGCCAGGTTCTCTGCAAGCCGGGCTCGATCACGCCGCACACCAAGTTCAAAGCCGAGGTCTACTGCCTGAAGAAGGAGGAGGGCGGTCGCCACACCCCGTTCTTCTCCGGCTACCGGCCTCAGTTCTACTTCCGGACCACCGACGTGACCGGGATCGCCAACCTCCCCGAGGGGACCGAGATGGTGATGCCGGGCGACAACGTCGAGATGACGATCGAGCTGATCCAGCCGATCGCGATGGACCAGGGTCTGCGGTTCGCCATCCGCGAGGGTGGCCGCACTGTCGGCTCGGGGGTTGTTGCGGAGATCATCGAGTAGCACCCCCGGGGCGGGTCCTCCACCCGCCCCAACCCCGCCCGCGGGCGGGGAGACAACTGCAAGGACATACGACCGGGGCGGCGCCCCACCAAATGGGGCCCCGCCCCCTTTGCGCGGTAAAGCGACGAGAAAAAGAGAGAAGACGGCAGCGAAGTGGCAACTATTGCGGCACAGAAAATCCGGATCCGACTGAAGGCGTACGACCACGACGCCATAGATCGGGCTGCCAAAGAGATCGTCGAGACCGCTGAGCGCACCGGGGCCACCGTCTCCGGCCCGGTTCCGCTGCCGACCGAGAAAAACGTCTACTGCGTGATCCGCTCGCCGTTCAAGGACAAGGACTCGCGCGAGCACTTCGAGATCCGCACCCACAAGCGGCTGATCGACATCCTCCAGCCGTCGCCGAAAACCGTCGACTCGCTGCAGCGCCTCGACTCGCTGCCGGCGGGCGTCGACATCGAGATCAAGCTCTAGGGGTTCTGATGGCGGCGATCCTCGGCAAGAAGCTCGGCATGACCCAGGTCTTCAAGGACGACGGCAGCGTCATCCCGGTGACGGTGATCGAGGCCGGCCCCTGCAAGGTGACCGCCGTCCGCGACGCCGATCGCGATGGCTACCAGGCCGTGCAGCTGGCTTTCGGCGAGGTCAAGCAGGGCAAGCTGAGCAAGGCAGAGGAAGGCCACCTGAAGAAGGCCTCGGCGCCGCCGATGCGCCACCTGGTCGAGTTTCGCGGCGAGGATCTCGGAGCCGAGGAGGGTCCCAAGGTCGGCGACGACGTCACTGTCGAGGGCTTCGAGGCCGGCCAGAAGGTCAAGGTTGCGGGGATCTCGATCGGCAAGGGCTTCCAGGGCGGGATCAAGCGCCACAATTTCAGCCGGGGACCGGTCAGCCACGGGTCCCACAACGTCCGGGCCCCGGGCTCGATCGGCGCCAGCACCTTCCCGGCCCGCGTCTTCAAAGGCATGCGGATGCCGGGCCAGATGGGCAACAAGCGCGTCACCCAGAAGGGCCTCGAGATCGCCGACGTCGACGCCGAGCGCAACCTGCTGCTGATCAAAGGCTCGGTGCCCGGTTCCCGCAACGGGATCGTCGAGTTGAGGACCGATGTCTAGCGCTAAAGCAACCGTGCTCGGCAAGACCTCCAAAGCCGATCTGCCGAGCGAGATCTTCTCCGAGCCCTTCCACCAGTCGCTGGTTCACGAGGCCGCCCGCGCCGATCTCAACGCGCGCCGTCGCGGCACCGCCTCGACCCTTACCCGCGGCGAGGTCTCCTTCACCACCGCCAAGGCCTGGCGCCAGAAGGGCACCGGCCGCGCCCGCGTCGGCTCGCTCGGCGTCCCCAACCGTTTCGGCGGTGGCGTCGCCTTCGGCCCGAAGCCGCGCAAGTACACGGTCAAGGTCAACCGCAAAGCCCGCCGCCGGGCGATGCGCTCTGCCTTCTCGGTCCACGCCGAGCGCGGCTCGGTCGCCGTCCTCGACGCCTCTGCCTTCGACACGCCCTCGACCAAGACGGCAGCCCAGGCGCTGGCCAAATGGGGCGCGAGGAACCCGATCTTGATCCTCGTAACCGCCGAGGAGATCGGGGCGATGAAGAGCTTCCGCAACCTGCCCCGCACCCAGGTGCTCGAGGTGGGTGCCGCCGGAGTCGCCGACGTGATCGGCGCCGCCGCCGTGGCGATCTCCGAAACCGCCCTCGAGGCGCTGAAGGAGAGGCTGGGCTGATGGACGCGCGCACGATCCTGATCCGCCCGGTGATCTCCGAGAAGAGTTACGCGCTGATCGCCGAAGGCAAGTACACCTTCCGCGTCGACGACCGCGCCCACAAGACCCAGATCGCGCAGGCGGTCGAAGAGGTCTTCGGCGTCGACGTCGCCCAGGTGCGGACCGCGAAGGTGCGCTCGAAGCCGAAGCGCCGCGGTCTGACCAAAGGCCGCACCCGCGCCTGGAAGAAGGCGATCGTCCAGCTCGCCCCGGGCGAGCGAATCGAGCTGTTCGAAGGCGCCGAGACCGCCTAGGGAGATCTGAGAGATGCCGAACCGCAAAACGAAACCGACCAGCCCGGGCCGCCGCTTCGCGACCTATCCGCTGCGCGAGCAGGTGACCGCCTCCGAGCCGGAGCGGAAGCTGACCGAGGGGCTGAAAAAGTCCGGCGGCCGCAACGCCAACGGCCGGGTCACCTCCCGCCACCGCGGCGGCGGCGCCAAGCGGCGCTACCGCAGGATCGACTTCAAGCGGCTGAAGGACGGCGTGCCGGCGAAGGTCGCCTCGATCGAGTACGACCCCAACCGCACTTGCTACATCGCCCTCCTGCACTACGCCGACGGCCACAAGGACTACATCCTTGCCCCGTCGCAGCTCGCGGTCGGCGACTTCGTCAAATCCGGTCCCGAGGCCGACATCAAACCGGGTCACTCGATGGAGCTCGGCCAGATGCCGACCGGCACCATCGTCCACAACGTGGAGATGATCCCCGGCCAGGGCGGCAAGCTCGGTCGCGCCGCCGGCACCGCGATCCAGCTGGTCGCGAAGGAGGGCGAGATGGTCACCCTGCGCCTGCCCTCCTCGGAGATGCGGTTGGTTCGCGCCAACTGCCGCGCCACCGTCGGCACCCTCTCCAACGCGGAGCATCAGAACCTCACGGTCGGCAAGGCCGGCCGCAGCCGTCACAAGGGCAAGCGTCCGCAGACCCGCGGCGTCGCGATGAACCCCGTCGACCACCCGCACGGCGGCGGCGAGGCGCACCACACCCCGGGCGGACATCCGGTCACCCCGTGGGGCAAACCGACGCTCGGGTACCGCACCCGCAAGAAGGGCAAGCAGTCCGACCGCTACATCGTCCGTGGCCGCCGCCGCGGCAAGAAGAAGGGCCGTTAGAGATGGGACGTTCGACGAAAAAGGGCCCGTGGGTCGAAGAGCGCCTGATGGGGCGGATCACCTCCATGAACGAGGCCGGCAACAAACAGATGGTGAAAACCTGGTCGCGGACCTCGACGATCTTCCCGGAGATGGTCGGGCACACGATCGCCGTCCACGACGGCAAAAAACACGTGCCGGTCTTCATCTCCGAGTCGATGGTTGGACACAAGCTCGGCGAGTTCGCCCCTACCCGGACCTTCCGCTCGCACGGCGGTAAGGAATAGCGATGGCCGACGAGAAAAAAGAGACGAAAAAAGCTTCGGGCGAGAAAGCCGCAGCGAAAAAAGCCGAGAAAAAACCGGCGAAAAAAGCCGCTGCGAAAAAAGACTCCAAAAAAGCTGCTCCGAAAGACTCGAAAGCCAAAGGCAAAGAGAAAAAGCCCGCCGCCAAAAAAGAGGCCAAAGGCAAAAAAGAGCCGGCCAAAACTGCGAAAAAACCGGCTGCGAAAAAAGAGCCGGCGAAAACCGAATCCAAAAAAGCCTCAGCGAAAGCACCCGCGGCGCCGCCGGTCGTCAAGGCCAGCGCCCGCTACGTGCGGATCGCCCCGCGTAAGGCGCTGCTGATCGCCGACCAGGTGCGTGGCATGCACATCGAGAAGGCCCGGGCGCTGCTCCAATTCTCGCCTCGCGGTGCCGCCCAGCCGATCCACAAGCTGATCGATTCCGCTGCCGCCAATGCGGAAAACAACCACGACCTCGTCGGTGACGAGATGCGAGTCGCCTCGATCACCGTCGACGAGGGGCCAACCCTGCGCCGCTTCCGCCCGCGAGCGATGGGCCGGGCGACCCCGATCAACAAGCGAACCAGCCACATTGCCGTGGCTTTGACCCCGGTGGAGGACTAGGACCATGGGACAGAAGATCCACCCCGAGGGATTCCGTGTCGGCTACATCCACGACTGGAAGTCGAACTGGTACGAGGACAAAAACTTCGCCGACGTCCTCCAGGAAGACCTGCAGATCCGGGATCACATCGAAAACAAGCTTTCTCACGCGGGGCTCTCGAGCATCACGATCGAGCGCCGCGGCGAGGTCGCGGTCGACATCCACACCGCGCGGCCGGGCATCGTCATCGGCAAGTCGGGCAGCGAAGTCGACGCCCTGCGCAAGGAGCTGCACAAGCTCACCGGCAGTCCGGTGAAAGTCAACATCCGCGAGGTCAAGCGCCCCGAGCTCGACGCCAAACTGGTTGCCCAGTCGATCGCCGAGCAGCTGCAGAACCGGGTCGCCTTCCGGCGAGCGATGAAACGCGCCCTGACTTCGGCGATGCGCTCCGGCGCCAAGGGCGTCAAGGTCCAGGTCTCCGGCCGCCTCGGCGGTGCTGAGATGGCGCGGACCGAAAGTTACGCCGACGGCCGCGTGCCCCTGCACACGCTGAGGGCCGACATCGACTACGGATTCTTCGAGGCCCGGACCACGACCGGCCGGATCGGCGTCAAATGCTGGATCAACAAGGGCGAGGTGATGCCGGAGGGCTTCCGCTCCGACCTCGTCTCCGGCGATAGCGACGCTCAGGGCCAGTCCGGCCGAGGTGGCGGACGCCGTGACGATCGCGGCGGCGGTGGCGGGGGACGCGGACGCGGACCCGGTGGCGACCGCGGCGGTCGTGGCCCGGGTGGAGATCGCGGCGGTCGCGGTGGCGGCGGCGGTGGTGGGCGTGGGCCCGGCGGCGGCGGTCGCGGCGGACAGCGTGGAGGCGGTCGCTGATGTTGATGCCGAAACGGGTCAAGCACCGCAAACAGTTCCGCGGCCGCATGCGCGGCAACACCAAGGGCGGCAGCACCGTCGCCTTCGGCGAGTACGGGATCAAGGCGCTGGAGCGCGGTTGGATCACCAACCGTCAGATCGAGGCCGCCCGTGTCGCGATGACCCGCAAGATCAAACGTGGCGGCAAGGTTTGGATCAACGTCTTCCCCGATAAGCCGTACACGAAAAAGCCGGCCGAGACCCGGATGGGCTCCGGCAAGGGCAACCCCGAGGGCTGGGTCGCCGTGGTCAAGCCCGGCAAGGTGATGTTTGAGCTCGCGGGCGTGCCCGAGGAGCTGGCGCGGGAAGCGCTGCGCCTCGCCGGCCACAAGCTTCCGGTCAAAACCAAATTCGTGATGCGCGAGGGGGCGGGCGACTGATGAACGCCGCCGAGGTCCACAACCTCAAAGACGACGAGCTGGTGGCGAAGTTGATCGACGCCAAGCAGGAGGCCTTCAACCTGCGCTTCCGGCACGCGACCGGCGAGCTCGAGAACACCTCCCGTCTCGGACAGGCGAAGAAGGACATCGCGCGACTGCTGACCGTGGCGCGTCAGCGCGGCATCGACGTTGAGAAAGAGACGCGAAAGATATGAGCGACGACGAGCAGAAAAAAGACGAGACGACCGAGGAGCCCCAGGTCGAGGAGGCTCCCGCGGCTGAGGAGACTCCCGCGGAGGAGGCCCCTGCCGCCGAGGCTGAGAAGGCGCCCGCCGAGGCCGGGGGAGACGCCCCTGCTCCGGAAGCAGAGGCCGAGCCCAATCCTGAGGATGACTTGCCTTGGAAGGAGCGGCGGCGCCTGGCGAAATCGCGGCGGCCGCACAAAGCGGGCCCCCAGCTCGGCGAGGACGAGCGCAAGGCGGAGCGGGCCAAGGCCCGCGAGCGCAAGGCGACCCTGCGCCGCAAGCAGCGGGCGGCGGCGAAGGCCGCCCATGCCGCCGGTACCGGTACCTCGCCGGCCGAGCATGACGCCAACGCGGCCAAGGTGCGCCAGGGGATCGTCGTCTCCAGCAAGGGCGACAAATCGATCACCGTCCGCATCGACATCGCCCGCCGTCACCGCACCTACGAGAAGATCGTCCGCAGCTCGACCAAGCTGCACGCACACGACGAGCGCAACGAGGCCGGCGAGGGCGACGTGGTCCGCGTGATCGAGACCCGGCCGCTGTCGAAGACCAAGCGCTGGCGCCTGGTCGACGTGGTGGAGAAGGCGAGGTAGGGCGATGATCCAGCAGGAGTCCAGACTCAAGGTCGCCGACAACTCGGGCGCGCGCGAGATCCTCTGCATCCGCGTCAAGGGCGGCTCGCACCGCCGCTACGCCAGCGTCGGCGACGTGATCACGGCTACCGTCAAATCGGCCAGCCCGCAGGGCGGCGTCCGCAAGGGCGAGGTCGTGCAGGCCGTCGTCGTCCGCACCCGCAAGCCGCTCAGCCGTCCCGACGGCACCTACATCTCCTTCGACGAGAACGCGGCGGTGCTGATCGATCCGGCCAGCAACAATCCGCGCGGGACCCGCATCTTCGGCCCCGTCGCCCGCGAACTCCGCGATCGCAACTTCATGAAAATCATCTCGCTGGCGCCGGAGGTCCTCTGATGGCGAAGGCGATGCGCATCCGCACCGACGACCAGGTCGTGCTGATCAGCGGCAAGGACGCCGGCAAGCAGGGCCGTGTCGTCCGCACCGAGCCGAAAAAGCGCCGTGTCTTCGTCGAGGGCCTGAACATGATCAAGCGCCACGAACGACCGCGCTCGCAGACGGACCTGAAAAACCCGCAGGCGGGTGGGATCGTCGAAAAGGAGGGGCCGATCAACGTCTCCAACGTGATGCTGCTCGATCCCAAAGACAACAAACCGACCCGCATCGGCGTTCGCGCCGACAAAGGCGGCAAGCGCGTCCGCTACGCGAAGCGGACCGGAAACGAGCTGGGCTGATGGAGGCCACCGTGGCACCCACTTCGCAAGCCGCCCCGCCGCCGCGCCTGCGCGAGCGGTACGAGCAGGAGGTTCTGCCGGCGCTGACGCAGAAATTCGGCTACACGACGCCGATGGAGGCGCCGCGCCTGGAGAAGATCACGCTCAATATGGGGCTCGGCACCGAGAAACAGGACAAGCGCTCCTTCGAAGCCGCCCAGGAACAGCTTGCGATCATCGCCGGCCAGCACCCGAACGTCCGCCGCGCTCGCAAGTCGGTCGCTTCCTTCAAGCTGCGCGAGGGGATGCCGGTCGGGGTCTCGGCGACGCTGCGGCGCGCCCGCATGTGGGAGTTTCTCGACCGTCTGGTCTCGATCGCGGTGCCGCGGATCCGTGACTTCCGCGGGCTCAACCCGCGCTCCTTCGACGGCCGCGGCAACTACTCGATGGGCGTCAAGGAGCAGCTGATCTTCCCGGAAATCGACTACGACTCGGTCGACGTGGTTCGGGGTCTGGACGTGACCATCACGACTTCCGCTAAAACTGACCTCGAGGCGTTCGAGCTGCTGCTCGGGCTGGGCATGCCCTTCGCCCAGGGGGGACGACCCGGCCAGGCCGAGCGCGAAGCGAAGGAAAAAGAGGCCGAAGAGGAGCAGCGCAAAGAGGAAGCCCGCCAGAAGGCTGAAGTCGAACAGGCGGCCCTCGAGCAGTTGAAAGAGGAGAACCCGGAGGCCTACGCCAAGCCCGAAGGCGAGGACGAGGGTGCCGCCGAGGGTGGAGACGACGAGGCCGGCGAGACGGCTGAGGAGAGTTCTGAGAATGGCTAAGACTTCGATGAAGGTGAAGCAGGGCCGCAAGCCCAAGTTCAAGTCGCGCAGCTACAACCGCTGCCGGCGCTGCGGGCGCCCGCGTGCCTACTACCGCAAATTCGGCCTCTGCCGGATCTGCCTGCGGGAGGCCGCCCACGAGGGGTACATCCCCGGAATGACCAAGTCGAGCTGGTAGGACGAGAGCATGCACACCGACCCGATCGCCGATTACCTGACCAGGATCCGCAACGCGATCCGCGCGGGCCATGACGAGGTGGAGATTCCTCTGAACGGCCTCAAGCTGGAGGTGTCCCGGATCCTCAAGGAGCAGGGCTACATCAAGGACTTCAGCCGCCGTCCGGCTGCCGTCGGCGAGAACATCAACGTCGAGCTCAAGTACACCGAGGAGCGCCAGCCGGTGATTCTCGGAATCGAACGGATTTCACGCCCGGGCCGGCGCCGTTACGTCGACCACAAGAGCGTTCCCCGCGTCGACGGCGGCACCGGGACCGCGATCCTCAGCACCTCGGTCGGGGTGATGACCGGTCACGAAGCGCGCGCGAAGGGCGTTGGCGGCGAGGTTGTCGCCTATGTCTGGTGAGTGAATGCTGAGATGAGTCGAATCGGAAGAAAGCCCGTCGCCGTGCCCGACGCCGTATCGGTGGAGATTGCCCCTGGCAACATCGCCGTAAAGGGCCCGAAGGGGGAGCTGCGGCAGACCCTCTCGTCTGACATGACCGTCGAGCAGGCGGACGGTGTCGTCACCGTCGCCCGGCCCACCGACCGCGGCGAGCACCGCGCTCTGCACGGCCTCACTCGCAGCCTGATCGCGAACATGGTCGAGGGCGTCACCGACGGCTTCGAGAAGCGGCTGGAGATCCAGGGCGTCGGCTATCGCGCGGCCCTGAAAGGCAAAAAACTCGAGCTGGCGCTGGGTTTCTCTCACCCGGTTGCGATCGACGCCCCGGAGGGGATCGACTTCGAGGTGCCGCAGCCGACCGAGATCATCGTCAAGGGGATCGACAAGCAGCTCGTCGGTCAGGTCGCGGCGGACATCCGCAAGCGCCGCCCGCCGGAGCCCTACAAGGGCAAGGGCATCCGCTACAAGGACGAGCAGGTTCTGCGAAAGGTCGGTAAGCGCGCATGACCGTTCTCACCAACCGCCAGCGTCGGCTCAAACGGCGCCGCCGCGTCCGCGCCCGCGTCAAAGGCACGGCCGAGCGGCCGCGGCTGTCGGTCTACCGCTCGAACAAGGGCGTCTTTGCACAGCTCGTCGACGACACCAAGGGCCACACGGTCGCAGCCGTCAACTGGATCGAGCCGGATCTGCGCAAGCTCACCGCTTCCGATCAGGCAAAAAAGGCCGGCGAACTGCTTGCCGAGCGCGCCAAGGGCGCCGGGGTCGAGGCCTGCGTCTTCGATCGCGGCGGCTACCAGTACCACGGCCGCGTCAAGGCGCTGGCCGAAGGCGCACGCGAGGGAGGGTTGGCCTTCTAAGCCGTTTCGCTACGGTTGGCCGCTGCCATGAAGGGAATGGACACCAAGAACGTCGAGACGGTCAGCCCGCGCGGGCTCGACCTGCAGGAGCGCGTGATCGAGATCAACCGCGTCGCCAAGGTTGTCAAGGGCGGCCGCCGGTTCTCCTTCACCGCGCTGGTCGCCGTCGGCGACGAAGAGGGCGTGGTCGGGATCGGTTACGGCAAGGCCCGCGAGGTCCCGCTGGCGATCCAGAAGGGTGTCGAGGACGCCCGTAAGAACTTGATCCGGGTGCCCAAATACGGGAACACCATCACCCACCGCATCATCGGCCGCTTCGGCGCCGGCCACGTGGTCCTGCGCCCGGCCAGCCCCGGTA
>Ga0157380_10000809_pt1 | contig 19607 bp, 13 predicted proteins | sample S35metaG_FD_119757 | JGI IMG/M metagenome (GOLD analysis project Ga0157380, IMG submission 119757) | Switchgrass rhizosphere microbial communities from Kellogg Biological Station, Michigan, USA - S3-5 metaG | ecosystem: Host-associated > Plants > Roots > Rhizosphere > Soil | place: USA...
GCTCGACGTGGTTGCGGTCCCCACGAACATGCCGATGGTCCGCACCGACTTTTCGGACGTCATCTATCGAACGTTGCCTGAGAAATGGGACGCGGTCGTCGAAGAGATCAAAGAGTGCTACAACAATGGCCAGCCGGTTCTGGTTGGTACTGTTTCAGTTGAAAACTCAGAGCTGATCGCGCGCCGCCTGGTACGCGAAGGCGTGCCGCACAACGTCTTGAACGCGAAATACCACGAGCGGGAAGCCGAGATCGTTGCTCAAGCTGGACGCAAAAGCGCCGTCACCATCGCCACGAACATGGCGGGCCGCGGCACCGACATCCTGCTCGGCGGCAACCCTGACTTCATGGCGCGCGAGTTTCTGAAAGAAGAGGAAATTGATCCCGACGAAGCAAACGACGAACAATGGAACACGGCCTACTCAAGAGCCAAACGCATCGTCGAGGATGAACACAAGGAAGTCGTAGAGAATGGCGGTCTACACATACTCGGTACCGAACGCCATGAATCGCGACGCATCGACAACCAGCTGCGCGGGCGTGCTGGTCGTCAGGGCGATCCTGGATCCTCGCGCTTTTTCCTTTCGCTCGAAGACGACTTGATGCGCATCTTCGCCGGTGACAAGGTGAAGGCATTGATGCAACGGCTCGGAATGGAAAAGGGCGTTGCCATCGAATCGCGCATGGTCTCGAAGCGAATCGAGTCGGCGCAGAAGTCGGTTGAAGGCCGCAACTTCGAGTCGCGCAAACACCTGCTTGAATACGACGACGTGATGAACAAGCAGCGTGAAACGATCTACAGCTTGCGTCGCCAACTCATGGAGCAACCGGATCAGCGCGAGTACCTGATCGGCGAAACCGGAGTGGCGCGAGACCTGCTCGCCGACATTACCGTGAAGTATCTCAATCCGGATGTCGCGCCTGATGATTGGGATGTCGAAAACTACAAAGTTCAAATCAGGACAATCTATGGTCTCGATACCGAAACTGAGAAGATCGACTATCGCAACTCGTCTTCGTTAGAGATCGAGACTTTGATTTGGGAAAAACTCAAGAAGCATTATTTCGACAAAGAACACCAGATCGGTCCGGAAGCGATGCGCACTTACGAACGCATCATCATGCTGAACATTATCGACGCCCAGTGGAAAGATCACTTGCTCTCTTTGGACCACTTGAAACAGGGCATTGGCCTGGTTGGCTACGGACAAAAGGATCCGCTGGTCGAATACAAGAAACAAAGCTTCGACATGTTCCAGGACATGTTGGATCGCATCGATACCACCACGATTCGATCGCTATTCAACTTGCAAGTCGTAGCTGAACAACCGCCCGAGGCTTTGCGTCAACGGAGGCCTCCGCGACGAGCATCGTCGCTGACTTTCACTGGACCAAATCAGGGTGCCGCGCCAGCGGGCGAAGAAGCCGGGAAAGTGAAAACAGTTGTGCGCGATCAACCGAAAGTCGGACGCAACGAACAGTGTCCATGCGGTTCTGGTAAGAAATACAAGAAGTGTCACGGTACTACGATGTAGCCAACGTAGGAGGAAGTATGCCGCGCCCCGTTGTTGCTCTCGTATTTATTTTTGCGGTCTTCTCATTATCGACCCAGAGTCGTTTTCTCTACCGACATGCTCACGCACAAGGGCTGGCCAGAGCTCCAGTATTCACCACAGAAGCCGGCATCAATCTGTACAACCAGGGTAAGCTGGATGATGCTATCAAGGTCCTACAAATAGTTGTACGGAAAAACGAGGGCGATGCTGATGCGTGGTACTACCTGGGACTCGCCTATTACAAGTCCGGACTATTTGGTTCCTCACGTACGCCTTTCGAGCGTTTTCTGGAATTACAACCTAACTCTGCCGACGCAAACGCCAAACTCTCTCGCGCTCTAATCGTGGCAAACGATCCCATGCGAGCAAAGGCTGCGGCTCAGCGCGCTATTGACTTCGGTGATTTGAGCGCCGAGCCTCATTACGCTTTGGCCGAAGCGAGTTTTCGGTCGGGAGACATGAAGGCGGCTGTTGAGGAAGCTGATCGTACATTGGCGATTGATTCAGGGTTCAGTGCTGCACTGTTGACGCGTAGCATGGCCCACTTCCAACTGAAGCAGAACACCGAAGCGGCAGCCGATCTGGAACAACTCTTAGCGCTAAATCGCGAAGATCCCGATGCCGCAGCCTGGCGTATCCAGATAGAGAGCCTCAAATCTTCGATCGCCGGCTGGAAAGATTTAGCGGGTACTGCTGTCGGTGATCCAAACGCTCCCTTTACGACAAAGCAAGTGGAAGTAAAGCCGCGTATTATCGCCAAACCGGAGCCCGAATACAGTGAGGCTGCACGTCGAGCCGGAGCTACGGGAACAATCTTGATGCAATGCGTCTTTGGATCGGACGGCGAAGTACGAAATATTCTTGTGCGCAAGGCGTTGGGTTATGGTCTTACCATGCAGTCGGTAAACGCGGCCAGAAAGATTAAGTTTACCCCGGCTCAGAAGGATGGCAGAGCGGTCTCTACGTACATGATGCTTGAATACAACTTCAATCTTTACTAGCGCTTTTGTCGCAACCAGCAGCTGTCCTCAAATCAGGTTGTGCGGACCTCTTGAGAGCGCCAGGTGATTAGCCCCATGAAACTCCTAGAATCATTCTCATTAACAAGTTTAGTGCGCTCGATTTCATTTGCCCTTCTCCTGGTTCCTCAGATTTCCAGTAGCGGCCAGCAGGTGACGACCCGGACAATTTCAAAAGAGCAGGAACTCGGCATAGCACTGTATAAAAAGGGCGAGACTAAAGAAGCGATTAAGCAACTCGCTGCTGATACGAAGAAGAACAGTGACAATGCGGAGTCATGGTATTTCCTCGGCCTCGCTCAATTACGTGACGGCGACTACAAAAATTCACGCAAGGCGTTAGAGAAGGCGACCAAACTAAAACCGGATCTGGCAAAACATCACGCCGCATGGTCATATGTCCTTCTCCTCTCCGGCAAGGATCGTGATGCTGAACGCGAAGCTCAAAAAGCCATTGAACTCAATCGTGACCAAAGCGATGCGCATTACGTCTTAGGTGTCATTCGCTTGCGGCAAAACCGAAACGTGGATGCACGCACCGAAGCCGAGACTGCAATTAAGTCGCAACCCGATTTGGCAGTCGGGTATCTCTTGCAGTCGCAAGCTCTGGTTGGGATTTATTCGGATGCTGCCTGGGAGAGCAATCAATCGGCCGGATTACCTTACACAAGCCTCACCGAAGCAGAGCGAAGTGAACGTGATAAGAAATTCAAGAAAGGCCTTGAGCCGCTGGTCCTCGCAGCTTCGGCACTCGAAAAATTCCTAACGCTTAGTGTCACCAACGCTGAAACCTCTGTATGGCGTGACCAGTTAAAAACATTAAAAGCGTATGCATCGTTCAACGAAAACACTGAGCCAAAAACCTATCGAGGCGTTGAAGTAACCACTAAGGCCCGGGTGTTGGCGAAGCCTGAACCGACTTATACGGAAGCTGCTCGAAACGCTGGCATCACTGGGACAGTCCTTTTGAGTGCGGTTTTTACTGCAGACGGTAAGGTGGAAGACATTCTGGTCCTGCACGGCTTACCGTTGGGGTTGACCGCTCAAAGTATAGCGGTAGCAAAGAGGATTAAGTTTGTTCCGGCTATCAAAGAAGGCAAGCCTGTATCAATGTACATGCATCTCGAATACAACTTTTATCTCTATTAGACTGATAGGACCGTTAACATTTCTGTGAGCACAAACGTCAAAGCTCCCAATCCGGTAGTACAAGCCATCTTGAGCGGCAAGGCACCTCAGCAGGCGCGGCTCGCGGCGGCGCGAGGAATGTTGCCTCTTAATCAGACCGACTTGATGGAAGTGCTCATTGCGCTTCGTCATAGTCAGGAAGCTGAGATCGCCGAGGCTGCCACTTCGACACTGGCAGCTCAAAGCGAGGAGGATCTCCTGATCGCCGCCAAGTCAGCAGACACACCGCCTTCGATACTTACTTTCTTTGCGAGTGAAGCCAGAACTAGCCGCGCGATCCAGGAAGCAACAGTCCTTAATCACAATACTCCCGACGAAGCGATCGCGACGCTCGCTCGCGTCACGAAGGATGGTTCGCTGCTTGAGTTAATCGGAATCAATCAGCAACGCATGGTTCGCGCGCCGGCAATCCTTGATGCAATCCTTGGAAATGCAGCACGAACTCCTGATGCGGAGAGACGAGCACGCGAAACTCGACAGGAGTTTTTTGAGAAAGAGCGCGGCGCTCGCCAAATTGCAGATGAGCTTCGCGCGCGTGGTAAGACTGCCGCCGCAGAGTTCATTGAGTCAGAGGATCTGGGCAGCGGGCTGACTGCCGATGATCTCTGGTTGCTCGCCGAGCACATCGAGGTCTCGGATGCGGATATTGATGACTCGTGGCTCCCTTCGGAAAGATACGAAGAGCTGGTGATGGAGAGTGCCGAACAGCAGATGGCTAACATGCAGCGGGTTATTCAACATGAGAAACTCGAAGTCGGCGATCTATCCAGCGAGCGCGTGTCTCTGATCCGGCGCATCCTGTTGATGACGCCCAAAGCTCGATTGAAGATGGCCCAGAAGGGCGACCGCGAAGCTCGGGGAATTTTGATTCGGGATTCCAACAAGGTGGTCTCATGCGCTGTCATGGCTAATCCCCGGTTGACGGAGCAGGAAGTCGAGAACATCGCCTCGATGCGAACAGTCGCTGCTGAAGCCTTGCGCTTGATAACGATGAATCGTGCCTGGGCTCGCCAGTATCCAATCATTCACAATCTCGCGCGGAATCCGCGCACGCCGATACCGACTACTATCGGCATTCTTCCCAGAATCAGGACCAAGGACTTATTGAACCTCGCACAGAACCGCAACGTGTCAGAACAAGTTCGGAGGCACGCCCAACGTTTGAGCGCGGCCCGCACCGGCGGCTAGATTAGAGTGTTGGCGCCGTAGCATAGACTTCATCAGTCTGTGCCCAAGCCCCAGTACAAACTAGATTGAGACACCCGAATGTTGCACGGACTGAAGAACGACCTGCAAAACTCGTCTCATTCACACCCGGTTTCAACCGGGTGGTAAGGGTAGGGAGCAGGTCTTAACCGTTTCAACGGTTTCCGTTTCTTTGTTTGTGCGGAAAACCGTTGAAACGGTTAAGGTGTTTTTCAGAACCTCAACACCCGGTTGAAACCGGGTGTGAATGAGAGAGAGGAGCAAGTGGCTCTGAAGTCTATGCTACTAAGAAAGCATCCCTTCCTTTCCATGAACTGCTCACAGTTGAGTGTCCACTAATAGGAATTTAGGGTGTAGGATGTAGAACACAAATAGAGAGCTACACCCCCAAACCCTAACCCCTACACCTTTGTACTTAAGGAGTAAAGACAATGATGGACATTATTGGTTGGATCATCTTTGGTCTGGTAGCCGGACTGCTCGCGCGATTCTTGATGCCGGGCAAAGATCCGGGTGGCTGCATTGTGACGGTGATTCTGGGAATCGGCGGCGCAATTGTCGGCGGCTTTGTCGCGAGAGCGTTGGGAGTGGCGACTTCAACGGTCAAACTTGGTGATCGGAACTTCCTCATCCAACTCGCCTTCGCCGTAATCGGGGCAATTATCATTCTTGCCCTCTACCGCATATTCGCCGGCAAACGGGCCTAATCGGAGTCGAACCAACAACCGAAGTTTCGGCGGCGCATCTTACTTGTCACAAAAGTTTTTCGAAAAAGGCCTAATTGTGCTTGACGCGTCACAAAATTTCCGTATAATTTCCCACACGACCAGTAACTACAGCCGAAAGTCTGTTAGATCTTTTTTAAGTCGCAGGGGATGTGAGGGCACTTGAGCGGGTAAGTTGCGGTTTATTTTGATTTCTTTTCGAACCGCCTGGAATTATCTCGCCCGCAAAACGCACCGCCAAGTACTACGGGATCGGACTTGAGTAACGATTCTCAGTTCCCCTATTTCGCGCCGCCGCGACCTGATTTACCCGAACCTGCCGGACGGTTTTGAGCCCCGTCAATCTGTGAAGATTGGCGGGGCTCACTTCCTTGCGGCAAAGAGCAGAGGGCAAAGAGTCGCTTCTCTTTGCCCTCTGCTCTTTGCCCTTCCCGCTTTACATGGCTAGTCCGCCGTCGACTTGGACTACTTGACCGGTAATGTAGCGAGCCTCATTGGAAACCATGAAACAGGCTATTTGAGCGACCTCGTCTGCTTCGGCGAAACGACCTAACGGAATCTGTTCGAGAATCTTCGTACGATAACTTTCATCCAGCGCTCCGGCCATGTCCGTAGCCACCATCCCCAGCGCCAGGGCGTTGACGGTGACTTTGCGACTGGCTACTTCCTTAGCCAACGATTTTGTTAAGCCGATCATGCCGGCCTTGGAAGCTGAGTAGTTCGACTGACCGGGCATGCCGACCTTGCCGCTGATCGACGAGATGTTCAGAATCGATCCGCCTTCTTCCTGACGCAACATCACTCGCAAAGCTGCTTTGGCAAAATTCCATGCACCTTTGAGATTAGTGTCGATGACCACATCCCAATCGTCCTCTTTCATACGAAGGATCAAAGTGTCGCGCGTGATGCCTGCGTTGTTCACCAGAAAATCTATGCGACCAAATGTCTCTTTGACTTGTTTCACCATTTCTGCAGCCGCGTCTGTTTTGGCTACATCACATTGCGTCGCAAGCGCGTGCACGCCCATCGCTTCAATTTCGCCCTTGAGCGAGTTCGCAGCGTCGGCGCTTTGCGCGTAGTTGAAAGCTACGTCAGCTCCTCGTCGTGCCAGTTCAAGCGCGATAGCTCGACCGATCCCACGTGTTGCTCCGGTGACGATTGCGACTCGTCCTGAGAATTGTTTTTCGCTCATCGTAAGTCTTCCTCGTGCGCCGCGGTCATAGTTTGCTTCAGAGCTTTATCGAACGCAGGTAGTCTTTGAATTCCTCAGCCAGGTCAGAACGTTTCAACGCAAATTCAACCGTCGCAATCAAGAATCCCAGTTTGTCTCCCGCATCATGACGCGTGCCCTTGAAACGCACCGCGTAGAAGGGTCGTTTCTTGAGCAGCGCCCGCATCGCGTCCGTAATTTGAATTTCGCCGCCGGCTCCCGGAGTCGTTTGCTCTAACTCGGCAAAAATATCCGGCGTCAGTACGTACCGCCCAATAATGGCGAGGTCAGAAGGCGCCTCAGCAAACTTCGGCTTTTCGATCATGTCCTTGATTTTGTAGACGCCGTCTTCGATCTCATCTACGTCGAGCGCTCCGAAACGCGAAATAGCTTCACCAGCTACCTGCATGGTGCCGATCACCGGCGCGTCAAATTTTTCATACACGTCGATTAACTGCCTGAGCGCCGGTACTTCAGCGTCCACGATGTCGTCACTGAGCATCACCGCGAAAGGCTCGTCACCCACCAGATCTTTCGCTTGCAGCACAGCATGTCCAAGTCCCAAAGCTTCGCGTTGGCGAACATAGCTAACCCGGGCCATGTCTGAAATCGCTCGAATTGCTTTTAGATTTTCTTCTTTGCCGCGTTCGCGTAGCAGGTGTTCCAGCTCAAAGGAAATATCAAAGTGGTCCTCGATTGCGCTCTTGTCGCGGCCGGTAACGATGATGATTGATTCGATGCCCGACTCTACCGCCTCCTCGACGACGTACTGAATCAAAGGCTTGTCCACGAGTGGCAGCATTTCCTTTGGCGAAGCCTTGGTCGCCGGAAGAAAGCGCGTTCCTAGTCCAGCCGCAGGAAAAACTGCTTTTCTAATCTTTTTAGCCATCTTAAATAATCTTAAATTTGAGATCTCAGATTTGAGACCTGTTATCTAGCCTTTTGTTCTTTAGACCGGGTTCTTGTTACTTTGTTCGCTGTCCGTGGTCATGGTACTGAGCCGGTTAACAAGGAACGTTTTTCATAACACACATTAAGGACTACCACAAATGCTCGATTTGAACTTTGTTCGTGAAAATCTTGACCAGGTTAAGGCGGCGCTCGAGAAGCGTGGCAAGCCTTCGTCGGCGCTGGAAGATTTCGCCCAGGCAGACCTGAAACGCCGGCGTGTGATTGCTGAATCCGATGAACTCAACGCCAGGCGTAATACCTCCAGTCGCGAAATCGGCGCCTTAATGAAAGCGGGCAAGAAGGAAGAAGGTGATGCGCGGCGCCAGGAAGTCGGCGAGCTGAAAGATCGGATAGCCCAGTTGGACCAACTGCGCGAACAGTCAGAGACTCGGATGCGCGAGCTGCTCTCGACGCTCCCAAACTTGCCTCACGAGAGCGTGCCGGTCGGAAAAGATGAATCAGCTAACGTGGAAGTCAGACGCTGGGGCACCGCGCCGCAATTCGACTTTGAACCAAAGGACCACGTCGATCTCGGTAACGCGCTCGGAATTCTTGATCTTGAACGAGCCAGCAAGATTTCAGCGGCGAGGTTTGCGATCCTGAATGGGGCTGGAGCCCGGCTTGAGCGCGCGCTCATTGATTTCATGTTGGATCTTCAGACTCGCGAACACGGTTATCTCGAGACGCTGCCACCCTTCATCGTCAACAAAGACTCGCTGTTCGGTACCGGCCAGCTGCCGAAGTTCGAAGAGGATCTTTTCAAACTCAGAGACGACCGGGACTTGTACCTGATACCAACGGCCGAAGTTCCCGTGACCAATTATCACCGTGACGAAATTCTCGACGTAAGTGAGTTACCGAAGAAGTGGGCTGCGTACACGCCATGTTTTCGATCTGAGGCAGGCAGCTATGGTCGCGATACGCGCGGCGTGATTCGCCAACATCAATTCGAAAAGGTTGAGCTGGTGAAGTATTCGCTACCGGAAAATTCTTACGAAGAGCTCGAGTCGCTCACGCGTGATGCCGAAATGGTTCTGCAACGGTTGGGTCTGCATTATCGCGTGGTTACGTTATCAACCGGTGACCTGGGCTTTGGCAGCGCTAAGACCTACGACATAGAAGTGTGGCTGCCTTCGCAGAATGCTTTCCGGGAAATCTCTTCGTGTTCAAATTACGAAGCTTATCAGGCGCGGCGAGCCCAAATCCGTTTTCGTCGCGATCGCGGCTCGAAACCCGAGTATGTGCACACTCTTAACGGATCCGGTCTCGCGATCGGCCGTACCTGGCTTGCAATCATTGAGAACTATCAAGAGGCTGACGGTTCCGTAACCATCCCAACAGTTTTACGCAAGTACATGGGAGGTGTTAAGAGAATCGAATGCAAGGATAGTGGGTCAATTTCGAATTGATACCACCGGCTGGCCCGGTGGAGAATCATGTTGGCGGCTACACAAGGATTGCAGACTGCTGACGGTATGCCACGGGCTTGCCCCGTGGTAGTCACGATGGTAGCCAGCGTGTTCTAAGGAGCAATCAACGTGAAAAAACCACGGGACAAGCCCGTGGCATCCATTCTTCGCCCTAAACACTTTTTGTAGCAACCGCCGTAATCACCACGGGTCAAGCCCGTGGCATTTCAAACTGACCCGCTACAGAATGCACGAGCCAAACATGGAAGTAAACTTGCTTACTTCACTCTTAGATCGAATGGCATCAAGAAGGCGGCATCTCCGGACTTCATTTTGTCGAGCAGCATCGCATAGCGAAACGCCCTGCGAGCATCTTCGGGCAATGAAGCCAGCACTGCTCGCTGCTGTTTCAGGCGAGCTGACTCAGAAGTGTCGCCACCATCGTCATCGTTAAGGTCGAGCCATTCCTGCAGAAACGTTCTCGGGTACGGGAAGACCACACGCTGGACAGTCTTGTCGGCCGGAATCTTTGCCAGCCCTTTCGCAATTTCAATCGCGCGATCCAGTCCGCCAAATTCATCAACCAGACCGTTGTTCTTTGCCTGGGCGCCGGTCCAAACGCGACCTTGGCCGACAGCATCTACATCTTGAGCACTCTTGTTCCGGCCCTGGGCGACTTTTGGCACAAAGTCTTCGTAGTAGGTCGCTTTTATCCATTCTTCGAATTTGGCTCGTTCAGTGTCGCTGAACTTCTCGGTCTCGCGGAAGATGCCGGAGTTCTTTCCCCTCAGCACATACTCGTTGGTGATTCCCAACCAGTCGTAGAAGCCTTTCATCACCGGCTTACCGGCAACCACACCGATTGAACCCGTTACGGTGGAGGGCTCGGCCACAATCTTGTTTGCGCAAGCGGAAATGTAGTAGCCACCCGACGCGGCCACATCGCTCATCGAGACGACCACCGGTTTCTTTTGTCGAGCTTCGTCGACTGCGTGCCAGATGATGTCCGACGCGAGGCCTGACCCACCCGGACTATCCACTCGCATCACAATCGCTTTGATGGTCTTGTCGGCGGCCGCATCTCTGACAGCTTTCGACAAAGTGTCTGAACCGATCGACTGATCGCCGGAAGGACTGTTCTCTGACCGGCCTGATCCGATATCGCCAGTAGCGTAGATGACGGCAATACGATCTCCCTTATTCAAACCCAACGATTGAGCGTCAATCTGGCGATACTCGGATCCGCGCACGAGACGCAAGTCATCTGACTCTTTGTAGCCGAGCAGCTTTTTTAATTCCTTATCGACTTCGTCGCGGTAAGCAGCTCCGTCGATTAGACCCGCCGCTTTTGCCGATTTTGCGTTGTAAGGCGCGTTGTCAATCAGCGCCTTCATCTCTTCAACAGACTTGCCTCGAGCTTTGCCGGTCGTTTCGATGAAGCGGTCATAGAAATCGTTGAGGAGCTCGTTAACGTACTGGCGGTGCGCATCAGTCATCTGCTTTTGCGTGAAGGTATCGCCCGCGCTCTTGTACTTTCCAATCTGAAAAATATCCGGATAGACGCCGAGCTTATCCAGCGACCCACGGAAGAACATCACGTCAGCTGCCAAACCGGTAATGAACAACTCACCCGGAGGCGCTACATAGATTTTGTCGCACGCAGTAGCAATGTAGTACTCCTTGTTCATGCCGTATTCCAAGTAGGCATAAACCGGTTTCCCTGACGAGCGAAAATCTGTGATCGCGTCCCGAATCTCTTCCGATTTTCCCCAGCCGGCGCCAGACCCGTTGATGTCTAACAGAATTGCCGTGATGCGTTTGTCGACCTTGGCCTTTTTGAACTGCATCACCAAGCTGGTCAGCGATTGGTCAGGTCCACCAAAGAGCTTCCGGAGGGGATCGTCAGGGATATAATCGGGGAGCGGACCCGAGACATTTAAGACGAGCACGCTATTGTCACGAATGGTTGGTGGGCTTTGCCGAAACGCCGCAAAGAGCAGCGCCACACCCAGAGCTACCACCAAAATGAGTACAACCAGGACTCCTAAGATAATTAGTGCGATTTTTCTTCCGCGAGACATTGCCATGGCTTATTTCCTAACTAAATTGATTCAAAATGTAGGTTTCGAGGAATTGGTTTTTTCCGCAATGTGAGTACGAGGGCAGCCCGCAAAAGGTTTAAGCGGTAACGCAAACTGTTAGTTTGCGCCGGCTTGGAAGGGCTTCCACCTTCTCGCAAACTAACAGTTTGCGTTACCGATTCGTTTTCACAATCCAGCCACCGCCGAGGACTTCATCGCCACGATAGAACACCGTGGCTTGACCGGGCGTGATTGCTCGTTGCGGTTCGTCAAAGGTAACGCGCGCTCGAGCCTCGGGCATTGGCACAATCGCAGCGGGCGCAGCCTCGTGCCGGTAGCGCACTCTTACTTCGGCACGCACTTCAGTATTCGGCGACTCTGGCGCGATCCAATTGACACCTGCTGCTACAAAATGTTCCCGAGTCAATTCTTCAGCTGGTCCAACCGTGACTTTATTTCGTGGGGCGTCTATTGAAATCACATACAACGGACGCTCCGCAGCTATGCCAATACCGCGCCGTTGACCGATGGTGAAACGATGAATGCCGTCGTGGCGTCCGATCACTTGCCCGCTCGAATCAACCAGATCTCCCTGGGCAGGAATCTCTTGCGCCCGATCTTCGGCAACAAGGTAACGATCGATGAAGCCGGCGTAATCACCATCAGGGACAAAACAGATTTCCTGTGACTCCTTCTTTTCAGCTACCGCGAGGTTCTGCTCGCGCGCCACCTCGCGCACTTCCGGCTTCGACATCTCACCGAGCGGAAATAGCGCCCGCGAGAGTTGCTCCTGAGTCAACTCCCAGAGAAAGTAGGATTGATCCTTTTGCGAGTTTCGACCTCGAAACAACCGATAGCGATCAGTGGTAGTGTCGTACTCCACCCGAGCGTAATGACCCGTGGCCACTTTCTCGCAACCAAGACTCAACGCCAGCCGATCAAGCGAAGCAAACTTCAAACGACTGTTACATGAGACGCAGGGTATCGGAGTCTCGCCGTTCAAGTAGCTCGTGATAAAGGGTTGCACTACATCATGCTCAAACTCACGTTCGAGGTTCAGCACATAGAAGGGAAAGCCAAGCTCTTCCGCTACGCGGCGCGCGTCGTACACGTCGTCCAAAGAACAACACCTCGACGGAAGCGGATCGCCGTTTTCATCGACACTGATCCCTCGACGCTGATTCCACAATTGCATCGTGAAGCCAACCAGCTCGTGGCCCTGATCCCTAAGAATTGCCGCGGCTGCTGAAGAATCAACCCCGCCACTCATTGCTACTGCTATCTTCATCACCTTCTCGCGTTTTCGCCTTGTCCTCCGCGATGTTCTAGAATACCTCACGGGGGAAGCTAAGTCAGCCCGAGGCCAAAAGCATTCATCCGCAGATTACGCAGATTTCACCGATTATGGTTTGACTTTGCGCGGACTTCACCTGGAATGACCGTCAGTGTTTCACAAACATCGCAGCCAAACGGATCTGAAAATCTGTGTAATCGCGTAATCTGCGGATAACTTCTTATGCCCGAACTTGCCATTGAAAAACACCTTATCGCCCAGGAGCCGTACTACCTTGCCGTAAATCGCGAGGTGGATTTATTCGAGGCTGCGCATGCAGCTCACTTGCCGGTTGTTCTCAAGGGACCAACGGGCTGTGGCAAAACCAGATTTGTCGAGCATATGGCCTGGCGGCTTGAACGACCGCTGATAACCGTCGCCTGTCATGAAGATTTGTCAGCGACTGATTTGGTGGGAAGGTTTCTGCTCGAAGGCGAGGAAACGGTCTGGCACGACGGGCCACTGACTGCGGCTGTGCGTAACGGCGCCATCTGCTATCTCGACGAGGTGGTCGAGGCTCGCAAGGACACCGTCGTGATCATCCATCCGCTTACTGATCATCGACGTCGCTTGCCAATTGAAAAGCGTGGCACGATTCTCGACGCGCCGGCCGACTTCATGCTGGTCGTTTCGTACAATCCCGGCTACCAATCGATACTCAAAGATATGAAGCAGTCGACTCGGCAACGCTTTGTTGCTATCGACTTCGATTATCCACCCTCAGAAATGGAAACTGAGATCGTCGCCCATGAAGGCGGCGTTGATGAAAGCACGGCGCGCGATCTCGTGTTGATTGGTCAAAAGGTCCGCAACCTGCGCGGTCACGGATTAGAAGAAGGCGTATCGACTCGGTTGTTGATCTACGCCGCTCAGCTGATCGCTCTGGGAATTCCTCCGATTACTGCTGCTGAGACTGCGATGTGTTCGCCGATAACCGACGATCGCGAACTGCAACGCAGTATTCGAGAGATCATCACTACCGTCATTTAAGGCTTGTGATGTCCAAAAATGATGTCGAACCGGGCAACAGTTCTTCTCCATCGCCCGAACAACAACTTCACGAACATCTCGATTCTCTTAAGAATCCCAACGAGCGCCGCTCGGTTCTCGAGCTGACTCGCAACCTCGCTCGCTTGCCAATCGACAAATCTGCGGCGGCATTGGAAACGGGTGCTGCCATGGTAGGCGTATCGTTGCGAGCGACCGTCGAGTTTTTGCGAGCTGCGCCGGCAGCGGCTGAAAGCCTGGATGCGAGCGATCTCCGGTCGTGGGGCGAGCTGGGACGACGCTTGGCAATGAGTGAAGTCGAGACGGCGATTTCGTTCTTTGTGGGCGGAGTCGAAGAAATGCGCGAGCTTTCCCAATCCGTTCGCCAGTTGATATTCCAGCTTTGTTTGCGACAAATGACTCTGTCGGCTGTGGTTGCTCAGGAGACTTTCCACAAAGCTCCCGCGATTGCTCAAGCCATAGGAAATGCCGATCTAGCTGCAGCAGTTTTCGCTATTGCCGCAGAGATCTCACGTCGTTCGGCCCGGCACAGCGCTGAGTTTTTGAGCGCGACGCCTTCAGTGCTCGAGTCTTTGAAACGTTTTCATCAGCAGTCCGCCGTGACCGACAGTGCGTTGACCCTGGCTAGTGACTTCGCCGCGCGTGCGGGAGGCATTGCGTCAGACGCGTGGACCGCGTTACCCGGCGCGATCTCCGGGTTACGATCGGCTGATGCCATTCGGTTGTTGCAACGCACTGGTGAGTTTCTTGAACGCGGTGGCGGTGTCGCTCTGCAAGTGCTGGTTTCAGGCAGTGAGTTTCTCAAAACTCTTCCCGAAGTATTTGATGAATGGATTGACTTGCTAAAGCGCGTCGCCGACAACGGGAACGCCAGCCTGATAGCGTTTGTTCGCAGCAGCCCAAGATTCGTGCGTTCAATCTGCGGGCAGGTCGATCACACGCAAGCAGTCGCAATTTCGAGTCGCGTCATTGATCTGACTAGCCAAATCGCCAAGGTCGACGGTGAAGCCGCCCTTGCTTGTTTTCGCTCCAGCGCTGCCGCGCTACGTACAGTTTCGATCGAGCAGTTCGAAGAATGGGTGCGACAGGGTTTGGAACTTACGCATTCCGACGTGCGCGCCCGCCGTAGTTATTTTGCGATTGAGACGCGACAGAGTCATGAAACCCTGCACACTGGCGGCAATGGTTTGCCGCTCGATTCGATCCAGCACCTGCTGCTGCTCTACATCGAAGGTTTGACGGGACGGAACATCGAAATTCAGCCACTCGCAGCAGTGCCGGTGGAATCGCGCATTGGCGATGGTCGCACGATTTATCTGCCGTCTCTAGTCGCTGAGTTTGGAGATGACGAGCTCGACTTTCGACTCTACAAAGTTCTGGCGGCGCATGCTGCCGGTCAAATCGAGTTTGGCACTTATGACCGCGATACTCCTGAATTGCGCGCCGCCTTTGCGAGCATCAGGGAAATCTACGATGTGAATGCCGCTGACGCGCGCGACGCCTTCGCCGTGCCGAATGATTTTTTAAGTGGCACGGGCGTCCCGCCCGTGAATGCGTCAACGAAAACCCACGGCCAGGATGCCCATGCCACGATCGACTACCACGGAGTACTCAAACTTTTTCCACTCCCTTATCTCGCTCGCCGCATTTTCGGGACGCTCGAGAATGGGCGAATCGATCGGCGTCTGCGGCAAAACTATCGAGGCCTCGCACGCGACCTGGATCTAATTCGCGAGTACGTTCGCCGCGGCCGACCTCGGATCGTTGACCTGCCGGCGACGATGGTCCCATTTGAATTGCTCTTTCAAGCAACGCTTTGCGGCGGCGCTCAAGACGACGCTCGCCAGTTTTACGGTCAAATCGTTTCCGAGCTGGAAACCATCGTGGCGGATTATCTCAGTAGTCGAGCAGCCTCGATTGCCGACACACTTATGGCCACTAATCGCGTCTATGTTCTCTTCAAGTCGATAGCCTCGGAAGAAACAACCGCGGAAAGCGAACCGGATGAAACCGAATCAAATGATGACAGCGAGAACGGAATGGAGATGTTTCGTCGCGAACGATCGCAGCGATCTTCACAGCGCCAGGATGTTCGCGAGCTCTTCAATGCCTGGAACGATCCGAATGCGGAAGGTGATCCTGACGAAATCGACGGCGCCGAAGCCTGGCTTGAATCAGACACTCCTGAGCAGGCTCTCGAAGAGGGCGAGGTGGCATTCAATTACGACGAATGGGACCGCGAGTTGACCGATCACCGTCTCGGCTGGTGTCGGGTCATCGAAAAGCAGGTTAAGCACGGCGACCGCAATTTTGTCGAACAAACCCGCGAGCGACACAAGGGAGTCATCTCGTCGATTCGTCATCAGTTCCAGTTAATGAAGCCGGAAGATTTGACGAGGGTCTTCAATGAGATCGATGGCGAGGAGTTCGATCTCAGCGCTGTGGTTGATTACGTCATCGATCGGCGTGCTGCTAAAGCTGGCAGCGGCCATCCCTCGGATCGGCTTTATACGAAGCGGCTGCGACGACGACGCGACGTCGCGGTTTCATTCCTGCTGGACCAGTCTTCTTCGACTGCGCGCACCATCGGCCGTCATCCGCTGCAGCCTTACACCCACCCCGGCCGTCGCATCATCGAGATTGAAAAAGAGGGGCTGGTGCTGATGTCCGAGGCGCTCGAGGCAGTGGGCGATATCTATTCGATCAATGGCTTCACTTCCGAAGGTCGTCGCAATGTGAAGTTTTACGTCGTCAAAGATTTCGATGAGCAATATTCCGATGAGGTTAAGCGTCGCATCGGCGGGATCACTTACCAAAACAACACTCGTTTGGGGGCAGCGATACGGCACGCGACGGCTCGGTTGCAGAAACAAACCTCGCGTACTAGGTTGTTAATTGTCCTTTCGGATGGCAGGCCCTACGATCACGATTATGGTGATGCGCGTTACGCGCGCGAGGACACGCGTGAGGCTTTGCGACAAGCGAATAATGCGGGAATCGTTCCGTTCTGCATTACGATTGATCGCGAGTCTGAAGCTGAGCTGCGCGATCTTTACGGCGAGATTGGCTATACGATCATCGATGATGTGCTTTCATTGCCTGAGAGATTGCCAGGAATCTACCGACGACTGACAGCGTGAGGTAGCGTAGACTTCAGTCTGCGCCTTTCTTGTCAACACACATTTCTCGAGCACAAAGAGATCAGACTGAAGGAAGCTCTGAATAAGTTCCCCTCCCCACGAGTGGGGAGGGGCAAGGGGAGGGGTTGAGACGTCTCAAAGGCCCCCACCCCCAACCCCTCCCCATTCATGGGGAGGGGAGTCAGACTTAATCCGAGGTTCCTGAAGTCTAATCAACTTCTATTTCAAAAATCGCATCCACTTCAACGGCCACACCGCGCGGCAAAGAGTTTACGCCAACTGCTGCACGAGCGTGACGACCTCGCTCACCAAAAACCGTGACCATGAGATCCGAGGCGCCGTTCATAACCTGTGGCTGGTCGATGAAGTCATCGGTGCCGTTAACAAAACCTCCCAAGCGAACACAACGCACCACTCGCCCGAGATTTCCTCCGCATGCATGCCGGATGAGCGCCACAATATTCAGCGCGCAAACCTGCGCCGCCTCTGCGCCCTGTTCAATGGAAAACTCCCGGCCAAGTTTGCCGACAAAAGATAGCTGGCCCGACTGCATCGGAATTTGTCCCGAGATGTAGACCAGCTTGCCGCTGATTACGTAAGGGACATAGTTCGCGACAGGTATGCTTGGTTCAGGAATGCTCAGGCCTAGTTTTGATAACGCCACTTTAAATTTATCCATAACAGTTGTCCTGCATTCATCTCGCTCAGAAGGTATTGGTCTAGTTTGATAAGCGACCTTTCATTCTCACCCGGTTTTAACCGGGTGACCTCCGTCCTACAAGAACATGGGAACCGTTTTAACGGTTTCTCTTGCAGTCCTCAAGTCAATAAACCGTTAAAAACGGTTCCAAGAGGACTTTGAATTCTGCTAGCACCCGGTTAAAACCGGGTGTGAATGAGAGGTAGGCTTCACGATTGTTGAACTGTTGGTCCCACCCAATTAACAAAATGGAGCTCAACCAATTCACTACGTGCAAAGCACCAAGAACAAAGAACTAAGCTCCCAGCGTTGTCGTATTGCCGCCGCACACGATTACGCCCACACGCTCACCTCTTTCAGGCTTGTACCTTCCTGACAGCAGTGCAGAAAACGCCGCCGCTCCACCGGGCTCAGCCGCGACTCTCATGACTTTCCATAGCACGCGCTGCGCCTCCTGAATCGCCTCGTCGGACACCAACACGGATAGATCGACATAGCGTTGCGCGAGCGGAAACATCAGCTCTCCAACACGCCGTGGCGCCAAAGAATCTGCGGCGATCCCTCCGGCTTCAGCGTCCACCGGCTTGCCCGCTTGGAGTGCTTTGTTGAGGGTCGGAGCTTTTTCAGGCTCAACCGAAACAATCTTCAGCGTGTCTCTATACCAGGCCGAGATGCCGCCTATCAGGCCACCTCCTCCAACTGCTACGAGTAGAGTGTCGAGGTGCGGTGCTTGCTCTTCGAGCTCTCGAGCCAGCGTTCCCTGGCCCATCAATGTTTCGATCTGATCGTAAGCGTGAATCGCCAGCGCCCCGGATTGAGTTACCCAATCTTCACTTGCCGCCAGTGCGTCAGCGTACCGGTCGCCCGTGATCACAAGGTCAGCGCCGTATTCACGCATCCGCGCAAGTTTTGCTTCGGAAGTAACGGTGGGAACAAATATCTTGGCCGGCTGATTGAGCTTCATTGCCGCGTATGAAACCGCAGCGCCATGATTGCCGCCTGAGGCAGCGACGACACCGGCGGCCGGGACTGACCGAGTCAACAAGTTCGTGAATGCGCCGCGGGCTTTGAACGAACCCGAGTGTTGGAACAGTTCGAGCTTGAAATGCAGTTGCACTTCTGCAAAGCCAAAGTCCTCGCCTTTGACTTCGATTACCGGGGTTCGACGAATGTGTGGCGCAATCAGTTTGTGAGTGGCCGTGATTCGTTCACGAGTGATGTATTCTGCTGCGACAGCTGTCATACGAAGTCGTAATGATAAGCTGCCCCCACTCAACGCAGCAATTAGGGAAAATTATTTCTTCTTAAGGAAAGGACTACAGCTCCCCACTCCGTAGGAGTGCAAAGTATATAGTCCTGACACCCAGCTCGAGTTTCCTTCGTTCGGCGGGGCGGAAGTCAGCTTGATTAGTACTTGTCCCAATCTAATTCCGCCCCGCCGAACGACGATGTTTAAGAGCACATTCTCCACCTATAAACATTCCACCCCTCCGGGGTGTAAACCGTACGGTTGAGCCTTGCGCACCCGGTACGCTATATTTCCAGCAGCCAAAATGCGGAGGGGTCGCATAATGGTAGTGCAGCGGTCTTGAAAACCGCCGACCGAAAGGTTATGCAGGTTCGAGTCCTGTCCCCTCCGCCAGTACTTCTCAATCATCCACCACGAACACAATTCACACCTTAAGTCCCATGCATCGCAGCAGAACCTGATACCGAGGGTTGTTGCGCGGGCGTAAGAGGCGTGAAGTTCTTAATATAAGCCACGAAAACCGTGTTGCCACTGTCGAAGTGCCTTCAATCCCGCAACCCTAGAATCAACGCCGCGTTCTCGACCACTTTGCTGCGGGCGAGAATGATGTTCTTACCAACGCAGTGCGCTGGGAATTTTGAGAGCTTGACACTAGACTTCGGGTTCAATGCCGGGCCGTTCGACTCTTACGGAGGTAATGAACATGAAGCTGGAGAGGTTGATTCCGATTTTGAATGTGTCGGACTTACAAGAGAGTTTTGCGTGGTTTGAGAAGATTGGCTGGAAGAAAGGTTGGGAGTGGGGCGAGCCACCTGACTTTGGCGGTGTGTCTA
>Ga0157380_10000811_pt1 | contig 19585 bp, 10 predicted proteins | sample S35metaG_FD_119757 | JGI IMG/M metagenome (GOLD analysis project Ga0157380, IMG submission 119757) | Switchgrass rhizosphere microbial communities from Kellogg Biological Station, Michigan, USA - S3-5 metaG | ecosystem: Host-associated > Plants > Roots > Rhizosphere > Soil | place: USA...
CACCTCGTTGAAGGTGGTCAGCATCGCGGCGTTGTGCTGCGCCTCGACCAATCTCCGCGCGATCGTGGCTCGACGCTTCGACATTCGCTCGCGCGTCTCGCTGCGATCGCTCGCTGGGGCTTGCGGGCGATGGGCTTGCGGGCTTGCTGGCGGGGCCTGCGGGCTACGGGCTTGCGAGCGTGCGGGCGTTTCAGGTGCCGCGGCCTTCAACACGTCCTGCTTGGTGACGCGGCTGCTTGCGGACTCGACGCTCTCGATTTTGACGTCGTGAGCCTTGGCGACGTTCTTTGCGGTGGGCGTGGCCTTTTTCTCGGAAGCACTCGGAACCGCCTTCGGAACCTGACCCTTTGGAACCTCTGGAACGTCTGGAACCCTTGGAACCGTCGGTTGTGCCGAGGCTCCGTTCGTGCTCTCTTCTAGAACAGCGAGGATCTCGCCGACCTTAACGTCCGCGCCTTGCTGGTGCTTGATGTTCCCAAGCACGCCTGCCCTATCCGCGCTCACTTCGAGATCGACTTTCTCGGTTTCGAGCTCGACAAGCGGCTCGCCCGCGTTGACCGCGTCGCCTTGCTTCTTCAGCCACTTCGCGACGCGCGCTTCGACGACGGATTCACCAAGTTCAGGAACGACGATATTGGTCGACATGCCTTCTAACCTCTAACCTCTAACCTCTAACAACCAACCTCTAGACCTGCTTCGACAGCACGCGATCCATTTCACGCGCTTCCGTCTTCGCTTCGAAAACTTGATCGACTATCGCGCGCTGGTTGGCGGCGTGCCAGCTCGACGATCCTTCAGACGGGCTCGAGTTGCGCGAGCGGCCGATGTAGCGCAGCGGATGCCGGCCGTCGACGATCGACTCGACGAGCGGCCGCGCGAATTCCCAGGCGCCCATGTTCTCCGGCTCTTCCTGGACCCAGCACACCTCGCGGACGTTCGGATAACCGTCGATCACGTGTCGAATCGCGTCCTCGGGGAACGGATACAGCTGTTCGATCCGCACCACCGCGACACTCGCGTTGTCCTTGCGGCGCTCGCTCGTGAGCAGATCGACCGCAACCTTGCCGCTGCAGAACGCCAGGCGTCGCACTTTCGCCGCCTGCGCTGACGCGGCCTCATCGCCCCTCGACTCCGCTCGGGGCGACCCTGAGCTTGTCGAAGGGTCGTCGAGCACCGGGTGGAACGAGCCCTCGGCCAGTTCCATCGGCGTCGACGCGGTAAAGGGATGCCGCAGCAGGCTCTTCGGCGTCATGACGACGAGCGGCAGCGGATCGGTCGTGAGCAGCAGCGCCTGCCGGCGCAGCAGGTGGAAATACTGCGCCGCCGTCGTGCAGTTGGCGATGCGCATGTTGGTGTCGGCGGCCGCGTTCAGGAAGCGTTCGAGGCGTGCGCTCGAGTGATCGGGCCCCTGGCCTTCATAGCCGTGGGGAAGAAGCAGCACCAGCGACGGCGCCATCGCCCATTTCGCCCGGCCCGACGTCAGGTACTCGTCGAGGATGATCTGCGCGCCGTTGATGAAGTCGCCGTATTGCGCTTCCCACAGCACGAGCCGCGCCGGCTCCTGCAGGTTGTAACCAAGCTCGAAGCCGACGCACGCGTATTCCGACAGCGGACTGTTGCGGATCTCGAACGACGCCTTCGATTGCGGCAGGCGCTGCAGCGGGATGTGTTTCTCGCCGGAGACCGCATCGTGATAGACGGCGTGGCGATGGCTGAAGGTGCCGCGCTCGACGTCCTCGCCGGTGAAGCGGATCGGCACCGCATCTGCGAGGATCGTCGCCATGGCAAGCTCCTCGGCCGCGGCCCAGTCGATCGTCCGCTCCGAGGGCGAGGCGAACATCGCCTTGCGCCGTTCGCGGCCGCGCTCGAGCTTGCGATGAACCGTGAAGCCTTCGGGCAACGTCATCAGCGCTTCGTTGATCGCTTTCAACGTGTCGAAAGCGACCGCGGTGCGCGCCTTCTTCGCGGCGCCGCTCGGCGGCACTTCCGGGACCGGCTGGATGTAATCCTGCTCGGGCTTCACCGACGCATAGGCGCGTTCGAGCTCGTCCATGCGCGCCTTCACCAGGGCGTCGGCCGTGTCCTCGCTGATCGCACCGGACTCGATCAGCGTCTTCGCGTACTTCTCGCGCACGGTCGGGTGCGCGGCGACAATTTGATAGACCTGGGGCTGGGTGAATGCCGGCTCGTCGCCCTCGTTGTGACCGTACTTGCGGTAGCCCACCAGGTCGATCAGGTAATCGAGCTTGAAGCGCTGGCGATACGCGATGGCGAGGCGCGCCGCCTCGATGCACGCGACCGGATCGTCGGCGTTGACGTGCGTGATCGGAATCTTGAATCCGCGGGCGAGGCCGCTCGCGTAACTGGTGCTGAACGACTCTTCAGGATCGGTCGTGAACCCGAGCTGATTGTTCGCGATGATGTGAATGACGCCGCCGACGTCGTAGCCGTCGAGTCTCGAGAGATTCAACGTCTCGGCGACCACCCCCTGGCCCGGGAACGCCGCGTCGCCGTGAATCAGAATCGCGAGCACCTTGCCCTTGTCGACGATCGGCGCGCCGGGCGCCTCGGCCGACGTGGCGGCGGCGAGCGCCATGCCGTTCAGGACAGGATCGACCGCTTCGAGGTGGCTCGGGTTCGGCGGCATCGAGACGATCACCTGCTTGGGCAAGCCGTCGGGCCGCGCTTCGACGCGCGCGCCGGCGTGGTACTTCACGTCGCCCATCCAGCCGAGATCGACGCGCAGCCGGTTGGCAAGGATCGGATCCTTGAATTCCGCGAGGATCTGCGAGTACGGCTTCTGCAGGATGTGTGCGAGCACGTTCAAGCGGCCGCGATGCGCCATCGCGATCATCACGTGCTGCACGCCGCCTTCGGCGGCGTCGTGCACGATCTCGTCGAGGACCGGGACCATCATCTCGAGGCCCTCGATCGAAAAGCGCGTCTTGCCCGGGAACGTGCGATGGAGGAACCGCTCGAACGTTTCGACCTGCGTGATGCGCTCGAGGAGCTTGGTGCCTTCGATCGGATCGTTCGGCGGACGGAATTGTCCGGACTCGACGGCCTGGCGCAGCCACACCCGTTCATCGGGCACGAACACATGGTTGTAGTCGTGTCCCGTCGTCGAGCCGTAGATCTTGCGCAGCTTCGCGACGGCGTCGAACGCATTCGCCGCGCCGGCGGCGGCAGGGCCGGAGACGATCGAGGCCGGCAGCTGCTTCAGCGTGCCTGACGTGAGTCCGTGCGATTGCGGCGCGAGCGAAGGATCGCCGATTGGATCGTGAAAGCCGAGCGGATCGAGCTCGGCGGCAAGGTGGCCGAAGCGCCGAATCGATTCCGCGAGGTTGAAGGCCGCGATGCCGGCCTGAAGCGAAGCGGGTGCAACAGGCGCAGCGGGTGCGGGTTCAGCGGGAGTCCAAGTGGCAAACGCGCGGCGGGTCGCCTCGTCTACCGACGAGGGATCGCGCTGGTAGCGCTCGAACAACTCGTAGACATACCCCGCGTTGGCCCCGGAAAACTGGTCCCACGGGTTCATAACCTTCTTACTTTATCAGGTCGGACGCTCGCCGGTTCTGCACGCTCCTGCGCAAACTCATACAGTCCGCCTCAGGTCATACCGATAGGCCGTGAGTCATGGGAACGGGCTGCGGCCAGGGCAACGGGTCGGCAAACGGCAACGGCGCCAGCGGCAACCTGGCCTTCACCAAGTTCCTGTTTCTGATTGCGCGTGCCGACGACGATGCGCACGGTATGCGGCTCAGGACGGCCGGCGCCAACCTCTCACGGGGCTTCTTCAACGATTTCGACATCGACGACGCGCGTGAAATGCAGGCGCCTCGCTTTGAAACGATCCAGTTCTACGTTCGCGATGGCGAAGGGCCCAATCCCGATTCATGCCAGAGCCCGTGCCTCCAGAAGGCACGTCACCTCGTCAAGGTGTCGAGCAAGTACCGGCCGCGGCTACAGGAGTTCGACGAAGAGCTTCGCCGCCGCATTGGCGATTCCGTGGAGCTCCTCGCGTTCGACGGCGCCTTTCGCAATCCGCGCTACTCGAGCGCGGAGATGGTGCAGTACTCGAACAAGGGCGCGCCGGCGCGGCGTTCGGGACGTCTCAGCAAGAACGCGATTATCGTGCCGATCCGCAAGACAGCCGAGTGGTGGCAGAAGAGCGCGCTCGAACGCCACTCGTATTTCTATCCGCACGTCGATCAGCAGAGCGCGACACCGGTGAAAGGGCACGCGCTGGCGGCAGAGAAGGGGATCGCATCGCTGTTCCGCCGCGTTTATCACAATCCCGACGGCTACGAACGGCCCGGCGAGTTCGACTTCGTCACCTACTTCGAATGTGACGATGAGTCATTGCCGGTGTTCGAACAGGTCCTGAATTCGCTTCGCGACCCTCACCAGAATCCGGAATGGCGCTATGTCGAAGAAGGCCCGATTTGGCGAGGCAGACGGGTCCTTCGCTGGTAGCGGGTTCAGTGAACGACTTCCTTCAGGTGTTCCCTCAGGATGTCCCGCCCGAAGTCGCCGCTGAAATCCCGCCAGACCGAGTGAATGTGGTTCCCGTCGTTCTGCGTGTTGTCATACTCGATTAGGAACGTCGGGCCCTGCACGCTGTAGTAGTGCTTCTTGCCCTTGCCGGTCTCGCCGAGCCACGCAAACTTCACCTTGTCGATGCCGGCGCCCTTGACCTGCGCGATGCGCTCGGCGGCGATATCGGTCTCCATGTTCGAGGTGTAGGCCTCGATCAGTTTCATGAACAGCGCCTGTTGCTGTGATCCCATAGCGCCGTAGGCCACGCCCTGATCGGGCAGGGGCGTAATGTCGTTCTTGTTCATCGTCAGGATGTCGCCCGGAGCGACGGGGTTGACGATCGCCTGTTTCTGAAGGTCGGCGGGCAGCGCGAGCACGAGCGCTCGAGCGGCGTCTTCTTCCTCGGCGAGCACGCGTTCGCCCTTCTTCGGCCCTTCCTGCACTTCCGCCGGATTGGTGCCGAAGAACATCGGCGAGCTGGCCAGGTTGCCCGACACCGCGCCGTCGGCGACGGTGAACCGAAGCGAGATGTGATGGCCTTCGACGCGCCATCCCCAGCGGCCCTTTGTCGCCGGCGTGCCGAAGATCGAGAACAAATACTCTTCCTTGTTGCGCGCGAACTTGCCGCCCGCCTCCACGACTTTGAGAATGTCCTCGAGCTCCATGATCGACGTGGCCTTCAGGTAGCCGCGCGCGCTCAAGCCGCTGCGGAGCAGATCGTGCGCGAGCCGGCGCTGCGTCTCGTTCATGTCCTTGATCATCAGCCCCTTGCGCGGGAACATTTCATTCGGGATGAAATGCCAGCGCAGCCGTTCCTCGCCATCGAAGGGGAACGACGCCTTGGCCTTTTGATCCGGCGACAGGCTGTCGACAAACAGCGTCGCTGCCTTTTGCATGGTGGCGGCGGATTTCGGTGACGCGACGATCGCCACGCCGGTGCAGGCGGTGACGAGCGTGGCGGCGACGACAAGTCGGAGCGTGGTGAGTCGGCTCATTGAGCCCTCCGAGCATGAGAATAACGAATAACGAAGAAAGAATAACAAAAATGAATTCGCGCTTCGTTATTTGTCATTCTTTATTTGTTATTTGAAAGTGACTCCCATGCCGAAGTGGAACCGGGTGTTGCCGGTGTCGGAGCGCGCGACGTCGAGGGAGAGGCTGACGATGGTGAGGTGGAGATACACGCCGCCGCCAATGCCGCGCTCGAAGGCCTGGTCCGAGAGTTTCTCGCCGACGGCGTAGACCGTTCCCCAATCAACGAAGGCCTTGACGCCGAAACGGCCGACGTTGAGCGGCGACGTGATCGGGATGCGAAGCTCGGCTGACGCGGCTCCGAGGTTGTCGCCGGCCTTGTATCCGGCCTCGTAACCGCGGAGGTTCGCGGCGCCGCCGAGCAAATTGTGCTCGTAGATCGGCAGCGCCTTGTCGGTGGTCACGGTCAAGCCGTGCACCGCGAGGACCATCTGTCCGAACAGTCCGACGTATCCGCGCGCGTCGAGCTTCTTCTGGTTGGCGTGCCCGGCATCGAAGGTCACGCGATCGATGCCGCCGCTCACATGGATGGCGTTGCGCGGGAACGCCGGGTCGACGCGCGTGTCGATCGTCACATCGCCGCCGTAGCGCGACACGGTGTCCTTGAGATCGCCAAAGCTCACATCGTCGCGGCGGCCCGCGGCGCCGAGCCGAAACCACCGCGCCGGCGCCGATTCGATGCGCGCCCCGAGCGACACGCGTGTGTCGCCGACCTCGTAATGAGGATTCTCGCGGCGACCGATCCCGAATTCACCGGTGACGCGCTCAATCGGCCCCGCTCGAAAGGCGCGTTCGAGCTGCACGCGTGCCTGGCGCTCACCGCCCCACGTCAGCGGCACCGTGATGCGGCTGCGCGGGCCAAATCGATCGACGAAGCTGATGCGGGCTCCGTAGGTGAAGCCATAACCGTCTTCCGAATGCAGCACGGGCATGAACATGCCGCTGCTCCAGAACTTCTTCATCGGGCCCGGCGTGAGATCGAGCGAATCGACACCCGGCACTTCGTCGACGATGACCATCAGCAGGACGTCGTCGGGGTTCTCGATCGATCGAAACCGCTTGCGGACCTCGACACCGTCGAATCGGCCGCTCTTTTCGAGCTTGTCCTGTATTTCCTTGATCAACTGATCGGTAGCTGGTTTGCCGACAACGTCGCCGACGATGCCGAGGATGTCGGCATCCGGCGTGGTGTGATTGCCGTGCACGCGCACTTCACCGACGATGCCTGGAGATGTCTGTGCGAGCGCAAGGCTCGCGCACCCAAGCGCCAGCACCACGATCGTCGAACGTACGCAGAACCGCCGTCGAACGCCCGTCGCACGACGCGTCGTCATTTGATCTTGTAGGTGACGGCGGCTTCTTTGTAGTTCAGGTAATCAACGCGATAGGTCCCGTCGACCGCGCCAATGGCGAGCATCATCTCGACCTGCATCTCGATGCTGCCCGGCAGCCACACGTTCGGGAAGGCCTGGCCCATCTGCATGGTGGCTTGTGTGTCGCCGATCCGGACCAGAGAGCGTCCGGGGAAGAAATCCCAGTCCAGGTCCTTGAAGGTGTATTGCAGGATCTGGTAGGTCTTGGGCTCGACCCAGAGCGTCACCATCGACGCCTTGTTCATCTTCTCTTGAATCAGGTCGTCTGCAGCCTTCTCCTTCTTGTTGGGCTTCGGCCTGTCGTCCTTGAACAGTCCCGCCTGGGGGTAGTACTCAATCTTGAGCACGTCGGTGCCGTGCATTTTTTCGCGACCGGCAAACGCGTAATGGCCTTTCTCGAAGCGGAACTTCAGGAAGTACGCCGACGACACGAACTGCGGCTCGCGCACCTGCTTCAACATGTCTTCCGTGTTGGTGATTGGCGTCGTATGGCCCGGATCCTTGTCGTCCGCGTTTTCGACGGCGACACCGGTCGGCCCGATCGCAACGGCCGTCACCGCGTGCTCCTCCGGCTCGCCCTTCGCGCGGTGTTCGGCGTTGCGCTTCTCGCGCTCCTCGCGATTCTTCTGACGGTGCAGCCACTGCTCCTCGGCCTTGCGGCGATCCGCCTCGGACAGCTTCACGCCGTCGGCGCTGATCGGGCTGCGCACAAAAATGCCGTCGCGAATGAACCACGCATATTCGCGCCGCATGCCCCAGAGCGGGAAGCGGCCCGGCCCGGTGAGGTCGAAGGCCTCTTTCTCTTCGAGCACGTATTGCTGCAGCTTTTTCCAGTTGTCGTCGCGGCGCGCCAGGACCTTCTCCATGAAGGCGTCGAGATCCGATTGCGCGTTGAGGCCGGCGGGCACGGCCGCCGACAGGAATCCAAGGCAGAGCACGGCGAGCAGGGGTCTTGTCAGCATGGTGATCTAGCAATGAGACGAACACCGGTGACCAACGGTTCGGCGCCTTGTCGGTGCCCAATCGGTGTCAATCGGCGGCTTATTGCGCGGTCGTGTTCTCAGGCGGATCGCGGCGGTAAACGACCTTCCCGTCGGCGATCGTAACGGCCACTTCCGTGGTCGTCAGGCGGCTGGCTGGCCCTGAAAAGATGTCGTCGGTGAGGACGACGATGTCGGCGAGCATGTCGCGGGCGAGCATGCCCTTTCTGAGCTCGTCGAAGGACGCCCAGGCCGCGTTGCGCGTGTAGGCGTCGATGGCCTTGCGCATCGGGAGGCGCTCGGTCGGAATCCAGCCGCCCTCGGGCAGCCCGTCCTGCGTCATGCGTGTGACCGCGACGTGGAGGCCCTTGAGCGGATCGAGCGTCATCACCGGCCAGTCGCTGCCAAAGGCGAGCCGCCCGCCGGCCTTGGCGATGCTGTTCCACATCCAGCCGCGCGACGCGCGCGCGTCGCCGATGTTGACGCTCCACACATCGCCGGGCGTTGCACTCGGCGTGGCGTGAACGGGCTCCATCGAGGCGATCACGCCGAGCTTGCCGAAGCGCGGGATGTCGGCGGGATCGATGGTCTCGATGTGCTCGATGCGGTGGCGGCGGCCTCTTTCGGGCGCGGCGTTGGCCGCGGCGGCAGCTTGATACGCGTCGAGCGTCATGCGCACGGCGCCGTCGCCGATCGCATGTGTCATTACCTGCCAGCCGCGCTTGTCGAGCATCGCGACGACGTTGTTCAATTGTTCGGGCGTGAAGCGCGGGTCGCCTGTGCTCGACGGGCGATTGGCGTAGGGCTCGAGCATCGCAGCGGTGTGTGATTCGATCACGCCGTCGGCGATCAATTTGACGGCGCCGGTCTTCAGCACGGGATCGTCGGCGAAGCGCGTGCGCACCTCGTCGAGCTCGTCGAGGCCGGCTTGCGTGAGCGTCGCGTCCGCGCGAAGGGCCTGATACACGCGCAGCGTCAGCTCGCGTCGCTTGCGCAGGCGATCGAAGAGCTCGAGATCGGCGGCGGTGCCGCCGGCGTCCTGCACGCTGGTGATGCCGACGCGGTGCGCTTCGTCGATCGCGGCGCGGATCGCCGCGAGGCGATCTTCCTCGGTGGCTTTCGGCGCCGCCGCGGTCATCAGCGCCATCGCGGCTTCCTTCAGCGCGCCGGTCGGTTCGCCCGTGTGGGCATCCTTCACGATCACGCCGTTGGCCGGGGCTTTGGTGCGGCGGCTGATGCCCGCAGCTTTCAATGCCTTGGTGTTCGCCCAGCCGGTGTGGCCGTCGTAGGCGACGAGATACGCGGGGCGATCGGGCACGAGCGCGTCGAGCATCTGGCGCGTCGGCATCGCGCCATTGAACGGCTGGTAGTACCAGCCGCGCCCGGTGATCCACTCGCGCTCGGGATGCGCCTCCGACCAGACGCGGATCGTGTCCTTGATCGCGTCGATGGTGGCGGCGTCGCCAAGGTTGATTTGATCGAGCGAGAGACCGCCGCTGATGAGATGCGCGTGGGCGTCGTTGAACCCGGGCATCACCGCGCCGCCCTTGGCGTCGATGACGATGGTTTGCGCGCGCTTGAGGCGCTGAATTTCGCGGTTCGAGCCGACGCGAATGACCTTGTTGCCGCGGACGGCGACGGCCTCGGCGAGGTCGGCGCCACCGTCTGACGCGTAGACCTTGCCGTTGATGACAATCAAATCCACCGCGCCATCGTCTTCGCGCTGCGCGCCGACGATGAGACCAGCGATGAGGGTCACCCCGACAATGAACGCCACGGCATATGCCGTAAGACGGGCCGCCATGGGCAAATTCTAGCGTGTTTCGACGTTTCGGCGCTTCCGTGACAGCATTTGCGGATGCGATTTGCGATTCTCGGTTCAGGCGCGGTGGGCGGGTATTTCGGCGCGAAACTCGCGAAGACGGGGCAGGATGTCACGTTCATCGCGCGTGGCGCGCATCTCGAGGCGATTCGCACCAACGGTTTGACGATTCAGAGCGCCAAGCTCGGCGATTTCGTGGTGCGAGCGCCCGCGGAAAGTGACACCGCAAGGATTGGTCCGGTCGATGTCGCAATCGTCTCTGTGAAGGCGTACGACAACGCGACCGCATTGCCGATGCTGAAACCGTTGATCGCTCCCGATACCGTCGTGCTGACGCTGCAGAACGGCGTGGACAGTGCCGACGACGTCGCGGCGATCGTCGGCGAGCAGCATGTGCTCGGCGGCACCACGTATGTGGCGACGGCGCTCGAAGGCCCAGGGCTGATCGTGCAAACCGGCGTGCACCGCTCGATCATTTTCGGCGAGGTGTTCGGCGATCGCGGCCGAATCACGCCGCGCGTCCAGTCGATTGCCGATGCGCTGGCCTCGGCAGACATTCAAGTGACGCCGGTGGCCGACGCGCGCGCGCCGATCTGGGACAAGTTCGTCTACCTCGCGGCGTTCTCGGGGTTCACCGGCGCGTCGCGGCTGGCGATTGGGCACATCTGGAAGTATCCGCATGTGCGCGAGATGTTCTACGCGGCGTCGCGCGAGATCGCCGCGATCGCCAAGGCCGAGGGTGTGACGATTTCAGCAAACCGCTTCGAGACGCTCGAGGAATACATGATCAACATTCCGCCGTCAACGCGTTCGTCGCTGCTGATCGACCTGGAGCAGGGCAAGCGCATCGAGGTCGAAGCGCTGCAAGGCGCCGCCGTGCGGAGGGCCGCCAAGCACGGCGTGCCGGTGCCGATCGTGTCGACGCTATATGCGCTACTGAAGCCGTTGGAGAACGGACCGATCAAATAGTTTCAGTTTCAGTTCACGTACGGGCCACGGAGGCACGGAGCTTTATTTCACAATACGCTTGATGCCGAACTTCAACGCATCCACGTTGAAGTTGATCAGCAGGCCAACCTCCAAGCGTGTCCTCTCAAACCGCAGTCGCTGGTCCGTCATCTCGATTGCCATCGCTGCTTGGTATGACGCTTCGGCCAGCCCGGGGCCGACAACCGGTGCACAGCGATGGCTGATGCGATGATCTTGTCCGTAATGTGTTGATGAAGCATTTTGATCAAATTGCTCCGTGCCTCCGTGCCTCCGTGGCCCGTACGTGGACAGCGAAGCAAGTTGCTCGAAGCGGTTTTGGCAACAACGGGAACGAATCGAGGATGAAGGCGTACTGCTCGGTCGTAACTCCGTAGAGGCTTGCGGCGATTGCGTTTAGCTCGGCGTAGTCGTCGGCGTTGTTGTCGATGCCGGTTGACGCAAGTGAACGCGCCAGCGCGATGAGTCGATCGAAGGCGCGGGAGTGAGGCAAGGGTTTTGGCACCGGTAGGCGCGACATCAGCGCCGCCGTGACGTGCGTCGTCACGTTGAGCCGCACGAGATAGTTCGCCACCAGGCTGTTCAGCAATGCGAGCAGACACCACTGCGAGCGCTGGTCGAGATCGGACTTCAGGCAGAACACGGTGTGGGTCGATACGGCGTTCGCCGGCAGCATCGCCGCGATGAGCGTCAGCCTGTTGGTGGCGCTGGCGACGTCGCGATAGGCGATGCGGGCGCGCGAAGTGGTGTCGGGCGCAATGCCGTGCGTCGATCGCGAGAGGTCCACACGAAACGGCGACAGCTGCTTGCCTTCCACGATCGACCGCAGCCGCGCGCGCGTTCCGAGCGGCACGAAGCGCGGCCGATCTTCGGTGGCGTTCAGCTCACGGCCGAAGCGCGCGTGCCAGCCCATTGCATCGCCGAGCGCCGGAACGCGATCCGATACGGTCGTGATGATGCCGAGCGCTATCGGGGTTGTGACCTCGGGAATCGTCAGAAGCTCCGGACTCCACATCTCAATTCGCGATCGCGGTAAGGCGAGCGACGTATGATGCGCCTCTTCCCGATCGAGCTCGTGGAGAGCGGTCAGGCCGGATCGGATTCTGAGCGTGTCGGTCCTGCCCGCGTTCGTCGTCGCCATCACCACGAACCGGACGCTGCGGTGAATCGGAAAAATCCGCCTGCGGTTGTCGAATCCAATCCACGTGTCGATCGACGTGCGATCGAACAGATGACGGCGCAACGCCGCGCTCCCATGATCGGTAGCGATGCCGGACGGCAGGATCAAGCCAACGCGTCCGCCTGGCCTCGTCAACTGAAGCGCGCGATCGAGAAAGAGCTGGTAGCTGTTCAAATGCCCTCGGGCCTGATGGCGGTAACCATCCGACGCCGGCAGCAACGCCCACGGCGGGTTGCCGATCACGGCGTCAAAGCCGCCGTCCGGCGCCAGTTGACCGTTTGTGTCGAAGAACGCCTCGGGGAATGCGAGCTCCCAGTGGAAGGCCGAGTGACTCCCCGAGATCTCTCGCGCGCGCGCCAGCGATGACTGCAGCTGCGAATCGGGAAGCGTCGTCGCGGCGCCGGTCGCGGCGGCGATCCACTCGCGCACGACGGCGGCGGATGGGCGCGGACCGGGCCAGAGAGCGGCCGCACACCAGGCATCAGCGGCGTCCTTCCACCGCGCCAGCGGCCCGTGGGGCGACGACAACACTGTCATGGCCCGCTCCTTCTCGTTGACGATCGCAACCGACTCGGACGGATCCAACAGGCGCAGCCGAACCGGCATCACTTCCGCAGACACGTCCTCTGCGATCTGATCCTCGAACAGCGGCAGAGCGGCCGGCGCGCGACCCGGCCGCGTGACCGGAGGCCGCGCCAGATCGCTCAGGCGGGCGCCAATCAAGCTGTTGCCGGTAGCGAGATGGTGATCCAGGAACGTCAGCGGGCGGTTCGCGGCCAACGTTGTCAACCACAGCGAGACGCGCGCGAGCTGCACCGCAATCGGGTTGAGGTCGACCCCGTAGATGCAGCGTTCGGCAACCTGACGGCGCAGCGACGCGCGGTCCGCCACGCTGACGTCCGCCGCCGACCATTGGCCGTCACGAATCAACGCGTGCTCGCAAGCCTCCGCCAGGAATACGCAAGCAGCAACGAGAAACGCCCCGCTGCCGGTCGCCGGATCGACGATGCGCAGATCGAGGATTTGGCGGGCGCTCTTGTCCGTGATGAGCGGCGCTAGCGTGCGCCTGACCAGGAATTCGGTCAGCGCCTGCGGAGTGTAGAAGCTGCCGGTGGTCTTCCGTCTCGTCGAAGTTCTGGTGAGCACGATCGAGCCGCCGGCGTGCGCCGGCTCGTGCTCGAGGACGCGTTCGTAAACCGATCCGAGCTGCTCGACACCAAGATCGTGATACGAGATGCGCCGGCGTCCCTGCGAGGTGGCCGCGCTCCCAAGCGACGAAAGCACGTCACGCATCACCTGTTCGGCAACGGCTCGCTGTTCGACGAGCGGCGTGTGGCGCGGCGAAAACAGCCTTCCGTTGAACGCGGTGACTTCGAGATCCCCGGCCTTGCAACCTGCATGGGCGAGGCGCGAGATCGCCTGAAAGCCTTTCCACAGGCCCGTTCCCGATCCCGAGCCTGCCTCGCCAGGGGAGCCTGTCACGCCGCAGCTCTCTGGAGCGGAGGCGGGGCGACGACGGGCGCGCTCCATCAGCGCCTCGATCGTGTAAGCATCTCGGTAGATTTCGTTCCAGATCGGGACGAGCGATCTCGCCTCGGCGAACAGCAGAAACAGGATGCGATAAATGATCGTCAGTGCTTGATCGAACGCGACCGCGCGATCAACGGCTTGTCGCGGCGCCTTCGCCAGCGCCATCATCAAGGAGGGCAGCGCCGACAGCACGCCGTCGCCCAGCGATTGGCAGACCCGAGACGCATGCGCGTCTGATGCGAGAAGGTGGTCCCGAAGCGAAGGAGAGACCGTGCCGGCGAGGGCGGAGGCGCGCGCGAGCGACCACAGCGCCGCGATGCCTTTCGGTCCGGTGACGAGTGCGTCGAAATCAAACTCGATCGCCGCGCGCGTCCACGGTCGAACGCAATCGACGATCCGGATCGAGCGGCCGTTGCAAATGACGGCCCACGTCGCTTGCGAGGCGATCCCGCGCCCGATCGCGCGGCGCCACGCGTGCGAAGTCGGTTCCGGCCAGGGAATGCTGACGAGCACGCTGCCCGGCGGCAGTGGCGCAAGCAGTCCATCTGTAACCGGCGCGGCCGCGGGCCGATCGTGGCCGAGGAGCTCCAGCAGTGGCAGGACGGACACGTCGAAGATCGCGCGCGTGCTCGAAGCCGGCCCCAGCGAGCGCGACGCCCGTTGCCACCAGCGCACGACGTGACGTTCGAACGCGGCCACCTGCGCGCCATCGATCGCGGGCAGCACGCGCTCCTCCACATATGCGTGCGAGATCAACCCTCCGCTGAATCCCGCAATCACCGCCGCCGCTCCGGCCACGCCGCGATCAGCTCACGATTGGACGCCTCGGCCGAGACCGGCGATGTGACGCTGCGAAGCGCGCGATCGAGCGCCGCGTCGATGCGATCCGCGGTGGTTCGGCGTGCGGCAGCGTCGGCGTCGGCACGGCCGTCGAAGAGCGATCGTTGATAACGCGTCGGGCGCTCTCGCTTCTGGCGCGCGCGGATTGTTTTGATGCGGCGCACGAGAGCGGACCACTGCGGTGACGCATCAAAATGTGCTGACGCTCGGAGCGGGTCGAGGCCAGCAATCAGCTGCCGCCAGCAACGAAGGTGTTCAGGAGCTGTGCGGAATTGAACGCGCGACGCTTGCAGCTCTTCACCAACGAGAGACCCCGCCTCGTTGACGAGGGTGACACGGTGAAGTACGACGGCGGGTGAGGAGCGGCCGCGGCGCGCGGTCCATGAGCGACAGCATGGTGCCGCTTGCTCCTGTAACCGCCGTGCCGTCGCGAGCCGGCAGGCCTCCTCCTTCGCTGCGGCAACAACGACGGACCGAATGTCAGGTTCCCCGGGATCGACCGGCGTACCGTCGAACACCGCCGCCGCGATGTCTCGATCTGCGCGGTGATGCCTACCGCGAAGATGTTCGAGGACCGCGCCTTCAATCGTGCCGGGATGGAAAAGCCGAATCCCGTGCACGGTGCGTTGCTGGCCGAGACGATCGACGCGGCCAATGCGCTGCTCGAGACGAAGGGGATTCCACGGCAGCTCGACATCGATGACGAGGCGGCACCGGTGATGCAGATTCAGCCCCTCGCCCGCGGCATCGGTTGCAACCAGCACATCGATGCGCCCGCCATTGAACGCATTGACAGCTTCTCGCCTGCGATCCGGCGAGAGGCCTCCGTGAATGAAGCCCACACGCCGCGACGACACGGACAAGGCGGCGACGACCGCGTCGAGCGTGTCGCGGAATTCCGTGAAGATCAGGGCAGGCTCGCGCGAGGTGTCGAGCAGCCGCCGCAATCGGCGAATCTTCGATCCGGCGACCGAGCGACGCGCCAGCGCGATGAGCCCCTCGAGCGCGATTCGTTCTTCGTCGACGCTCTCGAGCCCGCGCGCCGACAGCATCAGGTCTGGCTCGAGATCATCCGATCGATCAACCTCTTCCCACGGTAATGATGTTTGGGCTGGTTGGGGAGTCGCGTTCGAGAGCAGCGCAAGACGACGCGTCAGCGTGCGCTCAATCGCCGCCTTCGACGATGCGGCGCGCCGTGTCATGGTGATCGCGATCAGGCGAACGGCGCGGTCCTCGCGGCCGCGCGAGCTCCAGATCGCCCGCGAGTAGGCTTCGATGGCGGCAAGCAGCGAAGCCTCGGCGTCCGTCGGCTTCACTGCAAGGACGTGCAAGCGTCGTGACGTCGTGACGCCGACGTCGCGTCGCCGCCGGCGGAAGATCGTCATTGGCTCGCCGGTGCTTCCGAGCGATGTCAGGTACTCGAAGGCGGCGCGATCGCCGGAATGAGGCGTGGCCGACACAAACACGCACCACGGCACGCGCGAGGCGATTCGTGAAATCGCCGCGCCGCGATCCGTGCCGGGCGAAAGGTGATGCGCCTCGTCGGCGATCACGAGGTCGAGCGGCTCCTTGTCGATGGCGCCGAGCGCTTCATCGCGCTTGACCAGGTCGATCGACGCAATCGCGACGGCGTGCCCCGACCACGGACTGATGCCCGGCGGCAGCGACGCGATCCGATCGGCAATCGATGATTGGTCCAGCACGGTCGCGGCGATCCCGAATCGATCGCGCAGTTCACGCGCCCATGTGTCGCGGAGGCCGGCCGGGCAGACGATCAATGCGTGCTCGACCCATCCGCGTTCGGCCAATTCCGACAGGATGAGCCCCGCCTGGACCGTCTTGCCCAGCCCGACCTCGTCGGCGAGCAGCAGCCGCGTGGCTCCGCCGATGACTGCGAGGGCCGGCTCGAGTTGATACTGCCACAGCTCGATCGACGCGGCCGCTGCTGTCCACAAACGCGACCGTCCGCGCGCGCCGGTGATTGCCGCCAGCGCAGAAAGCAGGACAGCCCGTCGCGGCCGGCGACAAAGCTTGCGGTTCGCGAGCGGACGCGGCCGATCGAAGGGCTCGACCACGCGCAGCCGATCGCCGGCGTTCGATCGATCGCGCCCTTCGAGTGTCAGCAGCGCGCAGTCATCAAAGCGCTGTGCGCGGGTCAGCGTCCACGTCTCGCCGCGGACTTCAAGCCGTGCTCCAGCCTCGTATCGGAGAGGCACGCCTGCGGCGACTGCAAACGGGCGGCCGGTCAGGGACGACGCGATCTGCGCGGCTGCTGCGGCGCGCGCGTTTCAGATACTGCAGTTCCTGCGACGAGGTCGCGTCGCTGGGGTTGCGATTTCTGCGCTACTTCGAGGTGTGAATGGCGTTGAACAGCAGCCTGAACGTCGCGTGCGACTGCGCGCGATGTTGTGGCCGAAAGGCGAACAGGATCGCGCGGCCCTGGCCCGACGTCACTTCGGCCACCGCGCCCTTGCCGGCGATGGCGCGTTCGCCGTCCAGCCACCCGCTCGCCAAAACGTTGCTCTTCGCGTAGCGCGCGACCATGCGCACCGTTGATGCCGCGGTGCTGTCCGATCGCGCAGCAATGTCGAATGCGTTGCTGAACGCGCAGAATCCGGCGGTCTCGCGCGGCATCCCGTACGTCAGCGGGTCGGTCTCGAGATCGAGGCGCACGATCGATCCGGGACACAGGTACTGATCCGGTGGAAGACCGCGAGTAGCGTCGCTCACCGCCGCGCCGAGTAGCGAGTTCGCCAGCTCGCTCGCCGAATCGAGCGCGACCAAGGTTCCTCCGGCGGCGACGAATTGCTTCAACGCATCGGCGCCGTCGGCGCCAATGCCCCCGACATATTCCGGCGGCATCGTCCCGGCGAGGTTGCCGGTCATGATGCGCTCCGCTTCCTGATCCGGCAGGATGATGGCATCGAAGCGGGGCCGCAGGCCGCCGCGCTTGATGTCGGTGTCAGCGATCGTCTCGAACTCGAATTCGTACTGCTCGAGAAGCCACCTGGTCCAACCCTCGTCGACGTTTTCGGCCGCCGACCGGTATAGGCCGACCCGGGCGCGGCCGAGCGGCCGCGCGTCAGTCGGCGCCCGCCCGCTCGAGGCGGTCGCACGCAGTCCAAGGTCGCGCGCAATCGCGTCGACGATCTCGCGAACGCCCTTGCCGTCCATCACCATGATCGCGCCCGGCTGGTAGGTGTAGCCGAGGATCGGCATCGCGGTCGTCAGAAACGACACCGCCGCGCCGTTCTTGAGCAGCCGGTTGATGGCGATGCTGGCGCCGTTACCACGCCCGTCGATGACATAAAACGACGGCTTCCGGACATCGCCCCACACTTTTGCGGGAGCAATCGTCGCGCGATCGATTCGGGTGGCCGGCGGCGGCTCGAAGTACTGATCGATGCGATCGACCCGCACATTCATCTGCAGCGGCAGCGTCCAGCCTGTGACGTCGTAAGGACGATCGGCCTGGCTTCCGGATTTACGGGCGGGATACTGCTGCACTTCGAGCAGCGTCTTCACGTAGGCACGATTCGGCTGCGCCATCAGGATGATGTCAGCCCCCTCGTTGTAGACCGTCTCCGCCACGCGGAACGGCTCGAGCGTGCGCCGCAGCTCGACGTCGCCGTCGATGAGGAGTTGTTCGAGCTTGCGCGCCGCATGCGCATCAAATTGATCCGGCGGGATGATGAACGCAAACGGCCCGCCCTTCATCCCCAGATCGACCTGGCGCTTCGCCATGCGATAGAAATTGCGGACGAGATCGTCGCGGTAACGGGCCGCGGCGCCGATCAGGCCGCGTGCGGCGGAGAGGTCATAGTCGACGATGTCGCGGAGCTTCCAGCTGCCGCCCGGCCAGGGATTCGGAAACGTCGTGGTCGGCTGATGGTCGGGAAAGCCACGGCCGCCCGTGAGTTGATCGGCAGGGACCGTGATCGGTGAGGCGACGCGAACGCTCGCTGCTTCGGTGAGCAGCGTGACGGTGTTGTGGCCGAGTGGCGCCGAATCCTCGTAGCCGGGCCAGTAGTAATCGTAGAGCGCGTTCTGCAGCACACCGGCGCGCCCGTCCTGCTCGAGCGTGAGCGCCATCGCGTTGCCAAGGAGGCCGGCCGTCCGCCAGATCAGCGGATCGTAATTGCGATCGATCGGATCGGTGTTGGGCGGAACGAAGAAGCGCGGCCCGCGCGGCCCCATCTGGTGCATCGTCAAGAACACTTGCGGATGCCAGCGCCGGTAAAAGAAGTCCGCGATGCTGCGGCTTTCGGCCAGGTTCATCATGAACGCGTCGCGGTTGATGTCGTGCCCGGCGTACTTGTGGTACAGCCCGGGAAGATTGGCGCCTTCGAACTCGGTGCCTTTCCATTTGCGATACCAGTCCACGGTGATCGCGTGGCCGTCGGGATTGAGCGACGGGAAGATGATCACGACCGTCGCGTTCAGCGATCGGGTGATCTCGGGCTCGTTGGACGTGGCGAGCAGGTGCAGCAGCTCGGGCGCGGCCTGCGTGCCGCCGATCTCCGTCGCGTGAATGCTCATGCCGATCGCGACGATCGCCGGCTGCTTTTCAATGATGCCTGCCGCGGCCTGATCGTCGAGGGTCCGCGGATCGGCCAGGCGAAGCGAGTTGGCTCGGATCTGATCGAGGCGCGCGATGTTGTCAGGCGAGGACACGATGGCGGCGATGAGCCGGCGGCCTTCCGTTGTCTGGCCGGCATCGACGAGCTCGACGCGATCGGATGCGGCGGCGACATTTTCAAAGTAGCGCTGGAGCGACGGCCAGTCGGCGAGCTCGCGGTCAGCACCCATCCGGAAGCCGAATGCGGCCTCCGGTGTCTGGACGGCCGCCGGCGCCTGCGCGCCGGCGTTCACCGAAACGATCGCGAGGAGAAGGAGTGCGGCCGGGCGCATCGGCCGCATCGTACAACAGTGCTACTCGAGCCGGAGCGCCGTGACTGGATCGACACGAGTGGCGCGATGCGCGGGAATCAGGCACGCGATCATCGTCACCGCCAGCAGAACAGTCGCGGCGACGGAGACCGTGACCGCATCCCGCGCCGTCACCCCGAACAGCAGCGATTCCAGCAACGATGCGAGCAACATCGCGCCGATGATCCCGGCGCCGATGCCGAGGATGCACGCCGTCATCTCCTGCCGCAGGACGAGCGCGAGGACGTGCGCGGGCTTCGCGCCGAGGGCCATGCGGACGCCGAGCTCGTGCGTCCGCTGCGACACCGAATACGCGGTCACGCCGAAGACGCCGATCGCCGCGATCACGAGCGCGAGCGCCGCGAACCCCATCAAC
>Ga0157380_10000813_pt1 | contig 19565 bp, 13 predicted proteins | sample S35metaG_FD_119757 | JGI IMG/M metagenome (GOLD analysis project Ga0157380, IMG submission 119757) | Switchgrass rhizosphere microbial communities from Kellogg Biological Station, Michigan, USA - S3-5 metaG | ecosystem: Host-associated > Plants > Roots > Rhizosphere > Soil | place: USA...
CGCTACGAAAACGACGCAGCGATCAACAGCCTCACGTTCGACCGCCACCAAGAACGGACGGCCGTCGAAGTCTTCCTGAAAGGCATGAAAATGGCGACCGACGGATTTCTTGACGATCCGCTTGGCGTCCCCATGATCTCAAACTGGAGTCGAGTGACCCATGCCGTGCCCGATGTGTTCGATCGTCTGGTCGAGGCCGTTGAAGCGGATCACTCCTGGGACCCCACTTCGGAACCGGCAGCCGCTGTATCATGAGCAACGGTCTCACACCACTCACTGCAACGACTGAATTACGTATCCAAGAAATCGACTCAACGGAGATTCTCGTCGGAATTCCGAGCTACAACAACGCAGACACGATCGGCCATGTCGTGCGGGCCGTGAGTGTAGGTCTCGCTAAACACTTCCCCGGCCGTCGGGCCGTTCTGGTCAACTCCGATGGCGGCTCTTCTGATGGTACGTCGGCTCTCGTTGCCCGTACCGCCGTCGATTTTCAACACCTCTTCATCGGCGACCGGCAAAGTGTCTTGCATAGGATCATCACGCCCTATCATGGCATCCCCGGAAAAGGGAGCGCCTTCCGGACGATCTTTGAGATTGCGCGACGGCTGAAGGCCAGGGCCTGCGCGGTAGTCGACGCAGACTTGCGCAGCATTTCACCGGAATGGATCGAGCTGTTACTCCGTCCAATCATGGAGGAGGGATACGACTACGTCGCCCCCTACTACCTGCGCCACAAATACGACGGTACAATCACAAACAGTCTCGCCTACCCGCTTACCAGAGCGCTGTACGGGCAACGGATTCGCCAGCCCATCGGCGGGGAATTTGGTTTTTCCGGTGCACTTGCGGCCCACTATCTCGACCAACATGTCTGGGAATCGGAAGTGGCGCGGTTTGGGATCGATATCTGGATGACGACGGAGGCCATTGCCAGCGGTGCACGGGTTTGCCAAAGCTTCCTTGGCGCAAAAATCCATAATCCGAAGGATCCTGCTGCCGATCTCTCGGCCATGTTGATGCAAGTGATGGGAGCGCTTTTTGCCTCGATGGAACAACATGAAGGCCTCTGGTCCAGACAAGAGGGGTCGCAACCGGTTCCACTCTTTGGATTTCCCTACGAGGTTGGAGTCGAACCGGTCCATGTCAATGTGGAACGGATGGTGTCGCATTATCGACAGGGCCTCACCGATCTTGAACCCATCTGGCGGCAAATCCTAACCGACAACACGTTCACTCAGTTGCGCGATCTCCAGGGAACATCCGGTACCGACTGCCGTATCCCCGATGAGTTATGGGTCCAGATCGTCTATGATGCCGCCATCGCATACCGTAAGCGAATTATGCCGCGCGATCATCTCCTAAAAGCCCTGACCCCTCTGTATTTAGGCCGGACCGCCTCGTTCGTCTATGCCACTCAAGGACTGACGTCTACGGAAGCAGAACAGAAGATCGAAATCTTGTGCTACACGTTCGAACGCATGAAACCCTATCTGGTAGAACGTTGGCAGCCACTGACGTCGCAACCAGCGGCGCCAGCTTTGTTGCACCACACGACCACCGACGTGGGAGGTGATCATGGATAATTTCATTGACCAAGCACTTCTACAACCGTTGCAATTGCTGGGACGACAGGTGCTGACCGTGCTCCCCAATGTGCTCGCCATGGGCATTATCTTGCTCGGTGGCCTCTTAACCGCATGGGCGCTCGGCTTCTTCGCTGAACGGCTGTTTCGCATGATCGGATTCGACCATCTCTGTGATCGGTTGGGGATGAATGCGGCGCTTCTTCGGGGAGGAGTCAAGACGGATCCCTCTCGCCTCATTGGTCGAGGCATCTATTGGACAGTGATTGTGTTGGCTTCGATCGCGGCTTTAGGAGCATTGAACTTGACCCCGATCAACCAGTTCGCTCAGTCACTGCTGGCCTATGTGCCCCATCTGGTTACGGCAGCGGTGATTCTACTGGCCGGTTACTTTATCTCGAACTTTGTATCGCGGGCCGTCCTGATTGCCGCCGTCAACGCCGGACTGCCTCCTGCCAGACTCATCGCAACCTGTTCCCGCTGGGGGATCCAAGCCCTCGCGGGGGCCATGGCGTTGGAACAACTCGGCATTGCTCAACACATCGTCGTCGTGGGGTTCGGCATTACCTGGGGAGGAATCGTGCTGGCTGGAGCGATTGCATTCGGACTCGGCGCAGCCGATCTCGCGAAAGGGTTCTTGGAACGGCGGCTGGTGGCTCGATCCAAATCCAACACCGTCGATGATCTACATCACTTGTAACGGCTAAAGACTATGCCCAATTTGATTGTCTTCACAGACTTGGATGGCTCGCTCCTGGACGGCATGACCTACTCCTACGAGGCGGCCACTCCGGCACTCGCTGCGCTTCGCGAGCAGGGTATTCCCCTCGTCTTGGTGTCGAGTAAAACACGCGCCGAAATGGAACCACTTCGACAACGTCTTGATCACAGCGACCCGTTCATCGTTGAAAACGGTGGGGCGGTGTATATCCCCCAAGGTCTCTTCGAATTTCCCGTCGAGCGTATGCGCACCAGATCTCCCTACCAAGTCATCGAATTAGGCCTTCCCTATCACATGCTACGGGATGTACTGAAGCAAATCGAGGACGCTGTAGAAACGCCAATACAAGGCTTTGGCGACCTATCGGTAGAAGCCATCATGCAGGTGACCGGGCTCCCATATGCCGACGCCATCCTGGCCAAGCAACGGGAATACGACGAGCCCTATCTCTTGCAAGGGCCTCAGGCACTCATTGAAGAAGTCTGCCGGCAAATCGTGGCCCGGGGCCTTCGATGGACAAAGGGGGGGCGATTGTTTCATCTGATGGGGGAGAATGACAAGGGGGAGGCCGCTTCCGTGCTCCTACGCTGCTACCACCGGCAACAACGTCTGAGAGGGCAAACGGAACGGATCGAAACGGTTGGGATCGGGGACAGCATCAACGATGCCCCTCTGCTGGCCATGGTGGACTACCCGATTCTCGTCCAGAAACCAGACGGATCCTATGACCCTGATATCCACCGGCCTGGAATGATTCGTGCCCCCGGCATCGGGCCGGTAGGATGGAATGAAGCGGTCCTGGACCTATTGGCACAGGTACCGTAAGAGACCACTGAATCCGACGCGCGAGTAAAGAACCCCCGCCCTTCCGCGGGAATTTTTCTAGCATCATTCTTCACGACGAACGGCCAGGATGCTTGAAGAACAGAGCCGCAAGGGGTGGCAGTGTCAGAGTGATGGAATGAGCGCGCCCGTGAAGCGGAATGGGGACAGCGTCGAGTCCCCCCAGGTTACCCCATCCGCTCCCTCCGTACTGAGCGGCGTCGCTATTTAGGACTTCCTTCCAGAACTCACCCCGGGAAACGCCTATTCGATAATTCGGTCTGGGAACCGGGGTGAAGTTGCACACGATCAAGATTTCATCATCGGTGGACTTTCCTTTGCGGAGAAGGCTCACGACGCTGGACTCCGCATCTGTACAATCAACCCACTCGAACCCCGCCGGATCCAGATCGCGCTCGTGGAGCGCCTGCTCCTGCCGATAGAGACGATTCAGGTCTGTCACCCATTGCTGAAGACCGCTGTGCCGACCGTCTTGAAGCAGGTCCCACTCCAGGGTACTATCATGAGCCCACTCCCGCCGCTGACCAAATTCACCGCCCATAAAGAGCAGCTTCTTCGCCGGCTGCGCATACATATATCCGAACAGCAGGCGGAGATTCGCGAATTTCTGCCAGTCATCACCAGGCATCTTGCCGAGTAAGGAGCCTTTCCCGTACACCACTTCATCATGCGAGAGAGGCAGAACAAAATTTTCGTGAAAGGCGTAGAGCATGCGGAAAGTCAATTTATAGTGTTGGTACTTTCGAAAATAAGGGTCCTGGCTCATATATTCCAGGGTGTCGTGCATCCAGCCCATGTCCCACTTCAGGCCGAATCCGAGGCCTCCCGCATAGGTCGGGCGAGACACCAATGGCCATGCGGTCGATTCCTCGGCGACAGTCTGAACATCCGGGTGGTTTTCATAGACTGCTTCATTCAAGCGCCGGAGAAAGACGATCGCCTCGAGGTTATCTCTCCCGCCATATTGATTGGGGATCCATTCCCCGTCTTTTCGTGAATAATCCAAGTACAGCATCGAAGCGACTGCGTCGACACGAAGGCCGTCCGCATGGTATTTATCCAGCCAAAGCAATGCGCTGCTGATGAGAACACTCCGCACTTCGTTGCGACCATAATTAAACACAAAGGTCTTCCAATCCGAATGAAAACCCTGGCGCGTGTCCGCATGCTCATACAGATGAGTGCCATCGAAAAAACTGAGCCCATGGCCGTCAGTTGGGAAGTGTGAAGGGACCCAGTCCAAGATGACCCCGATGTCATGGCGATGCAGTTCGTCGATCAGAAACATCAAGTCCTGGGGAGTACCATAATATCCGGAGGGAGCGAAATATCCTGTGGTCTGGTAGCCCCAAGAACCGAAGAAGGGATGATCCATGACGGGGAGAAACTCCACATGGGTGAAACCCATCCGCTGCAGATACTGGGGTAAAGTCGTGGCCAGTTCTCTGTAGCTCAGCGAGCGGTTCCCTTCCTGGAAGACGCGTTTCCAGGATCCCACGTGCATTTCATAGATTGACATCGGAGCATCCAACGCATTGCGTTGCTTGCGGCTTCCCATCCAGTTCTCATCGCACCACGTATAATCCAGGTCCCACACGATCGAGGCCGTCTTGGGTGGAATCTCGTTGAATAAGGCGAAAGGGTCGGTTTTTTCTACCTCATAGCCGTTAAATCGGGAACGAATATGGTACTTGTACAATGTTCCCTTCTCTACTCCAGGCAGAAAACCCTCCCAAATACCCGATTCCTCACGGCGGCAGAGGGGATGCGCCTCTTTCTTCCAATCATTGAACGAGCCGATAACCGACACCTGCTCCGCATTCGGCGCCCATACAGAAAAAAGGGTGCCGGCTATGCCGTTGCGCGTAACAGGATGGGCTCCGAACTTCCGGTAGAGATGGAAATGCGATCCCTCATTGAACAGATAGAGATCTTCTCTACTCATCAGGGTCATCTCGTCGGATGAAACCGTATGACCGTTCTTCATAATTTACCTCGTCGCTATATCGCCTTGCGTGAATTCATCTCCAGGATGTCGAGGACCCCACGCATTGGAATCCTCACCCAGTCCGGCCGGTTGTTGAGTTCGTAGCCGATTTCATAGACAGCCTTTTCAAGAAGGTGCGCATCCAGCAGCACTTGGAATTCTGCTTGCGATCCGGGCCAGAAGGAAGCTCGCTCAGCGATCCCGAGATAGGCCTTCAGAAACACCACGCTGACCCACCCATGCCAGAAACGGATCCACGGTTCGAATATTGCCCTGGCGTCCTCTGCAAGCCGATCTGTTTGTTGATGTGACAAGGCGGCATAGGGCGCGTAATAAAATGACCGCAGCATGCCCGCCACATCCATGATCGGGGTATGCTTCATACGTCTTTCGCTGAGCGGACGGGCCGGCTCACCTTCGAAATCGCTGATCAGAAAATCCTGCCCGGTCCAGAGCACTTGACCGAGATGATAGTCTCCGTGACATCGGATCCGCAGCGCGCGGGTCTCCAATTCCAAAAAGGCGCGGAATCGATCCTGAATCCGAGGCTCTTCGCGTACCACCCGTCGAGCCTCCTGTTCCGTCTCCGAAGGCAGATCGTCGAGTCGCCCCTTGAGGAGCGCAAAGGTTTGTCAAGCCAATCGGCCCATGGATTCATAGCGAGACCGGGTATTCCAATGAGAACGGCTCTGGTGTGAAATCGGGGTTGTCCTGAACGTTCGCCAAGGCGACATGAAGTTCGGCAGTACGCTGTCCTATTCTGGAAACTGAATCCAGGTATGGACCGATGAGCGCGCGCGCGAAAGCGGGAATGTCTTTCTGTACCTTCTCGAGAAGAGGTTCATTGAGTATCAACTCATGCTCTCTCCCGGTTGGCTGAGCGCGACATCGGACCAAGTAATGATCGAAGGCCTCCAGAGTATATTTCCATGCATCTCCCTGGTTGTGCACAAAGCCCTGAAGGATGGCAACAGTGACGGTCTCGCCGTTGGCGCGAATATATTCGATGGACCCGGCCACTGGGGGGCTATGGGGAAAGTTCATCGCCGTCAAGATCCGTCCGATCTCCATATCAGGATTTATTCCATTCTCAACACGCCGATAGACTTTCAGAATGACCCGATCACCGTATGCGACAGATGTATTGCTCTGCTCCGCCTTCATGACCTCCGGTTCCAGCGCGGCTTCCCCACTGATCAGCCTGCCATATGCCTGCGTGGACGAGGCGATCAGGGTACCAGTCTTGCCGGTGAATTGGTCTCCTTGCCCCATGGCAGACAGCAGCGTCATCGCAAAGTCGGGATTCCAGAGCGCGTCGTATAATACTCCGGTCTGTTCGCGATCTTTGTTCCGGACCTTCACCGTTGTCACAATCGTTCCGGGCAGATCTCTCTGAATCTGAGCAGCCTCTTCACCCAAGGCTGCCGTGAGAGGGAACGTATACATTTCAGAAGCGCCGTCCACGTATTCCACCCGGATGAAAAGCAGGACCGCGGCGCTCGATCGGGCAGGGATGGGCACGGACTCGACAATACGAACTGACTGTACCGCGCGAGCTTTCCCGGCGAACCATCGCCGCCCCTTCAGGACGTCGGGCAAGCGGGATTCCAAAGGGGTGCGGGCTTCCCTTTCCAGAATACGCTCCCATCGTTCAGTTACAATCAGCATGATCAGCTTCACGCCTCTTACGTGTGATAATCGAAGCCTTGCTCTGTGCGGAGCCGTCGACGCACACGGAAAATATGGGCGGGTGCAGAGTGCGGATTGATCTCTACATAGTTGCGCGGTCCATTCCACTGATAATAGGCATTCGTCAGCAGGTCCTGCACCTGGAAGGAATGATGCGGATCGAGCCACAAGGGGTCGAGATCCAGCTGCACCCAGCCGGAGTGGGTGTGATAAGGACTCAAGTTGACTAAGACCAGGATGACGTTGGATCCATCAGGCGTGCTCTTGCTATAGCAAATCAGTTGGTCGTTATCTGTCGTGTGGAAGTGCAGACTCTCATCCCTATGAAGCGCCGGATTCTCCCGGCGGATCCGATTCACGAGGCCGATGAACTCCTTCAAACTGTCGGCCCGCTCGATCTCCCACTGCTTGATCTCATACTTCTCTGAATCCAGATACTCCTCACTCCCCGCCTCCCGCGGGCGGTTCTCCCACAGCTCGAAAGCGGGACCGTAAATCCCATAACTGGCGCCTAAGGTTGCCGCCAGGACAAAGCGAGCCATAAAGGCCGGTCGACTGCCGCGTTGCAGCTCCTCTGTGAGAATATCCGGCGTATTGGGCCAGAGATTGGGACGGAAATACTCGCGAACCTCGCTGTGGGTCAGTTCCGTAAAATATTCCATGAGTTCTGCTTTTGTACTGCGCCAGGCGAAATACGTATAGGACTGGTTAAAACCCAGCTTAGCCAACCCATACATCACTTTTGGTCGCGTGAACGCTTCGGCCAGAAAGATGACATCGGGATACTCCTCGTGAATCTCATGAATCAGCCATTCCCAAAACGCAAACGGCTTTGTATGTGGATTGTCCACGCGAAAGATGCGCACCTCTTGTTCGATCCAATGGAGAATGACGCTTTTAAGCTCCTGCCGGAGTGACTGCCACTGGTCGCTCTCAAACTCCAGCGGATAGATGTCCTGATACCTCTTCGGAGGATTCTCCGCATATTGCACCGTACCGTCCGGTCGAATCTTAAACCACTCCCGATGTTGCTTTACGTAGGGGTGGTCGGGGGAACACTGAAACGCAAGGTCCAGCGCGACCTCAAGCCCATGCGATCGCGCTTTGTCCAAAAACTTCCGGAAATCCTTTGCTGTCCCCAGTTGTGGATGAATGGCCTTGTGCCCCCCATCTGCTGAGCCGATCGCCCAAGGACTTCCGGGATCATCCGGCCCGGCGACAGGTGAACCGTTCTTTCCTTTCCGGTATGTGACACCGATGGGATGGATCGGAGGCAAGTACAGGACGTCAAACCCCATGGAGGCGATATATGGGAGGCGTTCTTCGCAATCTTTGAATGTCCCGTGCCCGCCCCTCTCGGAACATGACCTTGGGAACATCTCGTACCAGGCGCTGAACTTGGCCTTCTCTCGATCCACAACCACAACGAGTTCTCTCTCATAGAGCGTCGCGAATTGTCGGTCCGGATACTTTGCCATTAAGCCGGCCATGTCCATGTCCAAGGCCTGTTCAATCCGCCTTGACTCCGGCACATCCGATGACTGGAGTCGGTCCGCCCATTCTTTCAGCGCTGTCCCTTCTGCGTTCGGTGCACGCTGACTTGCCTCATCAATCAGCCGGGCTCCCTGAAGCAACTCCACCAGTACGTTCTGTTCTGAGTCTATCTTCTTCTTGAAATCACGACGCCACGTCTGAAAATGATCGACCCAGCCGGTCACGGTATACAGATGGCGGCCAAGATTGGTCACACGAAAGGATGCTTGCCATCGGTCATTCGTGAGAATCGCCATCGGCGCCTCTATCCACTGCGGATCATGGTTGCGACGATACAGAAGGGCCACTCCCAGGAGATCATGACCGTCGGTGAAGACATCCGCCTCGACCACCACATCTTCGCCAATCGTCCTTTTGATCGGATAGCGGCCTCCGTCGACTTCAGGCATCACCCTTTCAATAATGACCCGACGTCTTCCTTCCACTCCCGTCATCTCCTTTCTAACCCTGACTCGCATGAAGTTTGTTCCTTATGCAATACTGGGCTCCCTTCGGGAAACTCCGCATCAAGCCAGTTGGACCGCCACTTTCCCGACTCCTTACAAGCCTAGATGTGCGACATCTCATCCTGTTTCACGTTCCCCCGATGCAATCGTTGTTCCAGAACATCTTTTGCAATGCTCTGGCCGCCTAAACCGATTGCGATGGCCAGTGCCAACATGACACCACCGAACATGATCGAGAAGGCCGCCACGATAATCTCTTTGGCGATTCCGAGTTGCGTCAGCACCATTGCCGCCGTGAAGATGAGAACACCCCATCGGATGAAGCTGCTGATGATTCGGGCTTCTTGAATCTGGGCATTCACAGTGGCGATGAGGGCCGCTTCGGCAATGAAATTAGCCAGGAGCACCCCGAAAAGCAGCAGCAGGACCGCTGCAAGAGTGTGCGGAAGAAAGTCGATGATGCCGCTCATCATGTTCGCCGTAGCCGTCAGGTCTAATGCGTCGATTCCCATTAACGCAAACAAGAGGAATACGAGCCAGAAGGATAGCCGCCCGACCAGGTGGGATATCGATTGCTTCGTCCCCGCCTTGGCGAGTGAAGGACCCAGTCCGAACCGTTCGCACAACGCATCAAAGCGGAACGCCCTTAAAAGACGCAATAGAAGGACCTTGATGAGCCAGCCGGCGGCCAAGCCGAGCGCAAGGAAGGTCAGCAGGGCTAGGAGTTTCGGTAAGAAGTGCGCAATTCGCAGAGTGGTTTCTCGAAATGCCTCGAGCATGGCCTCCTGCCACATAGTACTCATGGGAACCTCCATCGCTGAGTCAAATACGGTTTCATGCTCTCGAACGTCCTGCACAGTGTTTCGATAGCTCGTTCGACATCCTCTGGGGGTCCCTCTCTGGTCCCCAGGACGAGAGAGGCCGTTTGCCCGAGATAGAGAGGAGTCAGAGATTTGAGCAAGTGTTCCCGATGGAGCGCCTTCTCGTGATAGGCCAGAGCGAAATCGTAGATGGTCTGAACCCATAGCGCTTCCGGAAAGCGGAATTCTTCCGCCTCCAGCAGGCCTAAGGCGAGGATTCCGGCCAATGTTTCAGGAGCCAGAATAATCTCCCAGATGGGGAGAAGATCTCGTAAGCCCTGTTGGAATCCTCTCACCATCCGTTCAACATTAACCGCGCCGCCCACAGGTCCCGGCTCATAGGGAAAACCAAATTGCGGGACCGGACTCGACCCCATTCTCCCTTCCCACACCTCCTGGTACACTTCCATGAGATGAAACAATGCTCCGACCCGTTGGGCAAGCACCACCGACAGTTCCATTCCGGTCAGCTTGACATCCTGAATCCTCGTTCCCAAAAAACCTTGGGAGACTTCACATCCTTCGGCCACGGCAACGGTAGTCAACCAGCTATCGATCCCGTACCGCGCTCCCTCCCCCTCCCAGACATTCTTCGTCATGTATAGACTCGCGAGCTTTCCAGAGAATCCATAGCCGCCGCCGCTCTGATAACGCATCTGTTTGCCGTAGAGGGCACGACTGAGCGGATAAATGATGCAATTCGTCAGGGTGCCCTCATACCTCGCCCGTCGAAAGAGGGGGGCGACATAGTCCACACCTTTTTCAATAACCGGGTGAAGTAAGGCTTCCATCCAATCGGAAGTAAAGGATTGGAGGTTGGCATCAACGACGACGCAGGCTTTTGCCTGCAGATCTTCCGCGATCGTGAAGAACGCTCGAAATGCAAGTTCGCGACCGGGCACCCCCGACTCAGAAAACGCCTGTAGTGAGATTGGTCCTGAGAGCAAACCACCTTCCAAGTGTCGGACAAATGCGGTCGGAGTATCAGGTTCCATAGCGTGCTTTATGGTTTCCGGTGTGCCGTCCTGTGAGCCAGCGTCCGCATTCACCACCAAAACTGAAGCGCGGGGACACACCTTGCTTATGCCTGCCTTGACGGCTTTCACCACCGGCCCCACCGTCCCGGCGTCATTGAAAGTGGGGATTCCTACCAGCACTTCGATCTTCTCGATGTCTCCTACTTGCTGGCGAACCTGCGGCCAATCCGTCTTAGTCATCGTCATGACACCTCGTTATCCGCGCCGGTAGCGTTGTGGACCAGGCAGTCGATGCCTCGCCATCATTGCGTGAATATCTTCAAGAGCGTCAAGTAGTCACTCAGGTGTCGTGTGATCAGAAAGTTTCGTCTCACATGCTCTCGGGCCGCGCCGCCCATGCGCTGACTCAACCCGGGATTATTCAGAAGATACCGGATCCTGAAGGCGGCCCCTTCTATAGAATGCACGGTATAGCCGGTCACCCCGTCGATGATCTGATCAGCGATCCCGCCGGCAGTTCCGCCGACGACTGGCTTGCCTTTCCACATCGCCTCCGAAACCGCCAGGCCGAACCCCTCTTTAATGGATTTCTGAAGAACAACAGTAGCGCCTCGCTGGAGGGCATTGATCTCCCTATCTGCTTCGGGCGGCAACTGCAACACATGGATATCGGAGTCGGTCCCCGCCGCGGTTTTTACATCGGCAAGAACCTCTTCTCCTTCCGGGTCGTTAGACACGCCTCCACCGGCCAGGACCAGGCTGCAATCGTAGTGTTTTTTGACCATCCGGTAGGCGGCAATTGTCCCGACCGGATCCTTAAAGCGATCGAAGCGTGCCACCTGTAACAGAATCGGCTTGTCCCTTGGAATCCCCAGGCGATCCAAACTCTGGTTCACTTCTGCTCGTGACAACTCCCGGTTTTTTGCGCTTAATGGATCGATCGATGGGTAGATCAGGAACTTGGGAATCGGAAGTCGTTGGGCGAATCCGGTGACGGAAAAAATAGCTGCATCATAGCGGACAACAAAATGACGAAGGAAACTCCATGCGCGGCGCTGAGGCTGTGAAAGATCCAGGTAGCAGCGCCAGATCCATTTCCCACCTTTACGGTGTTCGATCAGCGCGGCAGGCTCAGGGTCATGGACCATGACGAGGTCCGCATCGAGATTGAGGGCTTGGGCGTTTTGGTGGTTGATCTTGAGATAGACTCGGGACATCTCTTCGGTAAATACCTGTTCCTGCCCTTGTAGCGCGTTGCCGATTCGCTTGGTGACATCGAAAAACTCCTGGTCTCCTGCGAGAACTTCCCACCGGGCTTCAACTCCCAGCGACGTCAACATCGGTACGAGGCGGCGCAGGATTTCCGCCATACCACCCCCGTACCGTACGGCGTTCACGTGCAAGAAACTTCTTCCCTTGACCAGATCGCTCAGCCGATACAGAAAATCGACCGTCCCCTTGGTCGCGCTGTCCCGATAATCATCCAACTCCAGCCGCATAGCTTTCGCTCCGCTCCAAATAAAGGAGAACGCATTAAATCACGCTGCCCTCGATTCCATAGATGGCTTCCTCGCGAGGAGCCTGACGAAGCCTGAACCAGTAATACCCATACGGCGCGAGGCTTATCATGTATGGTTTTTCACCGACCGGTGGAAACCGCGTCTCGCCGAATAGTTCGATCAGCGCCACCCCGGCGAACCTTCCGAGATCCAGCTCCACCGCTTGAGCAGTCCCACTCAGGTTATGGACCAGGAGCAGTGTCTCATCCAGATACTGCCGGAGGTAGACGAGCACCTTGTCGTTTCGTGGTCGGAGAAACGTTAAGGTACCCCTTCCGAAGGCGGGATACTTTTTGCGGACGGAGATCATTTGTTTCATCCAATGCGCCAGGGAATAGGGCGTCTGGACCTGAGCTTCGACGTTCGTCGCGTGGTATCCATAAATCGAGTCGAAGATCACAGGAAGGTACAGTTTTGAGGGGTCGGCTTTGGAAAATCCCGCATTCCGGTCGGCGTTCCACTGCATGGGTGTGCGCACGCCATTACGATCCCCCAGATGTACGTTATCCCCCATCCCGATCTCGTCCCCGTAATAAATGATGGGACTCCCCGGCAGAGTGAACACGAGGCTATTCAGGAGTTCAATCTTGCGCCGGTCATTCTCAAGCAATGGGGCGAGACGGCGTGCGATGCCGACGTTGCGCCGCATCTGGGGATCTCGAGCATAGGCATAGTACATGTAATCCCGTTCCTCTCCGGAACACATCTCTAAGGTCAGTTCATCGTGGTTGCGAAGAAACAAACACCACTGGCACTCCTCGGGAATGGCCGGTGTGTGTGTGAACATGTCGACAATCGGATGCCAATCCTCGCTGCGGATGCCCATGAAGAGCCTCGGCATCAAAGGAAAATGAAATGCCATGTGACATTCATTTCCGTCACCGAAATACGGTCGGACATCGGCCGGCCACTGATTCGCTTCAGCCAGCAGGATGCGGCCCTGGTAGCGCTCGTCGATCCACCTTCGAATATCCTTCAAATACTCGTGCGTCTCCGGCAGGTTCTCGCACATCGTGCCCTCTCGCTCGATCAAATACGGCACGGCATCACACCGGAACCCATCCAGTCCCTGATCAAGCCAAAAGGCCATCACCTCCAGCATGGCCTTGCGCAGTTCGGGATTGTCATAGTTGAGGTCCGGCTGGTGGCTGAAGAACCGATGCCAGTAGTACTGCTCCGCGACGGAGTCCCAGGTCCAATTGGATCGCTCTGTATCGATAAAAATGATCCTGGTCTTCTCATACTTTTTGTCACTGTCGCTCCAAACGTAAAAATCACGCAAGGGTGACCGGGGAGATCGTCTGGCCTCTTGAAACCAGGCATGCTGATCGGAAGTGTGGTTGAGCACGAGGTCTGCGATGACACGAATCTTCCGCCTATGCGCTTCTTGAAGAAAAGCACGGAAGTCTTCGAGTGAGCCATAATCCGGGAATACACCGCGATAGTCCGAAACATCATAGCCATCATCCCTCAGCGGAGAGGGGAAAAACGGCAATAGCCAGATACAGGTGACCCCTAACCAGTCAAGATAGTCAAGCTTCTGGATCAGGCCGCGGAAGTCCCCGATACCGTCGTCATTGCTGTCGTAAAAAGCCTTGACGTGCAACTCATAAAACACGGCATCTTTAAACCAGAGCGGGTCCACGGTGCGCACAGCAGTTATCCTCGCTCGTGCTGGTCGGGTCTCTTCCCGAGAAACTCATCACAGACTGTTAAAAGCGCGGATCTGTGACGCTCAAGACTCCCCCGATACGGATTGATGGTTCGAAATTTCTCGGCCAGCTCCGGCATTTCCAGGCTCTTCTCGATCCAGGCAGAAAAGTCGCTCTCCTGCCTGCCAAGACGATGACGGGCTTCGAAGATATGATAATAGATCGCGCTCACATCCACTTCAGATAAGGCATTACGAAATTCTTCTAACGTCCATACCTCAAGACCGGTCGAAACTTCGAGAATTCTGGACTGATTGAAATTGAACGGCTTGCCGAAGATCACCCGGGGCACAATCGGTGTGCGTGACAAATGATCGTCGATCACTGAAATGAGCTCTTCCCTCAATGGTTCAAGCCCTTGTAATTCGAAGGGGTCAATCACGGCAAGACGTTCGCCGAGGACATGATCTCGGACTTCCATCGCCACCCACTGGGCAAAGTCATTTGGATACAGCCGTTCGACGTGGCTGTGCCGTAAGAAATAGGTGTGCGTATGATAGTAGATGGAGTTGAGCGGGACCTCTTCGAGCAATTCTACCAACCGCTTTTCATCCTCCGCTTCCTTCCCAAGAATCTCTCGCAGTTCGCTTGACCCGGTGAAGTAAAAAGGCTTGTCAGCTTTGCGCACGTCTCTCCTTCTTGCTGTTCCAATCATGACAATGACTATGTTCTGTGCACACTGCCATCCTACCACCAAATGACCATGAGAGATTTTTGGCTGGATATCCCGAGATGCGGTAATGTCAGGGCAAAAGCCTATTTTATTGCGAGAGTTTCCAGAGCTAGGAAGACTCCTAGTTTTTGCATTGCAGAGACCCTAGCCGACACGTGATTGGTCTTCATGCGCGACAAGACATCGCTGACAGTACTCAGTTGTTCCTCCGGCACTGGCGCGGAGGTCGCAGGACGATGCATGACTTCTGAGAGAGGGTAAGTTCACCACTGAATGCCACCGGGTGGGGCACACGGAAAGGCGCCGGCTCACTCTGATTTCGATCCCGTTTAGCATTTCCATCGATTGAGGCCACAATCTGGACTGTACCTATGCAAACAAAGGGCCTTCAAACTCTGAATGGTAAGGGGAACCTAAATAGGACGGGATTTCAATGGCATATAGGCTGAATGCTTGTTAACAACAAAGACACCTCAGTTAAGAGGCAAGACCTCTTGTCTACTGATTCAAAGACAGTATCGATTCAAACAACCTTGACGTCAGGGTATTTTTATCGTTGACAGATTGTCCTCATCAGAACAACATTTCCAGCGGTCAGGACATACAAGCAGACCGTAGCACCCGAGCTTAGGGCTATAGAATCGTACCATGGATGTCGTGGAGTTGACGCGATTGCCTCCAGTTCAGAGAGCGAAGGCGCTTTCGGCGGATCGCCGTGAAATCGTTGTCATAGGCTCACCTCCTGCGACTCGCAAGTCCATTGAGCGCCCACGAATTGTACGTAGCGTCAACATCAGGATCGTGAGATCATGTTTGTCTACGCTCAAGTCACCCGCTCCAGCAGTGCAACCGGGCAAGATCCCATGACCTCCGCCAAACGGAGGCTCTGTTTGCCTTCGGTCTCAATCGAGGAAAGGATTTCCCCCGTAAGCAGGTTTTGATAGCAGGAGGCCGACTTCCAAGACGGCACAATCACCCGTGTGTCATCACATACACTTGGACCGAAAGGAAACGTTTCCGTCTCTTGACACAGTCCCTTGACCAGAATTGGAACGACCGCGACGACGGCCTGATCCTCATAAATCCTGGCAAACGCGCATACGTGCCTCTTCTTAGTCCCTTCGACCTTCAGCGGAACATATTCGCCGCTTAGAAACAGAGGAGGATGAGCGCGACGATAGTGTAGGCCAACCATGGTGATGTACAGTTTGATCCGACCGTCTGGGAACGTCGCGAGCAATTCTTGAACGAACTGCCGCCGGTCGAATCCTTGAATTCCGCAGATGGACTGAACGTCAGCCAAGAAGCTGGTTCGGATCTCATAGTCGACCGGACGACGATTATCCGGATCGACCAGGCTGAAATCAAAAAGTTCAGTGCCTTGGTAAAAATCTGGGATGCCGGGTGCCGCGATTTTCAAGAGGATCTGGGAGAGTGAGTTATACACGCCATGACGCGCGATTTCCTCTTGAAATGGAAGGAAATCCTCCAAAAACGGATTGGGCCCCGAGCGCGCGAGAATATGTTCGATGAAATCACACACCGCTTGGTCGTACGCCTGATTCGGATTGACCCAGCTCGTATGGATCTTGGCCTCCTTGAGGGCTTTTGCCATATAGGCTTGGATTCGGTCATTGAAGTTTCTATACCCGTCATCGTCCGGCGCACGAAACGGCCAGGCTCCGATCAACGTTTGATACAGCAAGTACTCCTCGTTGCGATCAGGAGCGAGCGTTCCGTCCACCTCGGTTTTGTACCCTCTGTTGAGTTGACTCCATCGTAGGACATGAGTTTTCCAGACTTGCGGGATTTCTGAAAGGACACTGATTCGAGCTCGCACATCTTCGCTACGTTTCGTGTCATGGGTCGAGGTGGCACAGATGCTTGCCGGCCAGTGGGCTCGGCGATGACGGATACGTTCGTGGAAGGTGTCGACCGAAATCCCGAATTGCATGGGATCGCCGCCTACCTCGTTCAGTGACACGAGCCGGTTATACACGTATAAAGCCGTGTCTTCGGACCCCTTCGCCATGACCGTACCCGTGATCTGCTGAAATTTCATCACGAATTGAAGCTGATCGCGGCTCTCCCGTTCGTCATGAAAGCTGGCCTGTTTGAGCAGAATATCCTGGACGAAGTCGAACACAAGGCCGCTTAATGCAGGGTTCTTGCGCTTCGCCCTGCCGACTGCCTGCCGGATGTAGGACCGATCCCGATCCGTCACGGGTCCCTCGTCCGGAGTCACGTAGGTCCGGTAAACAGGAAAACAGGCGATAATTTCACGAATGGTATGGATCAGGCTGTTCAGCGTAAAGTCCCTGAACCGTCGATTCCTTTCCGAAAGATCATTGAGCTGATGCCCAAGCACGTTGATCTCACTCGACATGGAAGCCCGCATGATCAGCTGTTTGCTTTCATAGGCAAGATCTTCAAAGGAAATGCGGTTGCCGATAAAGCGGGCATAGAGCCTATCAAAATCATGTTCATGTGAGCAGTCCACGAACAGCCCGTTGACCAGGGTGAGGAAGTCATACCCGGTCGTACCATAGACAGGCCATTGGACAGGCAGCGTCTCATCCTTTGTGAGGATTTTTTCGACGATGAGAAAGAGCGGCCGCTCGGCTTCACCGTCGCTGGGGACAAGTTCAGTTTTGGCCCAAGTCTGTAGTTGCCGAAGGTAGCTGCTGGGATCGTACAAACCGTCAACATGGTCGATGCGCAGGCCGGTAACCGCTCCTTCCTTCACGAGCTGAAGAATGAGTTGGTGAGAGGCACGGAACACAGCAGGATCTTCCATGTGAATGGCGGCCAGCTCGTTAATGTCGAAAAACCGCCGGTAGTTGATTTCTTCGGAGGCGACCCGCCAATGGGCAAGCCGATACACTTGGTAGCTCAGGAGTTCATCCAACAGATCAAAGCTTTTTGAATCTCTCTTCGTCCCGTTATAGATGACGACATTTTCTTGGACAAATGTCCGCACGGTTTGGCTTTCGTCTATGATGCGTGCTAGCCGACGCCTGATGATCTCCTTCTCTCGATAGCGCTCTGCGACCCGCGCGGGATCCAACTCGTTGCGAGCGGGCAAATGCCGAAGAGCGGTCAGAATACTCTGAAACTCCTGCGCATACGGATCGTCCGGCTGCGTCCGGCTGATCAACTCGTCCAGCCGAAGCGCCAGGATCATTGCTGAGGGCTTCGGATCAACGGGAAGCTGGTAATCGAAGTAACGAATGAAGAACCGCCCTTCGTGGTATTCCAGGATGATCTCCTGATTCTCCACGGCAGTTCCATACTGCTCGCCCAGAATAGGCAGAAGCACCTTTCCTTCCAACTCAGCCTGGACGGGGTGCCAATCGATATCGAAGAACGACGCGTAATGGGCACCAGGGCCATTCTCCAAGACATCCAGCCACCAAGCGTTGCACGACTTCGAGATGCCCATATGATTGGGCACCACGTCGAGAATCTGCGCCATCCTGCGTTGTGCTAGCGAGTCAGTGAAGATCCGAAAGTCATGTTCGGTCCCGAGATCAGGATTCAATGTAGTCGGATCGACAATGTCGTAACCGTGCAGACTTCCAGGCACCGCCGTCAAGTATGATGAAACATAACAATCCGTAATACCCAGTGCGTGGAGATACGGCACAATCCGAGCGGCATCGACAAACGTAAAGGCATGGTTGAACTGAAGCCGATAGGTCGCGGTGGGAATCCTCGGATGGGTGATCGAGAGGTTCATCGGATTCTCAGGCAGGTGTTCGGGTCCTTTCGAAGCGGTCGCCTATAGAGCGTCCTCGATGCAGCACGAGCAACCCTCAGTGCATGACGGGACACCATCCGGCGCCTTCGGTCCATCGATATTCTCAGTCATGCCTGAGTCAAATGCAACCATCTCGTGAAGGTCACAGCCAAGCAAGCACAACACCTGACCACGATCGAGGGCCAGTCAAGATGCTACTGGATAGAAAATGGCGGTAGACAGTAGACAATGGAAGCATGGAAGGACTCGAGGGCGGCGTGCAACAATCGGCTGCAATGACGTCAGATGTGAGCGAAGACCGATTGGACGTTGCAGATCACTTATCCACTGATGCGGCTTGGCTGAGTGAGGCGAATGCTCGGCGCTATAATTTACCTTGATGGGGTGCTTTCCAAATAGACGGCCACTCCGTATGCCGACAGAGGAATGGTTTCTCCCTCATGTCCAATAACCATTCTGGCAGGAAAATGGTTGAGGCCAGGTCCTCCGAACTCTATGTCCAATGCGCCCACTATCAGCTCCCAAGTCCCAATAGGTTTTCGCAACGTGACTGAGATCTCTTCTCGGTTAAAGCCAAGGATCACAAGGGCTGCCGGTGAACTGAGAATCCGGCGATGGAGAAACAGTACCTGTTCCGTTTCCTCGACCCATACAAGATGCTCATGCTGACTAGGCTGAGCTGATCCTAGCGCCGGTATGGATTTTCGGAGATTGATGAGCCTATGGTACCAACGGAGGAGATGAACGCGTTCCTTCTGTGTCTGAGGTCCTGGATGAACCTGTGACCGCTGGAATGTGGCGGGGTCCTGTGGGTCTGGCACCTCGCCCTCCCAAGCAAACGACGCAAACTCAGCTCGTCGCCCCTTCCAGACTGCCTCAACTAGGGATGAGTCCCCGTGATCGGTAAAATACTGAAATGGGGCTGTCTCTCCGTACTCTTCACCCATGAACAGTAGCGGAAGGTTCGGTGCCAGGAGACAGACAGCAGCCGCCACTTTCAGCGCTTCGCGCGGAACCAACGTGCTGAGTCGTTCTCCCCCTGCGCGGTTTCCGACTTGATCGTGGTTTTGAGAGAAGACGATAAATTGGGAAATTGGGCGGTTGATCGACGAACTCCCGTGGTACCGACGACGGAAGCGGGATCGCTGTCCAGAATAGACAAAGCCTTCCTGTAGTGCGGTAGCCAATTGGTCAAGTC
>Ga0157380_10000814_pt1 | contig 19552 bp, 13 predicted proteins | sample S35metaG_FD_119757 | JGI IMG/M metagenome (GOLD analysis project Ga0157380, IMG submission 119757) | Switchgrass rhizosphere microbial communities from Kellogg Biological Station, Michigan, USA - S3-5 metaG | ecosystem: Host-associated > Plants > Roots > Rhizosphere > Soil | place: USA...
ACGGTGCGTTCAGGTCGATTCCCGTGTCCGTGAATCCTGCGATACCGTCTTTCTCCCAGACATCTGCTGTCCATTGTTTGACGAGCGGGAACGGCAGGTGCCGGGCGGCGAGGGTCGCACTGCGTGCCTGTACATAGTCGACAGGACTGATGGGTACCGGGCCCAGTAGGTAGACTCGCGTGCCAGCTCGCACCGCCTCCTGCAATTGCTGTTCGAACGGCACGAATGCAGCGTTGAGTTTCGCGAAGCTGTCGACCGAGGCGCAGTCTTCGCCGCGCTGGACGCAAGTCGATGTGCGTATCTCGCCATCGGGATAGAAAAAGGTCAGCCACCACTGCGATGCGATCACCAGCGTCCGCGGCTTGCGTTTGCGTACTTCCGCCCACGCGATATCGGCAAAGGCGCTGCAGTGGCTCAGGCCGGGAATCGGCAGGCACCCGCGATGAGTGATGAAGACGCGATTGACCGGATCCTTGGTGACGGCCAGGCCGTACCTGACGTACAGCTCTTCCTCCACGATCGAATCGCCGATGAACATTGCCAGCTCGCTGCCCGTCCCCTTGCGCTCGCAGATCATCGCTTCCATCCCCTTGTCGCATTCGGAAGCGCTCGGAACTCCCAGGTCGTTGCTCGCCGTGTCGATGGCGGCGTAACTTGCCTCGTCTGAGCCGAGTCGCGAGACGAACCCGCGCGCCTCAAAGACCGTGAGGCTCGCAATGATCACTGCAGCGGCGGGCATAGCCAGGCGCAAAGCAGGATGCGCCGGTGGCCGGCTTGCCTTGACCGTCGTCTTGCGCGCACGCGTAGGCCGTTCGACGACCAGATACGACAGGTAGCCCAGCGACAACGAGATCGCGATACCTGCGACGATCCAGACGGTCTGACCAAGCAGTTGCAGATGATAGAGCGCGACCACCGTCGGCCAGTGCCACAGGTAGATCGAATAGGAAGCCCGCCCGAGTGAGCGACAGGCGGGATTGGCGGTGAGGAGCGAAGAAGTGTCGCGCGCAAGGATGACGAGCGCCGTCCCCGTCACCGGAATGAGAGCAAGGTAGCCGGGCCAGCCGCTCGACGGACTCAGGAATGTCGCCGAGACGAGAATGAGACAGATGCCGGCGAGTTCGCAGCGATGCGACATTTCCCTGGTCAACGCAACATGCGGACCGACCAGGAACACCAGGCCGCCCGCGAGCATCTGCCATGCACGCGTGGGCAGCAAGTAGTAAGCCAGGTCCGGGCGCTTGATAGTCAGCAGGATCGACAGCGCCAGCGACAACCCGAATGCGACGACCGTCGCTACCATCAGCGCTCGCCTGCTCGCGAACACTTTCCATACGGCAAGCAATGCAAGCGGCAGCAGGAGATAGAACTGCCATTCGACCGACAGCGACCAGGTGTGCAGCAGCCATTTCTCACTCGACGCCACGTCGAAATAACCGGCCTGCTGCCAGAACAGGAAGTTCGACAGGAAGGAGACACTGGACGCGGCCTGCAATGCCAGTCGCGCGTACCCGGGAGGATCGAGAGAAACCCAGCCGCAAGCGAGCAGTGTCCCACAGAGCACCACCAGCGCCGGCACGATCCGGCGGGCCCTCGCGAGGTAAAACCCGCGCACGGAGAATGTTCCGCTCTCGAGTTTCTCGACGATGATCTTCGTCATCAGGAAACCGGAGATGACGAAAAATACATCTACGCCCGCAAAGCCACCCTGGAAGCCCGCGACGTGGAAGTGGAAGAGCACGACGATGGCCACTGCGAAGGCACGCAGGCCGTTGATGTCTTCACGAAATCCTTCGACCGACATCTTCATTGCGCGGTGACTCGAAAACTGCACACGAGAATACTAGCGGAGGATCGAGCGTGCCACGGTCGCCGTCGGAAGTGGCAATAAAATTTTTGTGACCGGTGTCGCCCTGCATCAACGTCTTTCGATAAAGGGCGCGTAATGAAGCATGGCAACGGCTGCGCCGCCCTGGAATACGTAGAGTCGGTTATGCACACGACTTCGCGCTCGCGCGAAAGGGCTCATAATCACTGGCATGGCGATGCGGGGCAGGGCAGCAGCGGGCTGGGCCTCGCGATCTGCCGGCAGGGTCATTTCGATCACCCAGGCTGCCAGCCTGTGAATGAGAGTGCATGAACGCAAGACCGAGAATCCTGATCGTCGACGACGAGGAACAGATCCGCCTCTTCCTGCGTATCACTCTGAATGCAGCCGGCTACGAGCCGATCGAAGCGGCCACCGGACGAGCCGCCATCGAAACCTGCACCGGCAAGAAGCCGGATCTCGCGCTGGTGGATCTCGGCTTGCCGGATATATCGGGAATCGATGTGATTCGCGCCGTGCGTGTCTGGACGCAGTTGCCGATCATCGTACTGTCGGTGCGGTCCGAGGAAGAAGACAAGGTCGCGGCACTCGATGCCGGTGCGAATGACTATGTGCAGAAGCCTTTCAGCACGGCTGAATTGCTCGCACGCATTCGGGCATCGCTGCGTGTGCATTCCGGTGAAACCGCGTCGTCCATTCTCGAGGCCGGTGCGCTGCAAATCGACGTGCCGTCGCATGAAGTGAAACTCAACGGCGAACTCGTCCGGCTGTCGCCCAAGGAATTCGATCTGCTCGTCGTGCTGGCCCGCGCCGCCGGACGCGTTTGTACGCATCGGCAACTGCTCGAAAAAGTGTGGGGTCCGTCGCATCGCGAGGATGTGCAGTATCTACGTGTCTACATCGGCCAGCTACGCGAGAAACTTGGCGATGCCGGGGGGGTGCCGCAGTACATCGTCAACGAGCCCGGGATCGGCTATCGGCTCATCGTCAAGGCGGACTGACGCCTGCCGGCGACGCATGCGGCATTGTGGGGTGAAGGCTGTTATTCTGCGGCAGAAGGCGATGTCGTCCGTTCGCATCAGTAGATGAACCCATGTCCGATGCAACTCCCCCGGCGCGATCACGGGCCAATTCCCAGCCATCGGCTGCTGCCACCTCATCCCTCGATGTGCTCATCATCGACGATGACGAGCTGACTTCGGCGCGCCTGGAAATATTGGTGGAAGCCTGTGGCCACGGCGCACTCACCGTCGCGTCCGTCGACGAAGCGCAGCAGGCCATGAAGGCGATCTATTTTCCCATCCTCATCGTCGACCGCATGCTGGGCGACGGCGATGGCATCGACCTGTGCCGCGAATATCGTACGCGTCACCCGCAGAACGGCGTGTACATCATCATCCTGTCGGCGCTCGATTCGGCCGCCGACGTCAACGCCGGCATGATCGCCGGCGCCGACGACTATGTGAGCAAGCGCTCTACCGATCCGCAGCTGATCCAGAGATTGCGCAAAGCCGCAGCTGCGATGAAGCTCACGCCGAAGTGACCGCTCGGAACAGGGAGTTCCGGTGGTTCGCTATCCGCCATCGGAACTCGACATGGAAGTCGCCAATGTCCGAAGAGCATGTAGGGTCGTAGTCAGGTAGGGTGGTCCAGCCTGCCCGCGTCAGCATCGTGTCGAGCCGACACCGCTGACACTGGAAGGATGGCCATGAACGCAGCCGCTGGTTCCGTCGAGACCGATGTCCGGGCCATCGAGGTCCTGGACGCGGCTAGTACGCGCAAGGTGATATTCGCGTCCAGCATCGGGACGATCTTCGAATACTACGATTTCTATCTCTACGGCACGCTGGCGGTGTTCTTCGGCGGGTTGTTCTTTCCGCCGGGCAACGAGAAAGCGGCATTGCTCGCCAGCCTGGCGACTTTCGGTGCTGGCTTTGGCGTGAGACCGCTGGGCGCGGTGGTGTTCGGGCGGATCGGCGATCTCATCGGCAGGAAATATACCTTCCTATTGACAGTGGTGATCATGGGCACGGCGACCGCGTTGACGGGTTTCCTGCCGACGTACGCAGAGATCGGTTTGTGGGCGCCGGCATTGCTGGTGTTCCTGCGGTTGGCCCAGGGATTGGCGCTGGGCGGTGAATATGGTGGAGCTGCCACATACGTTGCCGAGCATGCGCCGGACAGCCAGCGTGGCCATTACACCAGCTATATCCAGACGGCGGCGACCATTGGCTTCTTCATTTCGCTGGCCGTCATCGCCGCGACGCGCACCTACTACGGACCCGATGACTTCAAATCGTTCGGCTGGCGCATTCCGTTCCTGCTCTCGTTCGTGCTGCTCGGTATCTCGCTGTACGTGCGGCTGAAAATGAACGAGTCGCCCGTGTTCGCCAAGCTCAAGAGTGCCGGCAAGACGTCGAAGAATCCCATCAAGGAAAGCTTCGGCAACAAGAAGAACCTGAAGTTCGTGCTGCTGGCGCTGTTCGGCGCGACAGCGGGGCAGGGCGTGGTCTGGTATTGCGGCCAGTTCTACGTACTGACCTTCCTGCAGAAGCCGTTGAACCTGAGCTGGCAGCTGTCCTATACCCTGGTCGCGATCGCTTTGGCCATCGGCACACCGTCGTTCGTCTACTTCGGCAAGCTGTCCGATCGCATCGGCCGCAAGCAGCTCATGATGGGCGGCTTCTTTCTTGCGGCGATCACCTACGTGCCGATCTACATGGGCATCACGGCGCTGGTGAATCCGACCGGACTGCCGGCGGTCACGTCATTGCCGCTCTCCAACATGATCGGCATCGTGGCGTTGATCACGCTGCAGATCGTCTACGTCGGCCTGACGTACGGACCGATCGCCGCGTTCCTGGTGGAGTTGTTTCCCACGTCGATCCGCTACACGTCCATGTCGCTGCCCTATCACCTGGGGCTCGGCTGGTTCGGCGGCTTCCTGCCCCTGATCGCCACGGCAACCTCGACGTCGGATTGGGCGCAGGACACGTTCGGCAGCAACGCGATCTACACGGGATTCATCTACGCGTGCGGCGTATGCCTGATGACCGCGATCATCGGTTCGCTGCTGATCAAGGAAACCAAGGATCATAAGATCGATACGCCGATACACTGAGGGCGGGTTTGCGGGGGACACTGCCCGCGGCAGCGTGCTGTGTCCCCATTCTTCATCCGGAAGTTCTATCCGCTACGCAATGGCTTGAGGATGAAGATCGGTCCCCGGCGATCGAACTTACTTCCTCACCGTCTCCCCCGCGAGCGGCGGCAGCAGCGGTGATGGTTTGCGCATCTTGCTGGCTTGCTCGTACGAATACGCGTAGCCGATGAGGCGGCCTTCTTCGTAGGGACGGCCGAAGAAGGAGATGTCCATGGGCAGGCCTTGTGTGCCGAAGCCCATCGGCACCACGATCGCGGGGAAGCCCACCGAGCTGTAGCCGGCCATGATCGGCGTCTGCGGTATTTTCGAGTCGACGAAGGTCGGGTCGTCGATTGCATAGACGGGATTCTTGATCGGCGGAGCGAAGCTGCTGAAATACGGAAACACCAGTGCGTCGACGCCGTACTTCTCGAACAGTGCGTACTTGTCTTTGGTCGCGGCCGGCAGGATGTTGTTGATCAGGTCCTTGTAGTCGGGATCGTCGGTCGACGTCTTGAGCGATGTCGTCAACAGGCGCATCACGCTGTCTTCCACCGGCAGCTTCGATTTGTTGACGACGGTTTCGTCCAGCTTCACGTAGTCGGCAACTGTCTTGGGTACATCGGGACCGAGCGTGGCCAGGTATTTTTCCCAGTCGGCGCGGAACCGATAGTCCGACACCTGGCGGATCCGCCGCCCGCCCTCGTTCAGATACGTGTTCACGAATTCCGGCGACAGCTCGATCTCGACTGTCTGTGCGCCGAGCGTTTTCATCTTGGCGATGGCTGCGTTGGCGAGTGCATCGATTTCGGGATCGCCGCCAAAGAAGGTCTTCACCACGCCGAGCTTCGTTCCCTTCAGCGCATCGGCCTTGAGGAACCTGGTGTAGTCGATCTGCGATTTACCGCCCTTGACCGCGCCGGGCGTGCGTTTCTCCACTTCCTTCCATACCGTCACGTTCAAGGGATCGGCGCTGTCCGGACTCGCGAGCACATTGAGCATCAACGCGACATCGGTGACAGTGCGCGCCATCGGGCCGGCCGTATCGAAATTCAGATTCTTCGGTGCGATGCCGTCGCGGCTGATCAGTCCGGTGGTGGGACGAATGCCGACGATGCCGTTGTAAGCGGATGGTCCGCGGACTGACGTACTCGTATCCGTGCCCACGGCGAGCACGGCGAAATTAGATGCGATGGCGGCACCCGAGCCGCTGCTCGATCCGCCGGTGTGGCGCTTGTGATTGTAAGGATTGATGGTCTGGCCGCCGACCGAGTTGTAGCTACCGCCGGCGAATTCTCCCATCGCCGCTTTGCCTATGATCACCGCGCCCGCATCACGCAGCGCTTTTGCAATGTGCGCATCGTCGGGCGGAATCGAGTTCTTCAGCACCGCCGAGCCGTTGCTGGTGGGCATGTCGAAGGTGTCGACGTTGTCTTTCAGCAGCACGGGGATGCCGTGCAATGGACCGCGCGGTCCTTTCGCTTTGCGTTCGGCATCGAGCGCCTGCGCCGTTTCGAGCGCCTTGGGATTGAGCGTGAGAATGGAGTTGAGCGTCGGGCCGCCATCTTCATAGGCGGCGATGCGGGCGAAATATAACTTCACCAGCTTTTCCGACGTGATCAGCCCGGCGTCCATGGCTGCGTCGATATCGGCGACGGTGGCTTCTTCGAGCTTGAAACTGGTCGGCGCCGGCGTGGCGGCGAACGACGGAACGGCTGCATTCAAGGCAGCAGCAGCAAGGGTCAGGACGACGGTGCGGCGAAGGAGTGTGGTCATGATTTTCCGCGGAAAGCGTGGGGTCGCGATTGTTCAGGAGCAGACGCACCCGAACGCATCACCCCCACGTTCGCGGCGGACGAAGAGGCCTCACGTCGCGGGAGCGACATCTTTCTGTCTCCAGGACGCCCTTTGGAGAATGTGGCATGCAAAGAAACCGCGCCACATAGGGGTACTGCCTTGGACCACGTCTGCATCAGCGGTATCTTCCGTGCGCGTTGCCTTCGTACCGCGCCCGGCTATCGATACTCGGTTATCCCTGCGTCTACTCCCTTCGTCTACAAGATGCCTACACGAGCTGACAACCAATGATGAAACGATCGGCGTCCCTGCTTGCGTTGCTACTCTTCGCGGTCACTCTCACCCAGGCCGCGCCGGTCGCGCTCGAATCGGCCACCATTGCCGATCTGAACAAGGCATTCAAAGCCGGCACGCTGACGTCCGAGCAGCTGGTGCAGATGTCGCTCGCACGCATCGATGCCTACGATCATCGCGGGCCGAAGATCAACGCCGTCATCACGCTGAATCCCAAGGCCTTGGACATCGCGAAGGCGCTGGATGCCGAGCGCAAAGCCAAGGGTCCGCGCTCGCCGCTGCACGGCATTCCCATCGTGCTCAAGGACAACTACGACACGTTCGACCTGCCGACCACCGGCGGCTCCATCCTGCTCGAAGGCTCCATTCCGCCGAACGACGCGTACATGGTGAAGAAGCTGCGTGACGCAGGCGCCATCATTCTCGCGAAGGTGAACCTGTCCGAATTCGCATCCGGCGGAGCGCACAGTTCGATGGGCGGGCAAAGTCTGAACCCGCACGATTTGACCCGCACTCCGTCCGGATCCTCCGGCGGTACCGGCGTCGCTATCGCAGCCGTTTATGCGCCGCTGGGTTTCGGGACGGACACCGGCGGCTCGATCCGCGGTCCTTCGACTTCCAACGGCATCGTCGGCCTGAAGCCGACGCATGGATTGTTGAGCCGTGACGGCATCATTCCACTGAGCCTGAGCTTCGACACCGGCGGACCGATGACCCGCAGTGTCTACGACATCGCCGTCTCGCTCGGCATCATGACCGGTGTCGATCCCGCCGACGCGGCCACTCAGAAGAGCAAGGGAAAATTCGCAACCGACTACACCAAGTTCCTCAAGAGCGATGCGCTGAAAGGTGCACGCATAGGCATCGCCCGCGATTTCCTTGGTGCCGATCCCGAAGTCGACTGGGTCGTCGAATCGTCACTCGAAACCATGAGGCAGGCCGGCGCGACCATCGTAGACGTCCGCTATCCGAAGTGGCTGCTCGACGGCAAAGGCGAGTTCTACAATGCCGTGCGCTATCCGGAGTTCGCCGCACAGATCGCCGACTATCTCGCGACCCTCGGTCCCCAGTATCCGAAGAACATCAACGAGCTGATCGCTCGCTCCAACAAGGTGATTTCACCGCGTGGCGACGGCGCCGGCCCGAACCAGAGCCGCTGGCAGCTGTTCAAGCGTGAAGCATCCAGCGGCACGCTGACCGACTATCGCTACCTGTCAGTGCGCGATCATGTCTTGCCTGCGATACGTACCGTCGTGGAAGGCATCATCGCGAACGAAAAGCTCGATGCCATCGTCTATCCGACGTCTCCCCGGCGCCCGGCACAGATCGCGGCTCCGCCTGAGACCGGCACCGCTGCGGGAACAGCTTCGGCGACCAACATCGCGAACCTCACCGGCTTTCCCGACCTGATCGTGCCCGCGGGATTCTCGAGCGACGACCTGCCTGTGGGTCTCTCGTTCTTCGGCCCGGCTTTCAGCGAACCGAAACTGCTTGCGCTGGGCTACAGCTTCGAACAGCTCACTCACGCCCGCCGCCTGCCGGCGAACACGCCGGCCCTGAGCGGCGAGACCATCGAGGTGCCATGAAGTAGGCGGTTGAACGAGTAGGGTGGACAGCAAGGTCGCCGTCTGAGATCGCAAGTCGTGCCCGCAACGGGCACGCTCCATTCTTTCACTCCGGGATCGGCGAGCATGCTGAAACCACTGATCTTCCTGACGAGTTCAGGGCTGCTGGGGTCGGCGCTGGATGCCGGCGGCGCGACACCCTCGGGATTGCCGCCGCTGGAGGGTTTCGAGCCGTTGCCATTTCCGGAGACGCTGCGTTTGACGTCGGTGGCCGATGGCTATGCACTGATGCTGTTCACGGTCGGTCCGGGCGGACAGGTGGAGGATGCAGTGGCAATCGAGGCCAGTCATCCGGCATTTGTCGATGCGGTCAAGGATGGCTTGGCCAAATGGCGATTCGCGCCCACGGATAGCAAGACGACGCCCCGCCGCGAGCTCATCCATTTCGATTTTCGCCGCACCGGCATGGTGGCGTCGCTGAGCCAGCGCGACGCCAGCAAGAATTTCTTTCCCGATCCCAGCGAATCGCTTCCGGCGATCCGGACGGTCGAATGGGAAGCACTGGTACGACAGCCCCAGCGAACGGTTGCAGTGATGCCGGCGTATCCGCAGGCATTGCTGGCCGACTCGGCGATCAGGTCCCAGGGCGGCTTCGCCGTCGTCAATTGCATCATCGATACGACCGGCACCGTGCGGGTTCCGGTGGTGACGGAGGCCAGCGACGCGCGTTTCGGAGAAGAAGCGTTGAAGGCCGTACGCCAATGGCGCTTCGCCGCACCCACCCAGGACGGCCAACCGGTCAACGTGCGCCTGACGCGATCGTTCAATTTCGGGGGCCGCAGTCCACCGAAATAGTCTCGCTCGCCATCCGTCGTCTGTGCCTTGCGGATCGCACGGTTCTTGCAATACTGCACGCCATGATCGACTTCGGCATGACTCCCGGGACGTTTCGCGAGCAGCTGTTCGAACGTGTGCCGCATGTTTTCCGCCAGTCGCTGCGCGACCGGCCGCTCGCCTGGTCCGATCTGGATTCGATACTGCACCTCAATGAACCGACGCCGCAGGGTGTGCAGCTGTTCAACCGCGGCCTGATACCCGACGACGCCTACACGGAGGACAACTCCGCGTTCGGCCTGCGCCGGCGCCGTCTGAACAAGGTTCGTTTCTACGGCTATCTCAATGCGGGTGCGACGCTCGTCGTCAATCGCTTTGAACTACTCTCGGTCGCTGCGCAACGTCTCTGCACCGAAATAGGCGGATTCGCATCGCAGCCGGCGACGAGCAATGCCTATGTGAGCTTTCGCGGCGACGGGACTTTCGGCAATCACTGGGATACGCACGATGTCTTCGCGATTCAGCTCATCGGGCGCAAGCGCTGGCGGGTGTTCGCGCCGACGACACCGCTGCCGCTGAGCCATCAGACCAGCGAACGCAGCGGCCAGGCGTGTCCCGAGACGCCGGTGCTCGATTGCGTGCTGGAAACCGGCGACGTTCTGTATATTCCGCGCGGCTGGTGGCATCACGTCATTCCGCTCGATGAAGGCAGCTTGCACCTGTCGGTGGGCACCTACGCGCCGACCATGTACGACTATGTGATGTGGGCCTGTTCGCATTCGCTGCCGGACAACATGCTCGCACGCTCCGCTTTCGATACCGACGACAAATCCTTCGTCGCGCTGCTGGAACAGATTGGAGCGGCATTGCGAAATCCTGCGAATGTCGAGCAGTTCCACCAGCAGATCGTGCAGCGTGAACGCACCACGTCCGAGTTCAATCTGAGCCTGTTCGTCAGCCCGCAATCGCCCAAGCTGAATCCGCAGACGCGCGTGCGGCTCAACAGCTGCTATCCCCGCCCGTCCGCGGAATCGCTGATAGTGAACGGCGCGACCTTGCAGCTCGATCCGCTGAGTTCGCATCTCATCAAACTGCTGACACCAGCCTCCGCCACGCTGGCTGAACTCGAGGCCAAAGTGAGCGACGTTCCCACCGACACCGTGCGCCGGTCGGTGCTGAACCTGAATCGCTATGAAATCGTGTCGCTGGAGATTCCGGCGTCATAGGTGGGGGCATCCCTGAGCGCGCCGTCTGACCTTGCAGACAATTAATCTAGGCGCGACTACGCATGATCTTTTCTCGCGGCCTCCTGGGGCTAGTGGCTGTCGCGGCGTTGTGCCTGCCGTTGCTGGCGAACGCGTTGGCGATCGAGGAAGCGACCATCGCCGACATCCAGGCAGCGTACCGTTCGGGCGAACTGAGCGCACATGACGTCGTGGCGGCCTACCTGGCACGCATCGACGCATACGATCAGCGCGGACCGCATCTCAACTCCATTATCAATCTCAATCCGCAGGCGCTCGAAGAGGCCGATGCGCTGGATGCGAAGCTGAAGGCCGGCGGCAAGCTGGTGGGTCCGCTGCACGGAGTGCCGGTGCTCATCAAGGATTGCATCGATGCCGCCGGCATGCCGATGACGGCAGGCTTCCAGGGCTGGAAAAATTACTATCCGCCGAGCGATGCGCCGCTGGTGGCGAAGATCAAGGCAGCGGGCGGCATCATTCTCGGCAAGGCTTCGTTGTCGGAGTTCACCAACGGCGGCGGCGACAACGTCAATTCCGTGTTGCCCGGCTTCGCCCGCAATCCCTATAACACGGCGTTTGCGACCGGTGGATCGTCAGGCGGCACCGGCGCTTCCATCGCAGGCAACCTGGCGATGGTGGGCATCGGCACCGACACCGGCGGCTCGGTTCGCATGCCATCGGCGCACAATGCACTCGCCGGCCTTCGGCCCACGGTGGGCTTGGTGTCGCGCACCGGCATTCAACCGAACAACAGCGTTCGCGATACTGCCGGTCCGATGGCCCGCACCGTCACCGACATGGCGATCCTGCTCGATGCGATCGCAGGCGTCGATCCGGCGGATCCGGTGACCGAATTCAATCGTGGACATATCCCCAAGACCTACACGGCCGTTCTGAACAAGCAGGCGTTGAAGGGCGCACGCCTGGGTGTCTTGCGCCAGGTGTTCACGTCGAAAGTGACCGATCCCCGCATCCTCGCCAACTTCGAGAAGACGCTCGCCGAACTCAAGGCAGCGGGCGCGGAGATCGTCGATCCGTTCTCGGTGCCGGAAATAGAAACGTTGCCGCGCGCTCCGCAGACACCGGCACGACGCAAAGCAGACATGATCAAGTTCATCGCTGCGCATCCAGGCATCCCGTATCCGTCGCCGCAAGCCATCGCCGATTCGCACCTGGCGCATCCGCTGCACCAGCCGGGACTCGAAGCCAATGCAAATGCGGGGCCGGTGGAGACCGATGAAGCTACCATCAAGGGATTGCAGACCGAAGCTGCCTACCGCGTGGCCTTCACCAAGGCGATGGATGCGAATCGCATCGATGCGGTGATCTTCCCCACCTGGTCGCAGCTGCCGGTGCTGAACGGCGATCGCAACACTCAATTGATGACTGAAACACCCGATCCGAAAGGCGGCGTGACCGGCCTTGGCGCGAGCCTCACGTTCGTCGGCAGTACGCTGCAGTGGCCCGCGTTGTCAGTGCCGAATGGCTATCTCGGCGAAGGGCTGCCTGTCGGCCTGCAGATTCTCGGCCGCGCCTGGGATGAGCAAAAGATCATCGGCTACGCGTATGCCTACGAACAGGCCACCAGGTATCGGCGTCCACCACCGTCGGTGCCGCCGCTGAGCCCCGGAGACCTGCCGCACATCGCAGCGAAATGATGGGTGCCCGCATGACGATCGCACGCCATCTTTCCAGCTCCATCACGCTCGCACTGCTCGCGAGCGTGTCCGTTTCCGCCGCCGACAAGCCGCGTATCGCCGTCTTTTCCGGCCCGACCGCCACCATCCAGAACAACGAGCCCTTCGTCACCAGCATCAAGGCGCGTGCAACTCATAAGCTGCCGCCGTTGAAGGATGAAGAAGGCCGCGAAATGGCAGTGGATGTGCTGCGTCCGCAGCGCCTGGCTGCGCCGGTCACTGTCTATATCGAGCAGTTCTCGGCTCATCCCCTGGAACACGACGTCGCCGAGCTGTACGGCCCGCCCGATGGCTATATAGACGGCCAGGGCAAGTTCAATCGCAAGCGAACCTCGCCGCAGGACAAGCCTGTCTACGAAGCGGTCCTGAAGCCCGAAGACGGCCTCTATCCGCTGCCCTACATGGCGACGCAAGCCGATGGCCGCGCCTGGGAAGGCAATGCTACCGACCCGGGTGTGCCGTTCGCGAAATCGCGCCAGACGTTCTATCCCGATGCGTCACGTATTTTCGAAGAGATCGAGCGCGAAGGCGCGAATCTGGCGGTCCGCGCCAGTTTCGATTTCTATCGCGCAGCGCCGAGCGGCGGCTACACGAAAGGACTGTCGGGCAAGGCCCGTACCGATAAAGGCACGGGAGACATTCCGCCGGAGAGAGCCGGTGTCGATTTCTTCCAGTACGGCGCTTACGGCACTTCGCCCACTCGTGCCGCACTCGCACGAGCCACGAACACCGTGCAACACGCGATGGCCAGCGGCGATTATGCCGGCGGCATCTGGTTCGAAGGCTCGCCGAATATCGAAGACTCCGCTTACTGGATGAGTTTGCTGATCGACTCGCCTAAGCCGCTTGCGTTCAATGCGGCTCAGCGTACGCGCGGCAAGATTTCACCCGACGGTGACGCCAATATCATCCACTCGGTCGACTACATCCTGTCCGACGTCTGGAAGGACGACCAGGGACGCGATGCGCTGGGAGCAATCGCGATCCAGGACGACATGATCTATTCGTCGCGCGAGATCACCAAGGGCGATGCTCGTCCGGGCGGCTACATTCCCAGCGGCGGCATGGGCGGATACATCGGCGATGCCGATCCGCTCACCATCGGTTTCATTCCCAAGCGCAAACATACTTACACCAGCGAAGTGCGCTTCACGCAGATTCCGTCGACAGTCAAAGGAGTGAAGCGAACCGGCGCCGGCGCCGTAAGCGTGGTCGACGTGCCGATCAAGGACGCGAAGGGCGACCTGTTGCAAAGTGCGATTCCGAACGTCTTCGTCATCAAGGGTGTGCGCTGGTCGATCGTCGACGAATCGAGATCCTCCGACCAGGCCGTCGACGTACTCGCCCAGTTGGACAAGGCGTTGCGCGACGAACCGTTGACCGGCATCGCCGCAGAAGGCAACCAGAGCGGCAGCTTCGTGCCTGGTTACGACAGCGCGTTCAATCTGGCGGCGGCCAGCGGCATACCGGTCGTGAAAACTTCGCGCGGTAATACGACGGGCTACATAGAAGCCAATCCGAACAACCTGGTGATCGAAGGCAGCAATCTGACGTCGACCAAGGCCCGCATGCTGTTGATGGCCTGCCTGATGCGCTTCGGCGCGTTGCCGCCCGCCGCCGACCCGAAGAAGCCGACCGCAGCCGAATTGACTGCGATCAAGACCAAGCTGGCTCAATACCAGGCCGTGTTCGACACCCATTAGCAAGGCGACGCCTCCAACCGAAGCCGGGGCAGCATCCAGGGAGACACCCATGAACAAGAACCCTCTCTTTGCCAGCGTCACTGCTGCCGCTGCACTGATCGGTACTCTCGCCATTCCGCTGCAAACCGTGCACGCGCACGGCAGCGAAGCCCGCTACGTCGAGATCCTGAAATGGGACAAGCCCAACTTCCAGCAGATCTTCGCGTCGAACCGCTCGCATCTCGAAGGCATGCCCAGCAACTGGGTCGAGGCTACCCCCTCGATACAACAGATCGATGGCAAGTCCTGCCTGGTCGGCCAGTTGTTCGGCTTCAACGTCGACGACAAGTAAGCGTTCGACATCGACGAGAACGTCAAGCTCACTCTCACCTATGCCACGGAGTACACGACGCCGTTCATCATCGGCTGGGATAAGAACGGCGGCAACGGTGCGGGCCTCATCGACATGGCTCCGGAGAAGAGCGGCAAGTTCACGACTGTGACGCTCGACCTGGACCGCGCCCGTTTCGCCGGCCAGGCAACGCAGGGTGCGGACATCGCGATGGCTGCCAAGGCGCTGGGTTCGATGGCGTTGTGCGACATCAAGGTCGAACGCAGCAACACCACCAAGGTAGCGACGGAATTCGGCACGGTGCAGCTGGTATTGAAAGATGCGAAGACCGGCGGATCGATTCCGGGTCGCGTCGGGCTGTATGACGCGACCGGTCGAGCGCCATTGGCTTCGGACAAAGCGCTGATGCTGCAGCGGTTCGCGGACGACCTGCGCATGCTGTCCCTGAACGAACGCACTTTCTGGCCGTCGGAGAACAAGGAGGCGTTCTATGTGGACGGTGCTTACGACGGCAAGGTGCCGGTCGGCAAGTACGAACTGGTCGTGGTGCATGGCCCTGAATACCGGGTGCATCACAGCTATTTCGAAGTGAAGAAGGACCAGCCCAGCAAGATCACGGTCTCGATGCAGCGCTACTACGACATGCCGGCGAAGGGCTGGTATTCGGGCGATGCGCACATTCACGTCACGCGTGACGAGGTTGCCGATCCGACCATCTGGGGCTTCGTCGCCGCCGAGGACGTGCACGTCGGCAACCTGCTCGAAATGGGCAACATCATCAAAGTCTATTTCAACCAGCCCAAGTCCTGGGGCAAGGCCAGCCGCTTCGAACGCGACGGCCATTTCATCGTGTCGGGCCAGGAATCGCCGCGCACCGGATTCTTCGGACATACCGAGCACTTCAACCTGGATCATCCGGTGCACCTCAAGACCGAAGAGTATTTCCAGTATCACAAGGTGTTCGAGGACGTGCAGAAGCAGGGCGGCCTCGCCGGTTTCGCGCACATGGGCTGGGGTTCACGCGACGGCCAGGCTCCGATCATGAATCGCGGACTGACCATGCTCGCGCCGTTCGGCCTGGTCGACTTCATCGAAGTGCTGCAAGGCGGCCGACTCGTTGACGATGCGTGGTATCGGTTGCTGAACCTCGGCTACAAGGTCAAGCCGGCCGCCGGCACCGACTGGCCGTACTCCGATCTCCCCGGCATCGTGCGCTTCTATGTGAACGTCGACGGTCCGCTGAACCTGGACAAATGGTTCGCCGCCTACGACCAGGGCAAGACGTTCGTGACCAACGGTCCGCTGATCGACTTCACCATCAACGGTCGCGGCATCGGCGACGAACTGAGGGTCAAGAAAGGGACGAAGCTCGACCTCTCAGCCGTCGCACGCCTCAATCCGGACGTAGACACGCTGGACAAGCTGGAGCTGGTGATACTCGGCGATACCGTCGACAGCAAGTCCTCCGGCGGCAAGGACGTCATCGAATACAAGAAGACCATCACTGCCGATCACAGCATGTGGATTGCCGTGCGCGCGCTCGGCGGCAAGCAGGATCCCCGCAACCTGACTATCGGACACACTGCGCCAATCTATGTCGTCGTCGATGACGAACCGACCTGGAGCCGCGAGAAGCTCCCCGGTATCGTCAAGGAACTGCGTGCCCAGTTGCAGAAGATGCTCACCGAGCCTTACGAGACGCCGATCACCGGCAACGAGGCTTGGGAAAATCGCGAAGTGCTCACCGAGCAGTGGCGCAAACAGCGTCCGCTGCTCAAGCCTCGGATCGACATGGCGGACGCGGAGTACGCCAAGCTGCTGGACAAGTTCAACAAGGTGACGGGCGCTGCGCCGACATCGGCAAGCTCACGCTGAGCGACAGCCATGCACGCCGATCTGCAAGCCGCGCTGGAGTTTCACGATGCCGTGATCGCGGAGGGCAGCAAAGCCCTCGTCGGCTACGACGTCGAGAAGGCGCTCGCCAACGTGGTGCTGCTGTCGGAAATTCCGACCAGCTATGACAAGGACCAGAAGCGCCAGGTGAATTCGGGCAACCTGCTGCTGAAAGGCGTGCCCGGCGTCGGCAAGACATTCTTCGGCGTGATCCTCGCGGCGATCAGCGGTGCGAAGTTCGCGCGCATCCAAGGCCGGGCGGACCTGCAACCGGCGGAGGTCGTCGGCTTCCAGATGATCAATCCGGCCACCGGAGAATTCATCACCGAGTTCGGTCCGCTGGCCTCCGCCGAAGTCATCCTGCTGGATGAGATCAATCGCATTCCGGTGAAATCCCAGAGCGCGTTTCTCGAAGGCCTGCAGGACCGGACAGTCACGGTCGGCAAGTCGACTTACGCGCTGCCTGAATTCAGCTTCGCGCTGGCGACGATGAACCCGGTGGAGTTGGGGCAGGGCACGTTTCCGCTCTCGGAAGCGGCGACCGATCGCTTCGCCATCCTGGTGAACATCGCCTACCTGCCGCCGGAAGAAGAACAGAAGCTGGTCAGTTTCGATTTCAAGAAAGTGCGGCTGGCGCCGCTGATTTCCAAGGAGCGCATCGTCGAACTGCGTGCCGCGATTTCTCGCGAAGTGTTCCTGCACGAGTCGCTGGCTGTCTATATTCGCCGCCTGGTCGGTGCGAGCCGGCCCTACAATGCATCGAGCGATTGGCTGTGGCGTTCGCCTTCCGACCTGGTCGAGAAGTATGTCGATCTCGGAGCATCGCCTCGCGCCACGATTGCCTGGGGACGGTTGGTAAAAACTTGGGCGCTATTGCAGCGGCGACGCGATGAGGTTCGTCCGGAAGACGTCCAGGATCTCGCGCGCTACGTGTTGGGCCATCGCTTGTGGCTCGGGCCGCATGCAGCCGGGCAAGGTGTCACCGTCGAGAACGTGATCGACGACATCGTCGCCAAGGTGCCCGTGCCATGACGGCCGTCGCACTCACACGCAACGAGGCCGAGTCCAGTTTCGATCCGGCGGATATCGCGCAGATCGAACTCTTCATCCTGCGGTGGATGCGGGAGTTCACCACCGGCGATCATGCGAGTCTCAGCACCGGCACCGGCTTCAACCTGGTCGGACTCAAGGACTGGGAGCCGGGCGATGCGATTTCCACCGTCGATTGGGCCCAGTCCTCGCTGACCAATTTCAGCCCGCTGGTCACGCGCCAGTTCGAGCAGGACAGCAACGCTACCATCATTGCGCTGACGGACAACTCTGCATCGACTCGCTGCGGCATTCATGGCGTGCGCATCCAGACAGCGATCTGCCGTTGCCTGGCTGCTCTCGGTTTCGCTGCGGCCTTTTTCCAGGACCAGTTCGGCTTCGTTACATTCGACGATCGGCTCCAGGCCACCACGAGCGCGCGGCCCAGGATAGGCAAAGCTCACGTTCTGCATTGCCTCGACCTGTATCGGCGGCAGCTGGCGATCGATCAACCCGAGCGCTTCGATGCGAGCGACATGATGGCGACCATCGCAGGCTTCGCGCGTCGCACCGCCATGGTCGTGGTCGTGTCGGATTTTCTCACCGGCAACGCCGATGCGATGCTCAGGCAATTCGAACTGCTGCACGCCACTCATGACGTGCTGCTGATGATGGTCGATGCCCGCTTCGCCTACGAACTGCCGTCGACTTCCGCCGGCTGGATCGAAGTATTCGATGTGGAAAGCGGCGAGCCACAGGTGTTGTCCCGTAAGGAATTCTCCCGGCTGCGCGAGCAGGTCGGCCAATGGCAGCTCGACTTCTGCTCGATGGCCCGCTCTCGCGGCATCGACGTAGTCCAGGTCGGCGTGGACCGCTGGGAGATGGAATTCACCCTGCTGCAACTGGTGGCAGAGCGACGGGTCAGGAAGGTACGGTTATGAAGAGCGTGGGTGTGGATAGCAGCCGTAGGAGCATGTGGATGCGGCTTCAAGAAAAGGTCGCGCGGAGAACGCGGAGAACGTGGGGCAGAAAGGAGAATAAGGGTGAGAGTCAGGACGGCGGAATTTCCGCCCTTTATCTCTTGTCTGCCCCGCGTTCTCCGCGCGATATATCTTCAAGCCCTGTCATTCGACACTGCGGGCTGATCAGTGCCCTGATTTTCTCATTCAGTATTTCTCTGGCGTTCTCTGCCCTAGCCCAGAAAAGCACTCCCTCTACGATATCAAAGTCCGATGCCCCCGCCGCTGCCGAGGCGACCATCGAGTCCGACCCCCTGCGCTGCTGGCTGAAGAGTACGAAGACGTCGGTGCACGTCGGCGAGCAGTTCAACGTAGCGCTGACGTGTGCAGTGATCGAAACAGCGAGAGTCGCGGTGATTGCCGATGTCAGCCAGATCGAGCCGGCGTCGATCCAGTTGGCGCCGTTCGAGGTGTTGGGCGGCCAGCGGCATCCGGATATCAAGTCCGGCATGTGGAGATACTTTCAATATGAATACACGGTGCGCCTGATCGCGGATGGTTTCTTCGGGCAGGACCTGGCGGTGCCGCCGATCAGCTTGAGTTATCGGGTCAACATGATGGGTGCGGATACGTCGCAGGAAGGGCGGGAGAAAATCTATGTCCTGCCGCAACTCCCGATCCGCGTCGTGTCGCTGGTGCCGACGATTGCTACCGACATTCGAGACGCGGCGCGGGATACGTTCGCTGACATTGCCGAACGGAATTTCCGAGCGACGGTCGCGTTCGTGATTGCGGGCATTCTGTATGCGTTCGCGGCGGTGCTGGCGATCATCATGCTGGTTCGGGTGTTCGGCAGGCTCCGCCGCCGCACGCCGGCGTCGCAGGCAACCATGCAGCCAACATTCGTGACCGGTGCAACGCTGCGTGCATTGAGGCAAGTGACTTCCAGTCGGGCTCGCGATGGATGGACGAGCGAGCTGATCGCACAGGGCGCTGCAGTCACGCGAGTGGCGGCCGCCATTGCCACCGATCGGCCGATTGCACAAAGTCGCGCGACTCACGATTCGGTACTGCAGGAAGGCCAGCTATTGGTTTCGCGAGGCTGGTTCAGTCACGGTGCATTGCTGATTTCCGCTTCTTCGACGCCGCGAGCCATGGCGACAACCAAGACGCGGGCGTGGCCCGACAGGCGCTCGTTGCTTGGCGACCTGGAGCAGGCGCTGACAACGTTCAGTG
>Ga0157380_10000815_pt1 | contig 19534 bp, 20 predicted proteins | sample S35metaG_FD_119757 | JGI IMG/M metagenome (GOLD analysis project Ga0157380, IMG submission 119757) | Switchgrass rhizosphere microbial communities from Kellogg Biological Station, Michigan, USA - S3-5 metaG | ecosystem: Host-associated > Plants > Roots > Rhizosphere > Soil | place: USA...
ATCAAGGAAGCGGTGATCTCGACCGGCCCTGACGGCCGGGAACAGCGGATCGCGCCGATCGTGGAGAACGTCCTCGAACGCCAGGAAGGGTCGAGGAAAATAGTCCAGGTGACAAGCGCGCTGAAGATCGTGCTGACCGTGATCACGGCGCTGCTGATCGCCGCCTCGCTGATGCTGGTCGGCAACACGATCCGGCTCTCGATCTACACCCGCCGCCGCGAGGTCGAGGTGATGCGGCTGGTCGGCGCGACCCGCTGGTTCATCCGCTGGCCCTTCATGATCGAGGGCGTCGTCGTCGGCTTCGCGGGCGGGCTCCTCGCCATACTGATCCTGTGGCTGGGCAAGATCACGATCGTCGACCCGCTGAGCAGCACCTTCTCCTTCCTGGCGGCGCAGAACAACAGCACCCTCTCGTTCCCCGCGCTGGTCGCGATCCTCTTCGGTGCGGCGGTACTGGTTTCGGCGGTCGGGTCCGGCATCACGCTGCGCCGCTTCCTCAAGGTCTGAACGCCCAGTGAGCGTCGGGCGGATTTCGGCCCTCGCGGTCGCGACGGCGGTCATCCTCGGAGCGGGGATCTGGCTTGGTGGCCACCCCGCGCAGCTGCCCGAATTCCTTCGCGACCGATTCGTCGATGACTCAGCTGGGCTGACCGCCGAAGCGACCGAACTGATCGAGGACAACTACTACCGGCGGGTCGGCACGGACGAGCTGACCAATGCCTCGCTGCGGGGGATGGTTCGCGAGCTGCGCCGCCGCCACGACGACCGCTTCTCCGACTACTTCTCACCGGAAGCGCTGGCGCGCTTCAACGAAGCGATCTCGGGCCGGTTCTCCGGAATCGGCCTCACCGTCGAGGAGGTGAAGCCGGGCCTGCGGATCGACCGTGTATTCCCCGATTCCCCCGCTCAGGAGGCGGGGTTGGAGGCTGGCGAGGTGATCGTCTCGGTCGACGGCGAGTCGATCGCGGGGAAGAGCAGTGAGTTCTCGACCGAGAAGATCAAGGGCCCCGAAGGCACCGAGGTGACGATCGGGGTGCGCGGGTCATCGGAGGGCAAGGTTCGCGAGCTGGAGATCACCCGGGCCCAGATCGCGCTGCCGGTGGTGACCAGCAAGGTGAAAGAGGTCGATGGGCGCAAGCTCGGCTACATTCGCATGATCAGCTTCAGCGAAGGCGTCCACGCGCTGCTGCACGACGCGGTACAGAAGCTGGAGCGCAAGGGCGTCGAGGGGATCGTCCTCGACCTGCGTGCCAACGGTGGCGGTCTGCTCGAGGAGGCGGTGCTGACCGCGAGCGTCTTTCTGCCTGAGGGCGAAGTCGTCGTCAGCACCGAGTCGCGCACCCAGGGGGACGCCGTCTACGAGACCCTAGGTGGCAATCTCAGGGAGGTGCCGATGGTCGTCCTGATCGATCGCAACACGGCCTCCGCGGCGGAGATCCTCACCGCCGCCCTGGCCGATGACGCTGGCGCAACCGTGGTCGGGACCCGCTCCTTCGGCAAGGGCGTCTTCCAACAGGAGGTCGGCCTCTCCAACGGCGGTGCGCTGAAGCTGACGATCGGCGAGTACTTCACTCCCGACGGGGTCAACCTCGCCGAGAGCCACGGCATCCACCCCGACGTGCCGGCGCGCAACCTGCCGCGGACCGCGCGCGACGAGGCGCTCGAACGCGCCCTGAAGGTGCTGGCGGCGCAGGAAAAGAAGTGAGCAAGCGCGACTGGCGCTATTACCGCGCACGTCAGCGAGCACGCGGCAGGGGACAGGAGCGGGCGCGGCCGAAGAACGCCCGCGAGGCGGTCGAGGCATTGCTCGCCGACCAGCTCGGGCGCAGGGGCTTTCCCGCATCGATTGAGGTTGAAGCGGGGCGCGCCGCCGATGCCGCTGAGAGCAGCGGTATCCGCCGCCGTGACCTGACCGAGCTGGCGACCTTCACGGTCGACCCCGCCACCGCGCGCGACTTCGATGATGCGGTCTCGGCGCGGCGGGAGGGAGATGCGGCGCGCGTTTGGATCCACATCGCCGACGTCGCCGCCCACGTCCGCCCGGGCACGCAGCTCGACCTCGAGGCGAGGCGGCGCGCGAACAGCACCTACGTGCCGGGGACCGTCGAGCCGATGCTGCCTCGCGCGCTGAGCGAGGACGCGTGCAGCCTGGCGCCGGGCGTGGAGCGGCTCGCGGTGACGGCCGAGATCGAGCTCGGCCCGTCCGGCACGCCCCGGTCGGCGAGCTTCTACCGCAGCCGCATCCGCTCCCAGGCGCGCCTGGACTACGACCAGCTCGACCGGGTCTTCGGCGGCCGCGAGAGCGCGCCGGAGGACGTCGCCGAGCCGCTGGCGGTGGCCCGCGAGGTGGCGGCGGCGCTGGGCGAGCACCGCGGCACGACCAGCCTCGACGTCGAGTCCTTCGAGCCCGAGTTCCGCTTCGATGGGGGCGGGAACGTGATCGGCGCTCGCTCGGTGGCGCAGACCGAGTCCCACCGGTTGATCGAGCGGCTGATGATCCTCGCCAACGAACAGGTCGCCCAGCTTCTGGAGCGCAAGCGGGTTCCCACCGTCTACCGCGTCCACGCCCAGCCCGACCCGGGCCGGATCGAGCGCCTGGTCGAGCAGCTTCACGCGCTCGGCGTGCCGACCCCGCCGCTGCGCCAGGGCCTGGCGCCGGGCCAGGCGGGGGAGGTGGCGGCGGAGGCAAGCCGGCTGGTGATCGAGGAGGCGGCGCGGCGCGGGCACGGCCGCGAGGCGTATACATCGCTCGTGCTCCGTTCCCTGATGCAGGCCTCCTACAGCGACCGCAACAGCGGCCACGCCGGTCTCGGCAGCCCCGCCTACTGCCACTTCACCTCGCCGATCCGGCGCTATCCGGACCTGCTGGTCCACCGTGCCCTGCTGGCGACCCTGGGCGAGGGAGAGGAGGCGCCGCGCGCCGCTGAGGCGCGCGAGGTGGCCTTGCACTCGAGCGAGCAGGAGCGCGAGTCGGCGAAGATCGAGCGCAGCGCCGACGACGTCTGCGCGGCCTACCTGCTGGAGCGCGAGCTCGGCCAGGGTGGGGCGGAGGTTGCGTTCGAGGGTGAGGTGTCCGGCGTCATCCGGGCCGGTGCCTTCACCGCCTTCGGCGGCAAGCTGGGCGATGTCTACGAGGGCTTCGTCCCCGCCCGCACGATGGCGGGCGAGCGCTTCGAGCTGAACGAAGCCGAGACGGCGCTGGTCGGCCGCGATTCCGGCACCGCGCTGCGGCTCGGAGATCCGATATCCGTCCGGGTGACGGGGGTCGAGGCGGCCCGTGGCCGGGTCGATCTGGAGCTTGCTCATGACTAAGAAGTCGACGAAGAAGCGAGAGCCAGCCTCGGGTGACGTCGCCACCAACCGCCGTGCCCGGCAGAAGTTCGAACCGATCGAGAAGATGGAGGCGGGGATCGTCCTCCGGGGCTCTGAGGTGAAGTCATTGCGCAACGGCAAGGCGCAGATGAGCGACGCGTACGCGGTCGTCGAGCGGAACGAGGTTTGGCTGCGCAACCTCCACATCCCGCCATATGAGCCGGCCAGCCGCGAGAACCACGAGCCCGAGCGGCCGCGCAAGCTCCTCCTGCACCGGGCGGAGATCGAAAGGCTGGTGGGCAAGACCGCGGAGAAGGGGTTGACCCTGATCCCGACCCGGATCTACTTCAAGGGCTCGCGGGCCAAGGTCGAGCTGGCCCTGGCGCGCGGCAAGGAGGGCCGCGACCGCCGCCGCGAGATCGCGGAGCGCGACGTGCGCCGCGAGGTCGAGCGCGAATTCAAGAGCCGGATGAGGTAGCTTCGGGGATGTGAGTCCATCCGCAAACCCTCCGCGCACGTCTGGCGGCGGCGGACGCGGCGCGGTGCAGCGTCCTCAGTCGGCCAAATGGCGCCGCCATTTGCGCCTCCCTGCGTCCTTGCCCCGCTTGGTCCGGCGCTCGCCAGCCGCACACGCAGGGTTTCCGAATGGACTCGCGCGATCACGTTTTGCCCTGGTACTCCCAGTGTTGGCGCTCGTCGTGGCCCTGATCGTCCCCGCACAGGCGCAGGCCGACTCCTTCCCTAGCGAAGCCGGCGACTTCATCAGCGACAACATCCAGTACTTCGTCGGTGGCCTCGTCGCAGCGATCCTGCTGCTCCTGCTGATCGTCAGCATCACCCAGCGACGCAGCAAGGAGAAGGCGAAGAAGCAGGCCCCGGCAGCGGCGAAGCCCGCCGCGCCCCCGGGGCCCACCGCCGCGGCCGTTCCCCCCTCCGAGCCCGCTTCCCAGACCGCGGAGCTGCCCGCCGTGCAGCCTCCTGCGGGCGCGCCCCCGGTCGCGCCCCCGGTCGCGTCGGCACCCCCTCCCGTCGGAGGCGTGGCGCTGGGCGCCAAGGAGAAGCGCAAGCAGGCACGCGAACAGCAGCGCGCGGCGCGGGTCGAGCATCGCAAGCGCCGCCAGGCGGAGTCGAAGCGCAGGCGGGAAGAACGGGCAGCGAAACGCGCCGAACGTCGCTACAGGCCCCCGGGCGGCGGTGGTCGCTTTTCCGGACGCCGGGCGCGCAAGGACGCGGCGAAGGCGGAGCGTCAGCTGGCTGAGGCCAGGGCCGCCCACGAGCGCGAACAGCTTCATCTGGCCAACCAGGCGACTCAGGCCGGCATACCTCCGGTCCAGCCCGCTCCGATGCCCCAGGTCCCGCCGGTGCAGGCGGTGCCCCCCGCGCCACCGCTTCCCCAGCAGCCTCCTGCCCCACCATCTCCTCCTGCGGCCGTGCCACCGCCGGGTGCCCCTCCCGGTTACGACGGTCCGGCAGCCGCCGAGCAGCGGGTGCAGGCAAAGGTTGGGGAAATCCAGCGTGAGGAGGAGCGGATCCGCGCCGAGGCAGACCGCCGCATCGCAGAGGCGGAGCGGCTCCAGCGCGAAGCCGAGGAGCGGGCGACGTTTGCCCAGGGCGGTCAGACCCAATCGATGGAGACCTTCCAGGCGGCTCCGCCGCCGATTCAGCAGACGCCGGCCGCGCCGGGGATCTCCTCGGTGGGAGCCGCGGGTGCCGGTCTCGAGACGGCCGAGCAGCGCCTGCGGCAGGAGCGCGAAGCGCAGGAGAGGGCGATGGCAGAGGCGCAGGAGCGACTGCGCCAGATCGAGGAGCGGACCAAGGAAGCGGAGCGCCGTGCCGCTGAGGCCGAGCGCCTTGCAAGGCTGAAGTCCGAAGAGGAGGAGCGCGAACGGCGACTGCGTGAGATCCGCGAGAGCGTCGCGCAGGCGGAAGAGCGAGCCCGTCAAGCGGAGCAGCGTGCGATCGAGGCCGAGCAGGCCGTGATCCAGTCGGTCCAGGGCCAGGGCAACCCGCCTCCTGCCCCTCAGGCATCGCCCGCACCGCCGCAGCCACCCACACCGCCTTCGCCCGGACCGACGCCGCCCCCGGCGCCCGAGCCACCTGCTCCGCCTCCCGCACCGGAGCCCCCGACTCCCACTCCGCCGCCCCCTCCTGCGCCCCCGGCACCATCACCGCCGTCTCCCCAGCCGCCCGCGCCCCCTGCGCCGGAGCCACCCGAGCCCGCTCCACCGGCCGCATCGTCCGGCGGTCAGATCGAGCTCAACTCGGTCACCTTCGAGCAGCTCCGCGCCGAGAGCCTCTCGGTCACCCAGGCCACTCGCCTGCTCGCCCACCGCGAGCGCCTCGGCCGCTTTGGCTCGGTCGACGACCTCGACGAGGTCGCGGGTCTTCCCCAGGACTTGCTCGACGACCTGAAGCGCCGCTCTACGGTTTAAGGAGCGACCCTTACAGGCCGTAGGCCTCGAGCAGCTTCAGCCATATCTCGCTGCGGCTGGGGTAAGCCGCGACGGCGTGGCGGAGCTTTGAGAGCGGTACTTCGCTGACGATCGCGATCGTTGCTGCATGGAGGAAGTCGGCGGTCTCGAAGCCGGTGAAGGTAGCGCCGACGATGACCTGGCGGGCCTCGTCTACGACAATGCGTGAGGTGCCGCCAGTCCCCTTGCCCTGGAAGCTTGCACCCGCTGTGCTGTCGGTCGGCACGTCGATCGCGCGGGCATCGATGCCGGCCTCCCGGGCCTGCTCGAGGGTCTTGCCCGCGGCGGCGACCTGGGGGTCGGTGAAGGTGACACGGGGGGAGCCGAGCCCTTCGGCAACAGCCTCGACCGGGTGACCGAGGGCGTTCTCGGCCGCGACCCAGGCCTGGTACTTGCCCATGTGGGTGAAGAGGGCGTGGCCGTTGACGTCTCCGACCGCGTAGATCCAGTCGCGACCCGCGACCCGCATCCGACCGTCGGTCTCCAGGAAGCCTCCTTTGTCGGGCTCGATGCCGATCGAGTCCAGGCCGATCCCCGCGGTTCGGGGCTTGCGTCCCACCGCGACGAGCAGCTCGGCTGCCTCGACCGAGTTGCCGTCGCTCAGCTCGACCGTGACCCCGATTTCGCTCCGCCCAACGCGCTGGGCGAGGGCTCCCGTGCGCACGTCGACGCCGTGGTTGCCACGCAGAGCCTCGGCCACCTGCTCGCCGGCGAAGGGCTCCTCGCGGGGGAGGAGGCGGTCGGCGCCCTCGATCAGGGTGATCCGCGAGCCGAGCGATGACCATGCCTGCGCCAGCTCCGAGCCGACCGGGCCGCCACCGAGCACGACCATGCTCTCCGGCACCTGCTTCGCCGTCGTCGCATCGCGGTTGTTCCAGGGTTGCACCGAGTCGAGCCCGTCGAGTGGCGGCATCGCCGCGCCGCTACCTGTTGCGACGACGATCGCCTTGGCTGCGCTGAGCACGTCATCGCCGACGCGAACGCGGCGCTCGCCGTCGAGCTCCCCCTCACCTCGGAAGAGCTCGATCCCGCGTTCCTCCAGCCAGGGCAGCTGCCCCGAATCGTCGAGATCGTGGATCACCTCGTCGCGGCGGTCGAGGATCGCCTGCGGGTCGAGCTCTCCGGCGACCGCCTCGGCGACTCCGGGTACCCGCCGCGCCTCGCCAAGCAGATCCGCCGGTCGCAGCAGCGCCTTCGAGGGCATGCAGGCGTAGTAGGAGCACTCGCCGCCGACAAGGTGCTGCTCGACGATCGCCACCGACATCCCGCCGTCGGCAAGCCGCCCGGCACAGACCTCACCCGGCGCCCCGGCGCCAAGCACGACCGCGTCGAACTGCCTATCGGCCACGGGTTATTCCTACCCGACGCCGTACAATCCGTCTACATAGCACGGGGGCGACAGGCTTCGACGTGGTCGGTCCGTGCGAACGGTTGCAGGTCGAGGTTGCCGGAGGCCTCGTTAAACCCCGGCACCAACCAATACGTGCGGACCATGAGTTCGCCCTCGCTGCCTAGCTAGAACCTAGGTGATGAGAGTCGGTCCTCTCCCGCCCGCGGAGGGGGCAGCCGGCTTCAGAACGCGGGCTTACCCAGGCGGATCGCCCCGTCCACCAGGGGACAATTCAGAGGGCTTTATCTCCCGCAGTGCCCGCCGGCGCGGACCCCGGGAGACGAGAATCAAGCGCCGGCTATACCTGTAGATACCTTCGCGCTACGGCCTCGGACGCCGGTTCAATTCCGGCCGCCTCCATAACCCAGCCGGTGGGCCTGAAACACCCCCTATAGGGGGTGTTTCAGGCCCACCGGCTGGGGAGCCAAGCCAAGACCTCAGCGGCGTTGCGGTCGGGCGGGAAGACGGGGTAGAAGGCCTTGACGATCTTGCCGTCTTCGGCGACGAAGGTAAGGCGCTTGTAGAGGGTCATACCTTCGACTTCGAAGATGGGTAGGCGCAGTTCGTCTCGGAGGCGAAGGTCGCTGTCGGAAAGCAGGGGGAACGGAATGTGCTCCCGCTCGGCGAACTCGCCCTGCTCCTCGGGGCTCTGGGCGCTGATCCCGACCACGGTTACCCCGAGCGCCGAGAACTCGGCGAGGCTGTCGCGGTAGGCGCAGCTCTGTGGAGTGCAGCCGCGGGCGCCGGGGATGTCGTCCCAGCCGACCGGTGAGGGCTGGCCCGGCGTGCCGGTTCGCGGGTAGACGTAGGCGACGAGTCGCTCCCGGCCGGACGCCGCGAGGTCGATCGGCCTGTCCAGGGTGGAGGGCAGCTTCAGTTCCGGCAGCGCCAGCCCGGCTAGGTGATCCGCGGCGCCGTCGTCCCCGGGAGCGGGCAGATCAGGGGGGAGCTTCGTGTAGTCGGCGCTCACGTCGCAATCGTCGCAGCCGGACCGTTGGCGAGGCTCGTAAGCTGGGCGGGTGGAGCGCTACGTCGCCTTCCTGCGCGGGATGAACCTCGGCAACCGGCGGATCAAGAACGACGAGCTGCGCCGCTGCTTCGAGGCACTGGATTTTGCCGACGTCACCTGCTTCCGCGCCAGCGGCAACGTGATCTTCGGGTCAGAGAGGGCTAACGCAGAGGTGCTGACGGGGCGGATCGAAGCCGGCCTGGCGGAGTCGCTGGGCTACGAGGTGCCGGTCTTCCTGCGCAGCGACGATGAGCTGCGGGCGATGGCAGCCCACGAGCCGTTCGAACGATCAGCCCTTGCGGCCTCGAAGGGCAAGGTCCAGGTGGTTCTTCTGGCGCAGAAGCCGTCCGCTGCCGACCGCAGAAAAGCCCTGGCGCTATCGAGCGACGACGATCGTCTCGCGATCGACGAGCGTGAGCTCTGCTGGCTGCCCCGCGGCGGCATGTCCGAATCGGAGCTCGACCTGAATGCGATCGCCGCCATCCTGGGCATGCATACGATCCGCACCAAGGGCACGATCGACCAGATCGCCACAAAGCACTTCGCTTAGACAAGACGCGAGTCCCCGTCAGTCCGCCATATACGCGGGCTGACGCGGACTCGTCACCTTCGCCTAGAGGTCGGCCCGGGGGAGGGCGGCGATCTGGGCGTCGGCGCTGACCTCTCCGATCTCGTCGGAGAGGTTCGAGAGCTGGACGTTGGAGACGAACTCCATCCGCTGGCCGAGTGGGCGGAAGAAGTTGTCGTAGTGGGTCGGGACCACGACCGCCGGGTCGAGGCGGGGGATGATTCGCTTCCAGTAGTCCTCAGTGAAGCCGCGGCCGGCGACTCCGGCGAGGAAGACGTCGACGCCGCGCTCGCGGATCGCCTCGTCGATCAGGTTGGCGCTGCCCTGGTGGTAGAAGCGCAGCCCCGCCACCTCGATCGAGATGCCCCAGACCTGGCCGCAGCGGTAGGCGCTTGGCGAGAGAGCGTCGAGGTGCTCGCAGGTGAGGTCGCCGTCGTAGGGGACGGCGAGGCCGAGCAGCAGCTTCGAGTGGACGCTGGGTGTGAAGCTGACCTCGAAGGAGCCGAGCTCGTAGGTGCGGTAGGGCTCGACCGATACGGCCTGCTCCGCCAGCCCGTGCAGGCTCATCAGCGTCACCAGCGAGTCCGAGCCGTAGGCCTTGCAGCCAAAGCGGCGGGCGATCGCGGGCGCGTCGACGGCATGGTCGAAGTGGGTGTGGCCGACGAGGACGCCGGCGACCTCTCCCGGCGCGTGGACGAAGCGATCGAGCGCGGCCGGATCGGGCAGCGTGGGCCGCCGGCGCAGGATGTCGCCGAACGGCACCCGCGAGAGGTAGGGATCGATGAACAGCGTCTGCCCCTCGAAGCTCATCCGGTAGCCGGAGACGCCGAGCCATTCGAGCTCCAACCCGGCTGGCAGCTCCAGCGGCCTCGCCTCCAACTCGCCGAGCGCCTGGCCGTCCTCGCGCTGGGCAGAGCGCCGGGTCAGTTGCGCCTTTGCCAGATCTCCCAGGTGTCGCAGTGCCCCCGCCATGGTTAGGGCTATGAGGCGGTGCCAAGCGTGGCCGACAGCTGGGGCGGCCGGCTGAGGGTCTGGAAGACGACGCAGTAGCGCTCGGTCAGCTTCAGCAGCGTCCCCAGCTCTTCCTCGTTGGCGTCGCTGTCGAGCTCGAAGGCGAGGCGGATCGCGGCGAAGCCGACCGGCGCCTCGCGGTCAACCGCGAGCGTGCCGCGGAAATCGAGCTCCCCCTCGGCCTTCACCGTCCCAGACCGCACCTCGATTCCCAGCGACGTCGCCACGGCGCGAAGGGTCACGCCGGCGCACGCGACCAGGGCCTCGAGCAGCATGTCGCCCGAGCAGAGCCGCGATCCGTCGCCGCCGGAGGCCGGGTGCAGTCCCGCCTCAGCGATCGCCCGCCCGGTCTGCACCGAGCAGGAGACGCCTTCGCCGAGCTCCCCGCTGGCCTTCAAGGTGACGACCGCGGCCGCGGGCTCCTCGCGGTAGCGCTCCTTCAGCGGTGCCTGGACCTCGCGCAGTTGCTCCCGTTCCACCCAGCGCAGGTTACGCTCGCCCGGGCCGGGCCGCGTAGTGTCAGGCCTGCCATGGCAATCGCGACCGCAACGACCATCGACGTCTACGCGGGCGGGGAGCTGCTCTTCGCCGACGTCTCCTTCAAGCTCGAGCCGCGCGAGCGGATGACTCTCTCCGGGCGCAACGGCGCCGGCAAGTCGACCCTGCTCCGGGTCCTCGCCGGCGAGCGGCCCCCGGACTCCGGGAGCATCTCCATGCAGAAAGGAGCGCGTGTCGCGCTGCACGACCAGCGACCGCCGCGCGATGCCGGGGTCTCTCTCGGCGAGTACGTCTTCTCTGGCCGCTCCGACATGCAGGGGACCGAGGTGGAGCTTGCGCGCCTGGAGGAGTCAATGGCGCAGGGTGAGCCCGACGAAGAGACGATGCGCGCCTATGCCGCGGCGCAGCAGCGGCTCGAAGCCGGCGGTGGCTATCGCTGGCGCGACGACGTCCTCGCCGTGCTGGGCGGTCTCGGTTTCGGCGAGGAGGCGGCCGGGCGGAGGCTCTCCACCTTCTCGGGCGGAGAGCTGACCCGCGCCTCGCTTGCTCGCGCGCTCGCAACCCGCCCCGACCTGCTGCTGCTGGACGAGCCCACGAACCATCTCGACATCCCCTCCCTGGAGTGGCTGGAGCGCTACCTCGTCGACCTCGACGCCGCTGTCGTCCTCGTCGCCCACGACCGCTGGTTCCTCGAGGCAGTCGGCACCTCGGTGCTGGAGCTGGAGGCGCAGCGCGGCCGCTTCTTCGCCGGTCCCTGGCACGCCTGGCGCAGGGAGCAGGCGGCCCGTGAGATAGCCCTCGGCAAGGCGATCGAGCGCCAGCAGGCCGAGATCGAGCGCATGGAGCGCTTCGTCGAGCGCTTTCGCTACAAGGCGACGAAGGCGCGCCAGGCGCAGTCGCGACTGAAGCAGATCGACAAGATCAAGCGGGACGGTGCCAAGGCCGAGGCGCGCGACCGCCGCAACCTGCGCTTCTCCTTCGTCACGCCCGAGCGGCCGGGCCGCGTGGTGCTGAAACTGGTCGGCGCGAAGATCGAGGTGCCGGGACGAACCCTGCTCGAGAACGCTGAGCTCGAAGTCGAACGCGGCGAGCACCTCGTCCTCGTCGGTCCCAACGGCGCCGGCAAGACCACCCTGATCGAGACCCTGGCGGGACGGAGCGAGCCCGCTGTCGGGTCGGTGCGGACAGGCCACAACGTCAAGGTCGGGTACCTCTCTCAGCACGCCGATTCCGCCGCGGGGGAGGGGACGGTGCTCGAAGCCGCGCGGCGCGGCACCGGCCTCAGCGGTCAGAAGGCGCGCGACCTGCTCGGCGGCTTCCTCTTCTCCGGTGCCGATGCGGAGAAATCGCTCGACGACATCTCGGGCGGGGAGCAGCGGCGGCTCTCGCTGGCGATCCTCGTCGCCTCCGGCGCCAACGTCCTGATCCTCGATGAGCCGACGAACCACCTCGACGTCGAGAGCCGCGAGGCGCTTGAGGACGCGCTCTCGGCCTTCGAGGGCGCGGTGATCCTCGTCTCCCATGACCGTGCCCTGCTCGAGGCGGTTGGCAGCCGCACGGTCGTCTGCGAGGAGGGGCGGTTGGAGAGTCACCCGAGCGGCTGGGCCGCCTACCAGCGCGAGCGCGACGAGCGGGCGGAGGCCGAGGCTGCCGCGGTGGCGGCGCGGAAGCGGGCGGGCAAGACGACGAAGCGTCGCCCGGGCGACGCTTCGAAGAGCGCCGCCCGCAAGGCGAGCCGCCTGGCCGAGAAGATCGAGGCGGCCGAGGCCGAGCTGCGCCAAGTCGAGGAGGAGCTAGCCGACCCGGCAGCCTGGTCGACCCCGGCCAAGGCCGAGCAAGCGGGGGAGCGGCACGAGGCGGCGAAGCGCACGCTCGCCGAGCTCTACGAGCAGTGGGAGGAGGCCGAGCAGGCCGTCAGCGCAGCGGGCGATCCAGCCTGACTCGTGCTTCCCTGGCGGGCGCGACGGTGATGTTGCGGATCCTCGCCCGTTCCGGCTTGGGGTCGGGCGCGCTCAGCTCGGCCCGTTCGAGGAACTCGCGCAGCACCACCCGCATCTCGTATTCCGCGAAGGCGGCGCCGATGCAGCGCCGCACGCCGCCGCCGAAGGGGAGCCAGGCGTAGCCGTTGGGCTTGCCGTCGAGGAAGCGCTCGGGCCGGAACTCGTGGGGGTCCGGGAAAAGGTCCTCGCGGTAGTGGAGCGCCGCGGCCGCCGGGAAGACGCAGGTCCCGGCCGGGAGGTCGTAGCCGCCGATCCGCAGCGGCTCGTTCAGCTTGCGCGCCGCGTCGATGATCACCGGCCGGATCCGCAGGGTCTCCTTGATCGTCGCATCGAGGTAATCGTCCTCGCCCGCGGCGAGGGACTCGCGCAGCTTCGCCAGCACTCGCGGCGTGCGAAGCAGCCGCTCCATCGCCCAGGCGAGGGCGGTGGCGGTCGTCTCGTGGCCGGCGCCGAGCACCGTGACCAGCTCGTCGCGAAGTTCCTCGTTGCCCATCGGCGTGCCGTCGTCGTGCCGGGCCTGCAGGAGTAGGGAGAGCACGTCGTCCCGCTCTTCGACTTCGGCCTCGTGCCGGCGGATCTCGATCTCCTCGTAGATGAACTCGTCGAACGCCTCGCGTGCACGGAGGAAGCGGGCCCAGGGGCTCCAAGGACCGAGGTTGCGGCGCAGCGCTGGGAAGGCGATCGCGTTGACGCGCTTGCCGAAGGTGCCGATCAGCCGCTCCGCCCGCTCAAGGCGCTGCTCGTCGTGGACCCCGAAGACCGCCTCGAGGATCACGGCCAGGGTAATCCGCTGCGTGTGCGGTCGCAGGGCGAAGGGCTTGCCCACCGGCCAGCTCTCCATCTCGCGCCGGGCGATCGTGCGCATCAACTCGCCGTAGCGGCGGATCCGCTCGCCGTGGAACGGCGGCAGCAGCAGCTTGCGCTGGCGCATGTGCGGGGCCTCGTCGAGGGTCAGCACCGAGTTGGGGCCCAGTACCGGCTCCAGCACCGTCGCGTTCGCCTCGCCGGCGTGGAACTGCTCGGGGGTACCCGTGAACACCTCCTTGACGAGGGAGGGCTCGGCGACCCAGACGACCTGGCCGAGCACCGGGAAGGGGATGGTGAAGATGTCCCCGTAGCGGCGCTGGAAGCGAGCGAGGAAGCCGTGGGGATCGCGTGCGTAACGCAACCCCTGGAGGAGAGCGGGCCCCTTCGGGCCCGGGGGCAGCTCAGCTCGGATTCTGGCTGCCGGTGCGCGGGGGAGTGTCGCCTGCTCCATCCCGCCGAACCATAGAGCACCCTTCGGCTGGCTGGACAGCCAGCAAGCCAAGCTGTTCAGAAGACGATGGTGCGGGCTCCATCGAGGAGAACGCGGTCATCGACATGGGCCTTGACGGCTCGTGAGAGGACCAGCCGCTCGATGTCGCGGCCGATCCGCTTCAGGTCATCGACCTCATCGCGGTGGCTGACCCGGGTCACGTCCTGGTCGATGATCGGCCCGGCGTCGAGCTCCTCGGTGACGTAGTGGGCGGTGGCGCCGATCAGCTTCACGCCACGCTCGTGGGCTCGGCGGTAGGGGTCGGCGCCGACGAAGGCGGGCAGGAAGCTGTGGTGGATATTGATCGCTGGCGCACCCAGCCGCTGCAGGAACTTGCCGGAGAGAACCTGCATGTAGCGGGCAAGGACAAGCAGATCTACGCCTGCGAATAGCTCCAGCGCTCGCGCCTCGGCTTGCTCGTGGGTGTCTGGGGCGATCGGCACGTGGTGGAACTCGAGGCCGAGCGACTCGACCTGCCCGCGGTGGTGGTCGTGGTTGGAGACGACGGCGACCACGTCGGCGCCAAGCTCGCCGCTGCGCCAGCGCCAGAGCAGGTCGGAGAGGCAGTGGTCTTCGCGCGAGACCATGATCGCCACCCGCTTGCGCTCGCTCGACTCGGCGAAGCGGTGCTCCATCTCGAAGCGCGTGGCAATCTCCCGCTCGAAGCGCTGCTGGACCTCGGTCAGCTCGCTCTTGGGGATGGCGTCGAACACCATCCGCATGAAGAAGCGCCCCTCGTCGCTGGAGTGCTGGTCGGCGTCGACGATGTTGAGGCCTGCATCGGCGAGGAAGCCACTGACAGCGGCGATCAGACCCGGGCGGTCAGGGCAGGCGAGCAGCAGCCGCGATGTCGGAGAATCCGCGATCTCCCCATCATCCCGGCTTCCACTCGATTGCAGCTCGGCAGCGATCTGAGCCGCAAGAAGCGATTCATCGTTCGTCCGCGGGAAGGGATTCCGTGCCTGACGTCGTGTCAGACGGCACTTACTTTGTGAGCAGTGTGAGTGCGATCACGTTCCGGAGCCGCAAATACCGCCACGGTTCCGCGCTTGCTCACAAAACGCACATATTTCATCGTTGCCCTGATCGCCTGTATCGCCTTCCCCGCGGTTGCTCTCGCGGCGGCCGGCGATGACTCGTCGCCGCCGCGAATCGGCGTCGCAAACGCGGTGCCCGCAAAGATCGGCGTCCTGCAACGGCCGATCGCCCGTTTCCACAAGACGATTCGCGTCACCGTCGAGCGCATGGAAGCCGCCCGTCGCGCCGAGGCTCGCCGCGAACGTCGCGAGCTCTACGCGTCTCTTCCCGGTGGCGTCTCCCAGTCCACGCTCGACGCGATCGCCTCCTGCGAGTCCGGCGGTGACCCCACGATCGTCTCCTCTGACGGCACCTACCGCGGCAAGTATCAGTTCAGCGTCAGCACCTGGGAATCCGTCGGCGGCTCCGGCGATCCCGCAACAGCTACCGAGCAAGAGCAGGACTACAGAGCGGCTCTCCTTTACGCCGCTTCGGGCTCCAGTCCCTGGCCGGTCTGCGGCTGACCCGGGCTGCGCCGGGAGGGGTGCCCGACCCTTCCCCTACGATCGTGCCGATGAGCGAGGCGGTTCCGACCCCGGATCCAAAAGGACCGACTCGAAAGCCACCCCGCGAGGCGATCGCCGAGGCCCAAGTCAGGGCACCGACGCGAGGGAACAGGAAGCTCGAGGGCTTCCTCGAGGCGGTCAACGGCGACGAGCAGGTGCGGGCCTGGTGGTACATGGCGCAGGTCCACGCCGAGCGGCTGGGGATGTCGGACCACTCCTGGGTCCACACCCAGATCGTGCTCAACATCGCCCTGCGGCTGCTGCGCCTTCTGGTCAAGGCCGGGGTCGAGCCGGCGATGGTCGCCGACCACGGCATGTCACCGCGCGACGCCGAGGTGGTCGTCGCGGGCGGCGCCTTGCTCCATGACGTCGGCATGGCGATCCACCGCACCGACCACGAGGCCTACAGCCTCTTCCTCGCCAGCGGCGCACTCGAACGGCTCCTCGCCGATTCCTACCGCGAGCCGGAGCGCACCGTCGTCACCTCCGAGATCCTGCACGCCATCATCGGCCACCGCCGCCGCGGGGCGCCTTACACGCTGGAGGCCGGGGTCGTCAGGGTTGCCGACGCCCTCGACATGGCGCGGGGTCGCACCCCGGATACCGCTGGAAGCGGGCCAGGAGGGCATCCACTCGATCTCGGCCGCCGCCGTCGACGAGGTGCGGATCGAGGCGGGGGAGACGCGGCCGCTGCGGATCGAGATCGAGCTCAACAACTCGGCCGGGATCTTTCTGGTCGACGACCTGCTGGCGACGAAGATCCGCGACACCCCCCTGGAGGGCAAGGTCGAAGTCTTGGCCAAGATCGAGGGAGAGACCGAGAAGCGCCTATTGAGCGGCTTCAAGCTGGACTAAGACGGACTAGCCGTAACGCTCGAGGTCGTACCTGCGGCGTTCTTTTCGCTTCTCGAGGCGACCCTGGACTAGGGACAGCACGATCACGAGGATCGCGAAGAAGGCGATCACACCGAAGCAGAAGAAGGTCACCGTCTTATCGGTCGTCGGCCCGGCCAGCCCGACGCCGTTCTCGGCCAGCGCGAGCGGCGCGGCGAGCAGCATCGAGAGCAGCGCGGCGCTGAGTGCCGCGAGAGCTTTGGCTGGCCGAGAGGGAGCCTTCACTGCTCCGCAATCTAGCGCAAGCTCCATAGGATGCGCCGCGATGAGCACCCTCGAAGCCATCGTCCTCGGCCTCGTGCAGGGGCTGACTGAGTTCCTGCCGATCTCCTCCAGCGGACACCTGCGAATCGTGCCGGCGCTCCTCGGCTGGCCCGATCCGGGTGCCGGGTTCACCGCCGTGATCCAGCTCGGGACGATGGCAGCGGTTCTGATCTACTTCCGCGCTGACCTGTGGCGGATAGCGTCTGCCTGGCTGCGCGAATTGCGGGTGCCGATCCGTCAGAGCAGCCAAGACGCGAAGCTGGGCTGGTTCATCGTCTTGGGGACGATCCCGATCTCGATCTTCGGCTTCGTCTTCAGCGACCAGATCGAGTCGGGCGCGCGCAGTCTCTACCTGATCGGCTCGGCCCTCATCCTCTTCTCCTTCGTGATGGTCCTCGCCGAGCGAGTTGGCACCCGGCAGCGAGCCCTGACCGAGATGAACGGTCGCGACGGGCTGTTTGTCGGCATGGCCCAGGCACTGGCCCTGATCCCCGGTGTCTCGCGCTCTGGGGCGACGATCTCTGCCGGCCTGTTTCGCGGCTTCGACCGGGTCGCCGCCGCCCGCTACTCGTTCCTGCTCTCGGTGCCGGCCGTGGTCCTGAGCGGCCTCTTCGAGCTGCGCAAGATCGGCGAGGACGGAAGTGCCTCGGTGGGGGCGACGGCGATCGCCACGCTCATCGCCTTCGTCTCCGGCTATCTGGCGATCGCATGGCTGCTTCGTTACCTCAGCACCCACACGCTGGAGATCTTCGTCATCTACCGAATCGCCCTGGGCGTGCTGGTTCTGGTGCTGGCGGGGACCGGCGCGGTCAGCTAAAAGCCCAGAAATGGCGAACGGCCCGGGGCAGTGGGCCGTTCGCGGTGACGAGAGAGGAGTCTCGTGGACCAGAGTTTGCTTTGCGAACGACCCCTCGGGGTGAATATCCAGAGAAAACGCCGAGCGTGCTCAGGTTGCCCCCTTTCCCGCAAATTAGGCGCTTTCTCCCGTGAAAATCCTGTGAACGCAGGGATTTTGGCGACACAGCCGCCGTCGTAGACGCATACAATCGTGCCGTCCTTAGTGCAAGGTTCCCTTCCGCCACCGATGGCGCTCCTCCCTTGAATCCCCAGCAGACCATCCGGCTCGCCGTAATCGACGACGACAGTGGTTTCGTGACCGTCCTGTCAAAGCGAACCGAAGCCGCCGGTTGGCAGCAGCGGATACTGAGCAGCGCGATTCCACCCGAGGAGTTGGTGGCGATGAAGCTGAACGCCCTGCTGCTTGACCTCTCGGTGCTCGGCGACGAGGCATGGGCCTACCTGGAGCGCGTTTGCGGGATGCTGCCCGGCCTGGGCGTCGTCGTCTGCACCGGCCGCTCGACCGTCGCGCAGCGTGTGCGCGGCCTCCGTCTCGGAGTCGATGACTGGGTCTCCAAGCCCTGTCACCCGGAGGAGGTGATGGCGCGGATCGAGGCCGTATCGCGCCGCCGCCGCCGCAGCCGCACCGGAGTCGAGAGCGGGCCCCTGGTCGCGGGCGAGCTGGAGATCCGCGCCGACCAGTTCCAGGCCTTCGTCGGCGACGGCAGTCTCGACCTCACTCGTCGCGAGTTCGAGTTGCTGCAGCTTCTCGCCGACGCCAAGGGTCAGGTGCTAGAGCGCGAGGCGATCTACCAGCGCGTTTGGGGCTACGCGATGGCCCACGGCGATCGCTCTGTCGACGTCTTCATTCGCAAGTTGCGCCAGAAGCTGGAGAGGCGCTCGCCGGGGTGGAGCTACATCCATACCCATTTCGGCGTCGGCTACCGCTTCGATCCCGAGTCTGCTGAGGGCGTAGAGCCGACGGTGCCGGGCAAAGAAACCGTCGAAGCGGTCGAGGCTCCGGTCGCTGCGGTGGATTCACAAGTAGTTCACAGCAGCTTTACGCCTGCGTAACCGCAACGGCGCCCGCCGCGGCGATCTTTGCTCGGGATGTTGGAGATTCGCCCTGAGGAGCACGCGGCACTGGTCGACGGGCGTCCCCTCAGCTTGACCATGCGCGAGCTGCAGCTGCTGACGACGCTGGCAGCGCATCCGCAGCGCATCCTCACCCGCGAGGAGCTCTACGCCGAGATCTGGGGGCGCGAGCCGCGCCACGACGACCGCTCGGTCGACGTCTACGTCAGCCGCCTGCGCTCCAAGCTGAGCGAAGCACTGCCGGGCCAGAGCTTGATCCACACGCACAGCGGCATCGGCTACCGATTCTCGCCAGACGGATGAGGTGCCTTCGACGGGAAGTTGGGGTATCTTTCTCGCATCTTCGATCAAGAAAAGCAAACTAGTAGCAGTCTGCGGAGGGGCCCACCGCTGGCGGTTCTCGCCGTCGTGGCGACCCTGGCGGTGGGTGTCGCGGGCTGCGGTGACAGCAGCAGCGGCAACGAGAGCAGCACGGAAGATTCCCAGCACCAGATCGTGGGTGCCGGGTCCACTGCCCAGGAAGTCGCTCAGGAACACTGGGTCAGCGAATATTTCCTCGGCCCTCCGGGAGAGACGATCTCCTATGAGTCCGTAGGTTCGTACGAGGGAGTTCGCCAGTTCATCGCCGGTGACGCGGCGTTTGCGGGCAGCGACGCCCCGCTCGAAGGGAGCGACCTCGATGCCGCCGCCGACCGCTGCAAGCCCGGCCAGCTGATCGAGATCCCGGTCTACGTCTCGTCGGTCGCGATCTCCTACAACCTGAAAAACTCGGGCCTCAACCTCTCGCCGGACACGGTGGCGAAGATCTTCAGCGGCGAGATCACCAAATGGGACGACCCGGTCATCCGCCGCCAGAACCCGTCGATCAGCCCGATCGGGCTTCCCCCGGACCTCCCCATCGTTCTCGTCTACCGCGCCGACGAATCAGGCACTACCGAGAGCTTCACCGAGTACCTGTCCAAGGCGGCTCCGGGTGTTTGGGCGGACGAGCCCAGCGCCAGCTGGCCCCTGACGGACGGCGAGGCCGCCGAGGGCACGAAGGACGTGGTCGAAGCCATCTATTCTCGCGAAGGCAATGTCGGCTATGCCGACGCAAGTCAGGGAAAAACCCTCGGCGTCGTCTCGGTCGGGGTCGGCAGCGGATACGTCGGGCCTTTCGCGGAAGCCGCGGCGAAAGCCTTCCGGGAAGCGCCCGAAGACGCAAGGCTCCGCGGGGGGCCGTACACGTTCCCGTTCGAGTTGGATCGGGATTCTGGCTCGCCGGGTGCGTACCCGATCACACTGGTCTCCTACCTGATCGCGTGC
>Ga0157380_10000816_pt1 | contig 19526 bp, 15 predicted proteins | sample S35metaG_FD_119757 | JGI IMG/M metagenome (GOLD analysis project Ga0157380, IMG submission 119757) | Switchgrass rhizosphere microbial communities from Kellogg Biological Station, Michigan, USA - S3-5 metaG | ecosystem: Host-associated > Plants > Roots > Rhizosphere > Soil | place: USA...
CATCACGTCGGGTGAAACCACTTGCAAGAGCATCGTGCAGGGCTACGTGGCCCGGGCGCGTGCCTATAACGGCGTGTGCACGAAGCTGGTCACCAAGGATGGCAAAGCCATTCCCACGGCCAAGGGCACGGTACGCGCGGGCGCCCCGTTGAAATTTCCGACGGCAACCGTGCCGGTGACTTCGGTGCTGCCGGACTTCGCGGACTACAAGGGCATGCCCATCGAGTACGGGCGCATGGAAGCAACCAAGTCCGATCCGACGGTGTTCCAGCAATTCGGCATGGTCGGTGGCGTTTCCAGCGCAGGCGGTGTGAATGCGTTGAGCACGTTGAATCTTCGCGGCGAGCGGTCGGTGACCTGCAAAGCCAAGTGCGATGCTGCCCCCTCCAGCGGCCCGCTGCCGAAAACCTGCCCCGCCGTGTGCGAGAACTTTCGCCAGCAGCCGGACGCGATCGAACGTGCTGCCGAACTGGACAAGCAGTACGGCAGCAAGCCGGATCTCGAAGCCATGCCCATGTACTGCGTGGCGTTCTCGTTCAAGGACGTCTACGACACCACGGACATGCGCTCGACCGGTGGCGCCGACGTCGCCTATGCGATGGATGCGCCGAAGCAGGACTCCACTATCGTCTCCGAGCTGCGGGCCAAGGGCGCCATTATTTACGCCAAGGCCAATCTCTCGGAATACAACGGCGGCGGCGGCAATCCGAGCGGTGCAGCCAAACCGACGACGAATGAATATGGAGCGACTGCCCGCTCGACCTGGGCGGGCACGCCGTGCAATCCGTACGACACGGCTCGCGAAACCGGCGGCTCCAGTTCCGGATCGGCCGTCTCGGTGGGTGCGAACCTGGTGACGTGTTCGATCTGCGAGGAGACAGGCGGTTCGTGCCGTCAGCCGGCCTGGAGAAACGACGTCGTTGCCGTGGTCACGACCAAGGGATTGCTGCCCTATGGCGGCGCCATCGGAGCCGATCCTTACCTGGATCGCGCCGGCATTCAGTGCCGCACCGTAAAGGATGCCGCCAAGGTTCTCGATGCCGTCAAGGATCCGAAGCGCGGCTACTTCGATCCACGCGATATCTACAGCGCCCTGCCGAAGTCGCTGATCCCGAAGGAAGGCTATGCAGCTGCGATCGACTCAGGCAAATCCAGCGCCGGCGTCAAGCCGCTGGCCGGCATGCGCATCGGTATCGTCCGCGAATACATGGTCAAGCACGCAGCCAACGACCGCGCCGTGAGCGACCTGGTGGATGCGGAGATCAAGAGAGTGCTGCGCGATGAACTGGGCGCCGAACTGGTCGAATCGTTCGATCCGAAATATCCGGACGATCCGGACGTGCCCAACATGGCCTACACCTTCCAGCAGGCGCTGGCCGAGATCGTTCCGTTCCACATGCCCGAGTACCTGCAGACGAAAGCGGGCGACAAGCCGCTCTTCATCGTGCCTGGCTTCGACGTCATGTCGCGCGATTACATGGTGCAGGCAGCGGAGGGTCTCGTGCCTCTGCCGGAGGCACTCAACATTCGCACGGTCACCAATTCACCTCGCACCTCGAGTCTCAGCTATCACTTCCAGCAGTACCTGATACGGCGCGGCGACGAGCGAGTGAAGGACCTGGCCACACTGAATGCGAACGCCAAGTACGGCACCGAACGCCAGCTGGTGTCGATGAAGAACTGGGAGAACACCACCAACATGGTGACCGCAGGCATCACGCAGCGGGTGAAGATGCGCGAAGCGATGCGAATGGTGGTGCAAAAGGTCATGCAGCAGAACGAGATCGACGTGCTCGTGAATCCGACCAGCACGGTACCGCCGGCCAAACTTGGCGACGCCACGCAACCCACGGTCAACAACCGCCCCGCCGGCCGCTTCCCGACCAGCGCCGACCTGGGCATTCCGGAAATCACGGTGCCCGCGGGTTTCAACACCATCATCTACGAGCCGAAGTTCGCGCTGAACGCCGCCAAGGACAACTACAGCTCCGTCGCAAACGAAACCGAGCAGACCACGCTAACGGCGCCGTTGCCGTTCGGCATTTCTTTCTGGTCGAGCATCGGCGACGAACCGACGGTCTTCAAAGCCGCCGCGGCGTATGAATCGGCGACTCATCATCGCAAGCCGCCGGCGGAGTTCGGAAAGGTGAAGGGCGAGCCGTAGGCGATCCTGCGAATCAATCCGCAGCGTTGACTTCGCTCCCGCGCTTCGACAGATACCTTATGACAGTACGATGCGAGCGGATGCATGGACAGGTCCAGCGACATGGCGACATTGCAGGTTTCACAGACAGCAACGATAAGCAAGAGTGCGAGTCCTGCCCATCCGTGATGCGTTCAGGGTTCATCTTACCCGGACACTGGTTATTTGCTGATTCTCCACATACGGCCACACCCACACAGTAGCCAGCATCCGATTTTCTTCTGCACCAGAATCAATGATGGCCGCCACCCACGGGATGGAGAACAGCTATTACCGCGTCGCCGACGATACGGCACAGGTTGCACAGCTGAACGAGAATTCGTTGTCCGTGCTCATCGTCGAAGACGATGCGCTGGTTCGCGGCCGACTGGCCGAATTGGTGGCGGCCGCGGGATTCATCGTGCACACGGCCACCTCCGCCGAAGAAGCGCTCTATGCGTTCTCGGAGGAATTCTTTCCCATCGCCATCGTCGACCGGCTGCTGGGCGCAAGCGACGGCATCGACCTGTCGCAGCAGATACGCGACCTGCCCTGGCCGGGCTACGTGTACATCATGTTGCTGACGGTGTTGGATTCCAGCGAAGAAGTCGTGGCCGGCCTGAACGCGGGCGCCGACGATTACCTGAGCAAGAAAGTGACCGACAGCGAATTGCTCGCACGCCTGAAAACGGCGAAGCGTATCGTGACGTTGGAACAGTCCTTGCGCGACACGGTTGCCGAGCGCAGCCGGGCGGCATCGACCGATGTGCTCACCGGCGGACACAATCGCCGCTACTTCGCCCGCCACATGAAGCGGGAACTCAAACGCGCCAAGCGCTTCGGTACGCCGCTGTCGATGCTGCTGCTCGACATCGACCATTTCAAAGAGGTCAACGACCGCTACGGCCATGCCGCCGGCGATGAAATCCTCAAGCAATTCTCCAACCGGGTGCGCTACAGCCTACCGCGGGATTACGACTGGAGCGCCCGCGTCGGCGGTGAAGAGTTCGTCGTCGTGCTGCCGCAGACGGACTTGGCGGGAGCTCAGGTCGTTGCCGAGCGGCTGCGCAAAGCGGTGAGCGAAACGCCGTTCCAGATTTCACAGGGAGACTTGAGCATTACCGTGAGCCAGGGCGTGAGTGCGCTCAGTGCGCTCGACACGGATGTCGAACACACGGCCCAGGCATTGCTCGACCAGGCCGACAATTATCTGTATCGCAGCAAGATCGCCGGCCGGAACAGGGTCAGTGCGCCGCCGCCCAAAGATCATTGATCGGAAGCATCGGTAAGCAGCACTGATCCCGCGCGCCTGCTTCACGCGCGCAAGCACCACTAATCGATTCCATCCCGGTTCCAGCCTCGTTGCAATCGGGTAACGAACGCACTCGCTGCGGTCGCCCGGCTCGGGTATCCTGCGCGGGCCATTCACTAGTTTATTGTTTCGGCCTACGTTACCCGACGTTAAAACCGTGCAGACTGCACGATCCACCCCCAAAAAAAGTCACGCGCCAGGTATCGTCAAGAGTCCGCAATGTCCGCGTTCGATCAACTCCAGCTACAGGCAGATCGGTTTCGCGCGAGCGGCCTTCTCGGCAAACCGGGCGCGCTGTCGCGGCTGTTCGACTACCTGCTGACCAAGTCGCTGTCGGGCGAGGCGCCGAAGGAAATCGAGATCGCCTTGCAGGTGTTCGCCAAGAGCACCAGCTTCGACGTGTCGCAAGACTCGGTGGTCCGCGTCTATGTGCACAAACTCCGCCGTCGCCTCGATGAGTTCTACGACCGCACGCCGCTCGCGCCCGGCCGCATGGTCATCCCCAAGGGCGAGTATCGGCTGACCCTGGAACCGACAGCGACTGCGCCAGTGCAGGAAGTCGAGCCAACCTCGCTACCTGCGCCCGCCGTGGACGTTCCTGCCGCGCTCGCCCTTGATCGCAGGAGCTCGGGGCGAGCGCGGTCGAACTGGATCCTCGCCGCCGTTGCCATCGTCGTCGTGATCGCCGCCATCGCGATCGGTGCTGTGACGACGGCTTACTTCATGGGCGGCAGCGATGCCTGGGAATTGCGAAGCGCACGCCGCAGCGCGTTGTGGGCGCCCCTGCTCGGAGATGACCGCCCGATCACCATCGTCGTCGGCGACTACTACCTGATGGGCGAAACCGATGCTTCGTCCACCACCATCCGCCGCCTGGTCCGCGAGTTCTACATCAACTCGCACGACGACTTCATGTACCACTCGGAGCTCAACCCTTCCGGCATGGCGCGCTATCGCAACCTGGACCTGAGCTACCTTCCCGTCGCCACCGCCTACGCACTCGAAGACATCGCTCCCATCCTGTCGACGAAGAAAAACGTCCGCGTGGTGCTGATGTCCCAACTCGACGGCAGCACCCTCAAGACATCCCACATCGTGTACGTCGGCTACATCAGCGGCATGGGCATGCTCGGGGATACCGTGTTCGCCGGTTCGCGGCTGTCGCCCGGCGGCACGTTCGATGAACTCGTGGATGCCAAGACGCAGGCCCGCTACGTAAGCAAGGCGCAGGGGACCCTGAGCGGCGATTCGCGCTATACCGACTACGGCTACATATCCTCGTTCCCGGGTCCGGCCGGCAATCGCATCGTCATCATCTCGGGAACACGCGACACAGGCGTCATGCACTCCGCGGACACAGCCACTCATGCGACGATGATCGACGAGATGCGCAATGAAGCCGGTGCAGCCTCATCGTTCGAATCTCTCTACGAAGTGCACGGCGTGGCCAAGGCCAGCATTGGCGCCAAACGGCTGTTCGCATCGACAATGAAAACGGCGCACCTTTGGGATGGGACATGAAACGCAGAAAGCCCGGTAAAGCACTCGAAAAAATCGCGCGGCAGGTCAACGATTCGGATCAGTTCCTCGAACACATCGGCAACATCTCCAATCTCTATCGGCGCGAACACGCGCTCGATGCGACTCCCCGCGGTAGCGCTGCCCGCCAGTCGCTGAAGACTTTCAGGAAGCACGCAGGGGCGTTGGCAGACTGGCTGAAACAAGCCCACAAAGAGAACGCGTCCGCTCCTGAGCACGACGCACTCGATAAGATCGGGGAACTGCTGTACGGCTCAGCGCCGCAGGCACACACAGCCAGCAAGAGCGTAGCCGAATGGTTGAGCCAGGCTGACGACACAGCCGGCCGCTGCCTCGAGGACGTCCGCATGTTCCCGCGCAAGCCACAACGCAACGCACCTTCCGTCGCCGGCTCGGCGTTGCGAGCGACGTTCGAACATCACAAGTTGAAACTGTCGACCGCGAAGGAAGGCGACGCAGTGCGCCTGCTCGTCGCGATCGCGAAAGATGCGGGCGACGCGGAATTGTCGGTGCCGGATGCGAGGCAGGCGCTGGGGGCAAGGCGCGCTTCGGAAAAGAGCTGAATTTTAAGTTCCCTCCGGCGGCCGGGAGAGGAAAGTTAAGAGTGAAAATCGTTTGCTATGGGAGCGCTTTGATTGATGAGATCGCGCTCATTGCCTGACGAACGCCAGCTCCACCCATAACTCGCGCGACTGACCGCTCGCCAGTTCGATCAGTCCTTCACGCGTGTTCAACGCGTTTCCCGGCGAAGTCCACGGTTCCAGGCATACGAAGTCCTTGCCTGCGAGGGTCCAGACCACCCAGCGCTGGAATTCGGGAGATGCGGATAAGGAGAGACACGATCCATCCGCGAATCGCAGCGTGCTGGTGCTGCTGCCGTGATCGAGCAGATGCAGGTCGACTTCGCGTTGGGTCAGGTCGAAGCCGTGGAAGGCGACGTCCTGTTTGACGACGTTGTCGAAGGCGCGGGTCGCTGCCGTGTCGATGCGAGCGCGAGCCTTGTCCAGGACCTGAAAATACGGGTGATATCCCAGGTCGAACGGCAGGGTCGAGTTCGACAGATTGTCGATCTTCATCGTCAACCGCAACCGCGCCGGGCTGACGGCAAACATCAGGCTGGCCCGAAACTGCCACGGAAACTGCGCGAGCGTCTGCTCGTTCGATTCCAGCGCGAGCACCAGCGAGGCCGGTTGCCGATCGACCACCGTCCACGCTTGCGTACGGGCGAAGCCATGCTGCTTCATCGAGCCTTGCCGACCGCCGTACTTCCAGCTGTCGCCGTCGAGCTTTCCAGGCGAGGGAAACAGCACCGGAATGCCGCCGCGCACGTTCTGCTTCGGATCCGCAAATGTCGCCTGGTCCAGATATAGCAATTCGCGATCGCCGACACGAAACGACGTCACCAGCGCGCCGCGAAAGGGTGCGATCGTAACCGCCGTGTCGACTGCATTGATTTCGATGAGCGCGCCTGTCATGGCTGGCAGCATACCCGATCTGCGGGTTTTTTCCGGCTGGTCGACGCTTGCGACTTCGCTCACACTGACCGCATGGGAAAACGTACCGGCAGTGCCGATCTGCCTCTGCATGGAGGCCATGTCCCGCCGTGGCTGGCGACACGCATGGCGTCCCTGGGACGCGTGATCGTCGAAGCCATCGTGCATGAGTACGGTCGCGACGAAGTGCTGCGGCGGCTGGCGCACCCCTTCTGGTTCCAGTCGTTCGGTGCCGTCATGGGCATGGACTGGCATTCGTCGGGCATCACGACGAGCGTGATCGGCGCCTTGAAGCGCGGCCTCGCGCCCATCGAGAACGAATTGGGAATTCATGTCTGCGGCGGCAAAGGCGCGCATTCGCGTAAGACTCCTCACGAACTCACCGCTATCGGCGACCGCATCGGCCTCGACGCCGTGTCGCTGGTTCGTGCGAGCAAACTAGTCGCGAAGGTCGACAGCGCCGCGGTCCAGGATGGATTCGACCTGTACCTGCACGCTTTCATCGTCACGAGCGAAGGGCACTGGTGTGTCGTGCAGCAAGGCATGAACGAAGGCCGTCGCGAGGCACGCCGTTATCATTGGCTGGCGGAAAACCTGCGGAGCTTTCTCGATTCGCCGCATGCCGCCATCGACGGCAAGCATCAAGGCTCCATCGTGAATCTTGCGGACGCACGCGCCGAACGCAATCGCCATGCGGGATTGGAACTCGTGCATGCCGGACCGGATCGCACGGTCGACGTGCTACGCCGCATGAATCGGTCCGGCAATGCGGCATTGAGCCTGTTCCCGGATTTCGATGCTCCGTTGCCAAGTCATCCCTTGCCGCATCTGCAGCTGCCGGCACATCATGCCGTGCATGCTTCGGATGTCGTGCTCAAGCGATTGCACGGCACGCTCGCCGCGGCAGCCGACCGCGGCCCGCAGGACTTCGCCGAGTTGCTGCTGACGCCAGGCGTCGGTGCACGAACGGTGGCATCGCTCGCGTTCGTGGCTGAAATCCTGTACGGGGCGCCATCGAGATTTTCCGACCCAGCGCGGTTCTCGATGGCGCTCGGCGGCAAGGATGGCTACCCGTTTCCAGTGCCTCTGAGGGTCTACGACACCACCATTCGCGTGCTGAAGCATGCCGTCGGGCAGGCGAAACTGGGCAATGCAGACCGGCTCGCGGCCATGCAAAGGCTGGATGAACAGGCGCGGGCGCTGGAACGAATCGCATCGGGACCGGACTTCGACTCCCATATCGCAGAAGAACAACGTCGCGCATCCGCCTACGGTGGAAAAACCGTGTGATTTTCTTGCGGCGCGGATCCGGGTGTGGTTTTGTCTCGTAGAATGACGCCCGACCGCATTCCGGATGACTGAACTTTTCCTTCCAGAACGCGTACTAACTGCGTTCGCTGCACGAAACGATCCCGCAACCATTCGAGGATTAGAGCAATGAAACGCGTACTGCTGGGCTGTCTTCTGTCGGGTGTGGTGGCGCTGCCGGCGTTCGCCGCCCTGAAGGCCGGCGAAAGTGCGCCGGACTTCAAGACCCAGGCCTCGCTCGCCGGCAAGGAATTCACGTTCTCCCTCAAGGATGCGTTGAAGAAGGGACCGGTCGTGGTCTACTTCTATCCTTCGGCTTACACGCGCGGCTGCAATTTGCAGGCGCACACCTTTGCCGTGAATTACGACAAGTTCACCGCGGCGGGCGCCACGGTGGTCGGCGTCTCGCTGGACAACATCAAGCGGCTGAACCAGTTCTCCGCCGATCCGGAGTACTGCGCAGGCAAGCTGCCGGTCGCATCCGATGAAAGCGGCGCGATCGCCAAGTCGTACGACCTGTCGGTCCGCGAAGCAGCTGCGGGCATGAAGGACAGCCGCGGCGAAGAGATCGGCCATGGATTCGCCGAGCGCACCACGTTCATCGTCACGCCGGACGGCAAAGTGGCGGCGACCGTCGGCGGTCAGGGCGTCTCGCCCACCGACAATGTCGACCAGGCATTGAAGGCCGTGCAGGAACTCGCGGCGAAGAAGTCCGGCTGATTCGGGCCGTGGGCGACGGCAGCTGCTGTCGTCGCCCGGTCGCTGCTGTTCGAGAACTTTATTCGAGAACCAGGCTCACCGGACAGTGATCGCTGCCCATCACGTCCGGATGAATGTCGGCAGTCTTGATGGCGCCACGCAGCTGCGACGACACCATCACGTAATCGATTCTCCATCCCACGTTGCGCTCGCGGGCCTTGGAGAAATTGCTCCACCACGTGTAGTAGCCATTGCCCTGCTTGAACAGCCGGAACGTATCGATGAAGCCGGCGTCGACGAAGTTCTGGAAGCCGGAGCGCTCCTCGTCGGTAAAGCCCTTCTTGCCCTTGTTGGGCTTGGGGTGCGTCAGGTCCAGCTCGGTGTGCGCCACATTCAGGTCGCCGCAGAAAATCACCGGCTTCTTTTCCTGCAACTGCTTGCAGTAAGCGAGGAACGCCGGATCCCAGTGCTGATGCCTGAGCGGGAGGCGGCTCAGATCGTCCTTGGCGTTTGGGGTATAGACGGTCACGACGTAGAATCTGTCGTATTCCGCCGTGATCACGCGGCCTTCTTCGGCGCTGTCGCGCTGCAGTTCGTCTGCAAAACTGAAGCGGCCGGCGAAGTCCGCGGGGAACCCGTTGATGACCGACAAGGGTTCGCTCTTGGAAAAAATCGCCGTGCCGGAATACCCTTTCTTGACCGCTGAATTCCAGTACTCGCGGTACCCTGGCAGATCGATCTCCACCTGACCGCGTTCCGCCTTGGTTTCCTGCAGGCAAAGGATGTCCGGCTGGTGGGCGTCCAGGAACGGTTGGAACAGGCCTTTTTTCACCACGGCGCGAATGCCGTTGACATTCCACGAATAAACCTTCATTTGCATCCCGATGGAATTCGCTATCGACGCTTCTTTGGTACGCGGCATTATCTCCGATGAGTACGGCCGCGCGCGAGCCGAAATCGCAGAGCGGGGGCCGGTGCGTGCTCTCGAACTATCGCAACGGCGTCACGACACACGGCTGGCCAAAGCAGCCGACGCGGGAACGCTGGCATGTAAGGCCGGCTGCTCCTGGTGCTGTCATTTTTCCGTCGACGTCCGGCCCGTCGAAGTACTGCGCATCCTCGAATTCATGGAGCACTCGCTGGCGCCGGAAGAGCGGTCGCGCATCGGCAGCGAGATCGCAACCAACAGCGCCCTGATCGAGTCGCTCGATGAGATCGAACGCATGCAGAAGAACATCAAGTGCCCGTTCCTGTCCGCGGGACGCTGCACCATCTACACGGCTCGTCCGCAAACCTGCCGGAACTATCACGCGACCGACGTGGCCGGCTGCGAGAAGTCCTTCAGCGAACCGGCCAACGAGGATATCGATCCGGAATTCGCGCCGCTGGTGTATCAGTCAGGCGGAGCGCACGTGGATGCCTTCTCGCGAGCGATGAGCGAGGCCGGTTACGACATCGCGGCCTACGAACTGAATACCGCCCTGGCGGAAGCGATCGCGGATCCCCTCACCGCGGCTGAAAGATTTGCCGCCCGCGACACCTTGTTCGCAGACGTCGCCGGCGCCGAGGTGGCGGTGGAATTCATGGAAGATGACGATTGCCCCTAGCCAAACGTGGGCTGGGGCTTGCGCTGCGAGCCTCGCTATCTTATTGACACGATTGTCTTGAAGCCCCCGTAGATCATGCGCTTCGCATCGAAGGGCATGGACTTGGGATCCATCGCGGTGATGCGAGGATCGCGCATCACTTTCGAATTCACGCGATCGCGGTGGGTGCGCGATTTGTACCTGATCCAGGAGAACACCACGACCTCGCCGGTCTTGAGCTTGACGCTGCGGGGGAACGAAGTGACTTTTCCCAGCGGCACGTCGTCGGCAAGACATTCGTGATACTCGAGCGCTCCATACTCCATCCACACCTTGCCGGCCTTCTGCGCCAGCTTGCGGTACGCGTCTACTTTCTTCTTCGGCACCGCCACCACGAAACCATCTACATAGCCCATGAGCGCTCTCCTCGTGTGACTCGTCTCGATTGTCACTCATTCACGTCGAAATCGGGATAGGGTCAAACCCGGTGAATGTAGTGGCGCAGAATGGCGACGAAGGGGAATGTTCCAGGAGGTTGACAAGATCCGTTCCTGCCGATGAAGTAATTGCTCAATTCGAGCGACTGCGACAATGATCTCGCGCTGCTGACGACACGTTCTCCCCATGCTCCTCCGCGACACCCATCCCTCCGACTTCCTGCACATCCTGAAATTGAATGAGGAGTCGGTGCATTTCCTCAGTCCGTTGAATTCAGAACGCCTGGTGCTTCTCAGCGCGCAGGCTGCGTACCATCGCGTCGTCGAGAAGGAAGGGCACGTCGTGGCGTTCCTGCTGGCGTTTCGGGAAGGGTGCGACTACGACAGTCCGAACTACCGGTGGTTTGCGCGACAGTATGGTGAGTTCCTATATATAGACCGTGTCGTGGTAGCACGCGAAGCGCAGGGACAGGGAATCGGCAACAGGCTGTACGACGATCTGTTCGCATTCGCCAAAGCCACGCGCGTCCAACGCATCACTTGCGAATTCGATGTCGATCCGCCGAACGAAGTGTCGCGTCGACTGCACGAGAGATATGGATTCCGCGAAGTAGGCGCGCAATCCGTAGCGAGTGGCAAGAAGCGGGTGTCCCTGCAGGCAACGGAAACATTCCCGGCATCGCTGACCCTTCGTCGCTTCCAACCGGATGACTGGCCTCACGTCTGGGCCGTGCTGCAGGCGACCATCGCGAGCGGAGATACGCTCGCCTTCGCTCCGGACACTGCCGAAGGCGAGATGCGCAAGACATGGATCGATCTGCCATTCGCAACGTATGTTGCATGCGAGGGCGAGACGATCCTGGGAACCTACTTCATCAAGGCGAACCAGCCAGGTCTCGGCTCGCACGTGTGCAATGCCGGGTATGTCACGTCACCGCAGGCTCGCGGCAAAGGTGTAGCATCGGCGATGTGCCTGCATTCCCAGGATGAAGCGCGGGCGCATGGCTTTCGCGCCATGCAGTTCAATATCGTGGTGTCGACGAACGCCGGGGCGGTGCGTCTCTGGCAGCGGTTGGGTTTTGGCATTGTCGGCACGCTGCCGGGTGCGTTCCGTCATGCCAGGCTCGGCTATGTCGATGCCTACGTCATGTTCAAGGACCTGGCCGGTTGAACGGAGTTCGCATGCCGAGAAGACTCATCGATTCGGGTTCGCCGTTCGAGCAGGAAATCGGTTATTCGCGCGCCGTCGTTGATGGCAAATGGGTTTTCGTCGCGGGAACCACCGGCTTCGACTATGCGGCCATGACCATCTCCGACGATGTCGCCGAACAGGCCGAGCAATGCCTGAAGAACATCGAGTCCGCATTGCGTGAGGCGGGCTCGAGCTTGAAGGATATCGTTCGCGTCACCTATATAGTGCCCAACGGCAGCAGCGACTTCCGGCAGTGCTGGCCCGTGCTGCGAAAATATTTCGGCGACATTCGCCCGGCAGCAACGATGATTTCGGCTGGGCTTGCCGACCCGCGAATGAAACTCGAAATCGAAGCCACTGCCCGCAAGCAGTCGTGATGCTGCCGGGATGACCCGGCGCCTGCATGAACAGGCTCTAGACCAGCGCCACCCCCTCCCTGATCTTCTGCAGATAGTTACGAAAATTGAGGCGGAATCTCGATTGCAGGTAGCGAGCCCGCAGGGGCAACTGCGGAGCATTCGGTTCGATCACATCCGGTTTGAAGGCAAGCAGCAGCACGTTGTCGTTGCCAGCAATCGAAAACAGCAACGCTCGATCGGCGACCTGCTTCACCTGCTCGAGATGTTTTGCATAGCTGCCCGGATCGCCCAGCAGGTTCATCACCAGCACTCCTTCGTCGTCGAGCCGCCGCCAGGCGTCGGCATAGAAATCCGAATCCGCGAGCACCGGCGCGACGCCATTCTCATCGAACGCGTCGATCATTATCACATCGACGGCGTGGTCCATGCGGGATACGTATCGCACGCCGTCGTCGTGAATCACGCGGAGGCGAGCGTCGTCCGGCGGTACGCGGAACGAATCACGCATGGCGATCACTCGTGCATCGACCTCGACGACGGAAATCCGTGCGTGCGGCAAGTGGCGATAGCAGAACTTCGGCAGCGATCCGCCGCCCAGCCCGATCATCAGGATGTGCGACGGCTCGGGATCGAACAACAGGAACGACATCATCTGCCGCGTATACGGCGCAACCAGTGCATCGGGATCGTCGAGCCGCATGCGACTCTGCAGGACGCTTTTCGCAAACTGCAGCTGCAGCTCCGAAGACGTTTCGACCAGGAATGGATTGGCGCCGGCCAGCGTAGGCGCTGCATCGGCGACGCTCATCGCCGGACTCGATGGCACGGTGGCCGACAGGTCACGTCTGCGCTCTCTCGAACGACCGCTCGCTCCAGCTCGGAGCGAACGGGCCGCACCGCGTAGACCGAATTCCTGAAGCGTAATTGCCGCATATTCGCGCAGGATAGCGCCCAAAAAACTCTGCACCGGTCATCCTCGGTCCGCCTGCGTCACGCTGACGGCGGCGTCTTCGCGAACCGTTGTTGCGTGCGGCCGAGCCAGATACCAAGCGCGGCCCATGCCAATGCGAGAGGCACCGCGGCCGAAGCGAGGCCGACTAGTCCCATGCCCAATTTGCCGAGCAGTCCTTCGGTCTGTGCACCCAGTGCGTCACCGGTGCGATAGCCGAAGGTATCGATGAGCGCCTTGGCTTTGTACTTTTCTTCGCGACTCACCACGGTAAACAAGGTTTCGCGCGCCGGGCGCATGATGGCGCGTTGTACCGCGCGGAACGTTGCATCGAAAGCAACCAGCGCATAGAGCGAACCTACCAGTGCGAGTCCGATGAAACCCAGGGCGACGGTGGCCGGAAGCAGCGCGAGCGTGATATGCACACCGAGCCGCTTCATCAGGTGCCCGGCGACGACGAGCTGCAGCACGAACGTAGCAACCTGCGTCGCCAGGTCGATCTGGGCAAACACGCCGGTGCGCATGTCTACGTCTTTGCCGAGCGCCGCCACCATCTGCAGGCGCGTGAAATAGATGAAGGTCACCATCACCGCGAGGATCAACACATAACCGGCGATACCTAGCAGGTACGGCGAACGCACCACCGCACGAAATCCGTCCCAGGCGCCACCACCGATCACTTTCGATTCGTTCGGATCTTCCTCCGCGCCACGCGCCTTGACGACTTCAGGCTGCAGCTTCGCGACGGTCCATGCCGCGATCGTAGCGACCCCGAGAAAGGCTGCCGCGATAACCAGCAGCATGGGAGCGCCGACGATTTTCGCCAGCAGCGTTGCCAGCGACGAACCGGCGATGGCGCCCGCGGTGCCGCCGACGGCAATGATGCCGAACAGCCGCTTGCTCTGCTCCAGCGAGAAGCGATCAGCCATCAGCGCCCAGAACACCATGGTGATGAAAAAGTTGAATACGCTCGACCAGACATAGAACACCTGGCCGGTGCGCTCTCCCACCGCCTGCGGCGCAAAGATCAGCAGGCCGGCAAACAACACCAGGTTGACGGCGAACACGGCGTGCGTGGCGGTGATGAACACCATCCGCCGATAGCGGCTGACCAGCCACGCGAACAGCGGATTGACCACCAGCGTCGCCACCAGCGTCACCATGAACAGCCAGCGAATCTCATCGATGCCCCGCTGCATACCGAGCGCATCCCGCGTCGGCCGCAGGATCATCAACGAGGTCAGTACACAGAAGAAATACAAGGCCGCCGCCACAATGGGCCCGACCTCCTCACGGCGTACGTTGAAAAATCGCTGCAAAGCCGTCATGAACCCAACCCCGGCGACCGAGAATCACCCGATCATAAAGGGTTTCCTCCGCCCCGCGCACCGGGAAGGGAGATAAGAATTGCGCGGCAGCTGTGCAGCCGCTCGCGGAACCCTAAACAGATAGGGTCTTGAACCAGAATTCCGTCTATCTTTTCCTGCTTTGCCCCGCGTTGTCCGCGCGCTATATCTTTCGAACGCCAAGGCGTTGCCGCAGCACGTGTGAGTCACAGCTCAGGACAGCGGCAATAGCTGCCGACAGTGACGACTTGAAGGGCTTCAAGAATATGGCGCGCGGAGAACGCGGGGAACGCGGAGCAGAAAAGAAAGGCCGGAATCCAGCGTGAATTCCGACCCTATCTACTTTGCGAACTCCGCGAGAAACTAACCTACCGCTTCGCGGTCAGCGGCTCCGCGCTGGGTCCGAGCCCGCCGCCGACGGCGAGTGCGAGGTCGACGGTGTTGAGGAGGGCGTCGCGTTGTGCGGCGACGAGGTCGATCTGGGCCTGGAAGAGGCTGCGGCGGGCGTCGAGCAGGTCCAGGTAGGCGATGTCGCCCTGGGCGTAGCGGAGTTCGGCGAGTTCGGTGGCACGGACCAGTGCCGCGACTTGGGCGGCGCTGCCTTCGCGGACGTTCTTGATCAAACCCTGGCCGTTCAGCGCATCGAGCACTTCACGGAAAGCGGTTTGCACCGTGCCGGCATATTCCGCTTTTCTTTGTTCGCGAATCGCCTCGGCGCGACTGACATTTGCCCGCAGGCGTCCGCCTTCGAAAATTGGTTGCAGGATGTTACCGGCCACAGACCAGGCTTCGGCGGGCTTGGTGAACAGGTCGCTGAGCTCCGGGCTCACGGAACCATAGCTGCCCGTCAGGCTGATGCGAGGGAACAGGTCCGCACGAGCGACGCCGATGTCGGCCGCGGCTGAGACAAGTGCGGCTTCAGCTGCGCCGATGTCGGGACGACGGGCCATCACGGTCGAGGGCAGCTCGGCCGGCAACGTCACCAGCGCCGGCAACATGGATTTCGGCAAGCGAATCGCTTTGTCGACCAGGTCCTTCGGCGAGCGACCCAGCAACAGGCCGAGCGTATTGGTGCGGCGATCCAGTTCGAGTTCCAGCTGGTAGACGGATGTGCGCGTCGCGGCTGCATCGGCTTCGGCGCGCTTGTAAGTAAACTCATCGCTCTCGCCGGCATCGAAGCGGATTTTTTCGAGCCGCAGCGATTCCTCACGAGAACCCATCGTATCGCGGCCACGCGCAAGTTGTTCTGCCGCGGCGATCGTGGAGAAGTAGCCACGCACGACATCGCCGGTGAGACTCAACTTGGTTGTTTCGCGGCCATACTCAGTGTTGAGCAGCAGCGCGCGCGCCGATTCAGAGGCCCGCTGATAGCGCCCCCAGAAATCGAGTTCGAAACCGACGCTGCCCTGCACGTTGTACAGCGTGCCGTAGCGATCCGTACCCGGAAGGGTCGCGAATGCGCTGTCCTTGGATCGTGAAGCCGTGCCCTGCACATCCACCGTCGGCAAGCGATCCGCATTGACGATACGCAAAGCTGCACGCGCTTCGGCAACACGCGCCGCCGCCACTCTTACATCGGTGTTGTTGGCCAATGCTTCGTCGACGAGTCGATCGAGCGCGGGATCCGCGAACAACGTCCACCACGGATCCGGGAGCTGCACCGAGACTTCCGCAGGCGCAGGCAAAGTATCCGGAAGCGGCAGCTCGGGCTTCTGAGGATCGACACGCGAGACAATGCATCCGCTGAGCGCCACGGCGACAGCAGCAGCCAGGACGAGTTGGGTTGCAATCGATTTATTCATGAACATTCGTCTGCTTCGGTTGCGAGACATTCAGACCGACACGCCCTGCTGATGTCCCGGCGGCAGCGCCGGCGCCTTGTTGCGGCTCCAGCCGGCGATCCAGCGGAAGAACAGCGGCACGAAGAACGTGGCGATGAACGTTGCGGCGAGCATGCCGCCGATGACACTGGTACCCAGCGAGTGACGGCTCATCGCACCCGCTCCGCTGCTCAACGCCAGCGGCAGCACGCCGAAGATCAGGGCCAGGGACGTCATGATAATAGGACGGAAGCGCAGGCGTGCGCCTTCGATGGCCGCATCGCGCAGCGACAGTCCTTCCGCCTGTTTCATGATCGCGAATTCCACGATCAGGATGGCGTTCTTCGCGGCCAGCCCCACCAGCGTGAGCATGCCGATCTGGAAGTAGATGTCGTTCTCGAGGCCGCGCATGAATACTGCAAGCAATGCTCCGAAGGCAGCAAATGGCACAGCGAGGATCACTGCGAACGGCAAGGTCAAGCGCTCGTATTGAGCGGCGAGAATCAGGAAGACCATGAGCACGCCGAGGGCGAACACACCGCCCGAAGCGCCGCCGCTCGCCTTCTCCTGGTACGCCGATCCGGTCCAGGCCAATGTATAGCCCGGCGGCAGAACCTCATGCGATAGTTGCTCGACCGCGGCGAGAGCTTCGCCGGAGCTGCGTCCCGGAGCCGGGCCGCCCATGATCTTCGCCGCGTTGAACACGTTGAAGCGCTCCACGATTTCAGGACCCGTGACCTCCCGTACATTCGACAGCGCGGTCAGCGGCACCAGCGAACCCGACTGGGAACGGACATAGACATTGCGGATGTCTTCCGGAAAGGCGCGGAACCGTGGCTCGGATTGCAGCTGCACCTGGAACACCCGGCCGGAACGGTTGAAGTCATTCACGTACAGCGCACCGAACGTGCTCTGCAAGGTATCGAACACGTCGCTCACCGAAACGCCCAGCGACATCGCCTTGTCCCGATCGAGGTCGATGCGGATCTGCGGCACGCTGGCGCTGTAAGTCGTCGCCACGCCGGCGAGTTCGGGCTTCTGCGAAGCCGCTTGCACGAACTTCTGGACGACCGTTTCGAGTTCCTTCGCATCGCCACGACCACGCGACTGGATATAGGCCTCGAAGCCGCCGGTCGATCCCAGTCCCTCGATGGGCGGCGGTTCCAGTGGCAGGAAGAACGCGTCCTTGACGCGCGTGCCGGCTGCAAAAATAGCTCCGATCACGCCCTTCGGCGATTCGGCGGCCGATCCGCCGCGTTCATCCCAAGGCTTCAGCGACATCCACACCGCACCGGCATTGGTGCGGAACGCGAACGTCAGCGGATCTATGCCCGTCATTTCGACGATGTCCAGCACCGCAGGATTGTGGCGCATCTGGTCCGTCACCCCGGCGACCGCTTTGACCGTGCGCTCCAACGACGCGGCGTCCTGCAGTATGGTCACCATGAAAATGTAACCCTGATCTTCCGTCGGCGCGAGCGACGACGGTACCGAACGAAACAGCATGACGGTGCCCACGATCATCGCGACGACGAACACGCCGGCGATGGCCGCGCGCGCCATGATGAAGCTGACGCCTTGCACGTAGCGATCGGTCATGCGCGCGAACCAGTTATTGAAGCGTTCCAGGAAGCGAATTTTCGCGACGTGATCGTGGCGTAACAACAGGGCACACAACGCGGGCGTCAGTGTCAGCGCGACGAAGCCCGAGATGGCAACGGACACCGCGATCGTGACCGCGAACTGGCGATACATTTCGCCGACCAGCCCGCCGAGGAACGCGACCGGCAGGAACACCGCGCTGAGAACGAGTACGATAGTGATGACCGGCCGCGTCACTTCTTCCATTGCTTTCTCGGTAGCGGCGGGCGCCAGCAGGTTTTCACTGGTCATGATGCGCTCGACGTTCTCGAGCACCACGATGGCATCGTCGACGACGATGCCTATCGCCAGCACCATGCCGAACAGCGTGAGCATGTTGATCGAGAAGCCGAACGCGTACATCGCGGCAAACGCGCCGATCAGCGATACCGGCACCGCGAGCATGGGAATCAGCGTCGCACGCCAGTTCTGCAGGAACAGCAGCACGACGAAGAACACCAGCACCATCGCCTCCAGCAGCGTCTTGACCACTTCCTTGATCGAGATCTTCACGAAGCGGATGGTGTCGTACGGAATCGAAAAGGCGATGCCCTTGGGAAAGTCGGCCGACAGTTCCTTGAGTCGATTCTCGATCGACTCGCCGGTCTGCAAGGCGTTCGAGCCGGGCTGCAGGAACACGGCGATGAGGATCGCCGGCTTGCCGTTGGTGGTCGAGTGGAAGTTGTAAGTCTTGGCGCCGAGTTCGACCCGGGCCACGTCGCGCAGCCGCACGATGGATCCGTTGCTCGTCGAACGGATGACGATCTGCTCGAACTCCTCAGGCGTCGCGAGACGGCCTTGCGCCGTCACCGAGTAAGTGAAGTCGACCTTATTGTCCCCCATGGGTTCGACGCCGACACGACCACTCGCGAATTGCGAGTTCTGCTGCCGCACCGCCGCCGTGATATCCGCGGGCGTCAGGCCGAGCTGCGCCAGTTTGTCGGGCTGCATCCAGATGCGGATCGAATAGTCCTGTCCCCACATCTGCGCATCGCCGACGCCTTTGACGCGACGGATCTCATCCAGGATATTCAGCAGCGTGTAGTTGCTGAGCGCGATCGTATCCTGGCTGCCGTCCGGCGAACTGATGCTGACGATCTGCAACAGCGACGAGGACGCCTTGCGCACGACGACGCCCTGTCGACGTACTTCTTCCGGCAAGCGCGGCACGGCGGCCTGGACGCGATTGTTCACGTTGATCGCGGCGAGGTCGGGATCGAAGCCGACTTCGAACGTCACGTTGATGGCGAGCGAGCCGTCTCCGGAGTTGATGGACTGCATGTAGAGCATGCCTTCCACGCCGTTGATCTGTTCCTCGATCGGCGCAGCCACGGTTTCCGCGATGGTTTCGGCTGTCGCGCCCGGATAGGTCGCAGCGACCGTCACCTGCGGCGGAATGATGTCGGGGTACGCGGAAATAGGCAGCGAACGCATTCCGCCGAGTCCTGCGATCACGATGAACGCGGAAATGACGCACGCGAAAATCGGGCGCGTGATGAAGAAGCGGGAAATCATGCCTCCTCCTTGCCCTTCTTGGCCGGAGTCTCTGCCTGGCGCGAAGCTGCATCCACCGAGACCGCGCCGACCCGTATGCCGGGCTGCACTTTGAGCACGCCTTCGACCACGTAGCGATCGCCTGGATTCAGGCCCTCGGTGACGACGA
>Ga0157380_10000817_pt1 | contig 19523 bp, 13 predicted proteins | sample S35metaG_FD_119757 | JGI IMG/M metagenome (GOLD analysis project Ga0157380, IMG submission 119757) | Switchgrass rhizosphere microbial communities from Kellogg Biological Station, Michigan, USA - S3-5 metaG | ecosystem: Host-associated > Plants > Roots > Rhizosphere > Soil | place: USA...
AGCGTCGTCGAGCTCACGCGCGACGCGCGGTGGGGTTACGTGCGCGGCTCGCGCTATAACCGGCGCATCACGGCGCACACGGCAATGGAGATTGCCGGCCCCGCGCGCAGCCACGTGCTCCTGAATCCGCGCGGCGAGGCCATGCCGCTGGCGTTCGGCACGCTCGGCAATTGCGCGGCCGGCACGACGCCGTGGCGCACCTACGTCACGGCTGAAGAAAACGTCGACGACTATTTCGGGAATGGCGGCGCGGCAAAGCTCGATGCAGTCACCGAAGCGGCGCATCGGCGCTTCGGTTTTCGGCAGCGCGACAGCGCCTATCGTTGGGAGTACGCCGACCCCCGGTTCGATTCGGCCGTCAATCCAGCCGAGAGCTTGAAGTTCGGCTGGATCGTCGAGCTAGACCCGTTCGATCCCGACTCGCGGCCGAAGAAGCGTACGGCGCTCGGCCGGTTCAAGCACGAATGTGCGACGACCGTGCTGTCCCGCGACGGTCGCGCCGTCGTCTACATGGGCGACGATCAACAGTTCGAGTATTTCTACAAATTCGTGAGCCGCGGCCGTTTCGATTCGGAACGGCCAGAAGCGAATCGCGATTTGCTCGACGACGGCACCTTGTACGTCGCGCGCTTCGACGATGATGGCCGCGGCGAATGGCTGCCTCTCGTGCACGGCGCGCAGCGCGAGCTCACACCGGAGCGCGGGTTCGCGTCGCAAGGCGACGTCGTGCTGCGCTGCCGCGAAGCCGCGGATCGACTCGGTGCCACGCCGCTCGATCGTCCCGAGGACGTCGCCGTCAATCCGCGCACCGGCAATGTCTACGTCGCGTGCACGCAAAATCTCGGCCGCGATGAGGGCGTGGTCGAGGTCGCCGGGCGCACGCTCGACACGCGCACCGATCGCGCGAACCCGCGCGCGCCGAACGCGGCGGGCCACATCCTAGAGATCATCGAGCAGAGTGCCGATGCGGGGGCGACGTCGTTCAACTGGGAGATCTTCCTGCTGGCAGGCGCGCCGAACACACAACGGCTCGTCGCGGCGCTGCCGTCCGAGCATGGGGAATCGCTCGCCGCGGACCTCACGTACTTCGGCGGGGCGACCGACGCGGGGGAGCTCAGCGCGTTCGCGAATCCGGACAACCTGGGGTTCGATGCCGCCGGCAACCTTTGGATAGTCACCGACGGCAATCAGCCGGGCGACTTCAACGACGGCTGCTTCGCCTGTCCGACAGACGGCTCCGAGCGCGGCCAGGTGCGCCAGTTCATGAGCGGTCCCGTCGGCGCCGAAGTGTGCGGCTGCGAGTTCACCGCGGACGGGAACGCGCTGTTTCTCACGCTGCAGCATCCTGGCGAAGCCGGTTCGGCGACCAACCCGCAGAGTCATTGGCCCGACGGCGAAAGTGCGGCGCCGCGGCCGAGCGTTGTCGCCATCGAGGCCGAGGCGCGGAGCCGCAGGTTCGGCAGCTGAGCGCGGGCTAGTGTTCGCGCGTCAACACGTGGCTCACAACGGTGGCGCCGGTACCGCCGATGTTCTGCACCAATGCGACGCCCGCATCGGCGACTTGGTTGGCCCCGGCCCGCTCGGTGAGCTGTAAGAATGCTTCGGCGACTTGGTAACAGCCGCTCGCGCCGACGGGGTGACCGCGCGCCTTGAGTCCGCCGAAGGTTACGAGCGGGAGCTCGCCTCGCAGGCCGATCCGGGAACAATCGGCGTAGTCCAGGCCCGCACCGGCGCGGGCAAAACCCGCGGCCTCGAGGGTCAAGGCCGTCATGATCGTGTACGCATCATGCGGCTCGAATAGATCGATGTCGTCGTGGACGATGCCTGCTTGCTTCATCGCCTGATGGGTCGAGCTTCTCACCGCAGTGAGATCGAGCGGATCGGTTCGGCGCGCGAGGGCGAGCGGCGCCGTCGCGAGTGCGGAGCCGGCGAGGCGCACTTTGTTGCCGACCGCAAGCTTCGCAGCTACATGCGGTGCGGCGAGGATCACTGCGCTCGCGCCATTGCACACGGGCGAGACGTCGAACAACCGGATTGGATCGGTGACGATGCGCGAGCTCGAGTATGTTTCGAGGTCGAGCGATTTGTGCAGGAGCGCATTCGGATTCGTGAGGGCGTTCTGATGCGCCGTGATCGCGAACGGCGCGAAGCGCTCGGCCGCCACTCCGTATCTGTCCATGTACGCGCGCATCAGCGTTGCGTTCAACGATAGGAACGTTTCCCCGCAGACGCCTTCGAGCTCCCAGTCCGCCGCCGTGGCGAGCGCGCGGGTGACGGCATCGCGCTCGACGTGCGTCATGCACTCTACGCCACAAACGGCGACCGCATCGTGAATGCCGCCCGCGACGGCCTGGTAGGCGACGCGGACCGCGGCGCCCCCCGAGGCGCACGCGGCTTCGATGGTCACTGCTTCGATTCCCGCGAGCCCAGTGTAGTCGGCGATCAGCCCGCCAAGCTGCTGCTGTTGGGCAAGGATGCCGGAGAGCATATTGCCGACGTAGAGCGCGCCGATGCGCTCGGCCTCGATGCCGGCGTCGGCAAGGGCCGCCTTGATCGCCGCGGCGCCGAGATGACGGCCGCGAATCTGTGGGTCCTTCGTGATCGGTGTTTGACCCACACCTGCGATGAACACGTCTCTCAACCGCTGCTCCGGAGTCACCCAATCGGCGCGCATGATGGCAAACGGTTGCGCCGAATGCCAACCGCGAGCTTGCGACCGCAGCCGCGAAGCGGGCGAAGCATCGGCTATGATGCGGGTCGAGCAGCGAAGGGAGCAGGGCGTTGACGGCCAACGGTCAGATCCTGTTGATCGGGTTCGGCAACATGGGGCAGGCGCTCGTGCGCGGCTGGGTCGGTACGGGCCGTGCTGCGAGCGGCATTCGTGTCGTCGACCCGGTGGCGGCGTCGCGCGCCGTCGCAGCGAAGCTGGGTGTCGCGGCACACGCGGAGATCGCGGAAGTTTCGGGTCACGCCGACGTCGTCGTCCTCGCGGTCAAGCCGAATCAGCTCGCGGCCGTGCTGCCGACGTGCGCAGGGGCTGCGGCCGCGGACGCTGTATTTCTTTCGATCGCGGCCGGCAAGACGATCGCGCAGCTCGGCGCGGGTCTCCCGCGGAACGCGGCCATCGTTCGTGCGATGCCGAACACACCCGCCGCCATCGGCAAGGGCATGACGGCCCTCGTTGCCAACCCGGCGGTGAGCAGCGCGCAGCGTGCACTCTGCGGCGACTTGCTTGCGGCCGTCGGCGCCGTTGCCTGGCTCGACGACGAGCGCCACATGGATGCGGTGACCGCGATCTCGGGCAGCGGCCCGGCTTACGTGTTCCTACTGATCGAGTGCCTGGAGCAAGCCGCCATCGACTTGGGTCTCGACGCGGCGCTGGCGAAGCAGCTGGCCATTGCGACCGTGGCCGGCGCCGGCGAATACGCCGCTGCGGCTGGCGAGGCGGCAGCGGTGCTCCGCCGGCGTGTCACGAGCCCGAACGGGACAACACAGGCGGCGCTCAACGTGCTGATGGCCGAGACCGGTATGTGCGAGTTGCTGACGCGTGCCGCGCGCGCCGCCGCGCAGCGCAGCCGCGAGCTCGCGACGGTGTAGGAGAAGCAGGTGCCAGGATACTACTACGAAGAGTTCGAGGTCGGCCGCGTGTTCGAGCACGCCATTCGCCGCACGCTCACCGAAACCGACAACGTGCTGTTCAGCACGTTGACGCACAATCCGGCGCCGCTGCACATCGACCACGAGTACATGCGTACGCAATCCGAGTTCGGCAAACCGCTCATGAACAGCTTTTTTACGCTCGGGCTCATCGTCGGCATCTCGATCAACGATACGACGCTCGGCACTACAGTCGCCAACCTCGGCCTCGAGACCGTGCGTTTCCCGGCGCCGCTGTTCGTCGGAGATACGGTGCACGTCGAGACGGAAGTGGTGGCGATGCGGCTGAGCGAATCGAGGCCGCGTAACGGCATCCTCACGCTCGAGCATCGCGGCTACAACCAGCTTGACGTGTTGGTCGCCATCTGTCGGCGCAACGTGCTCATGCTGCGCGTCCCGCAGTCTGCCTGACCCAAAAAAACGAGCCCCGCCGGAGCGGGGCTCGTATTGAAGCGCGAGCGCTTACCTCAAGGCCCGGCGAAGTGCACCGCGATGCGCGTCGCGTGCAGCGTGGTGCTGGCGGCGTCGAAGCTGCCGTCCGCCGTCAAAGCGAGGGCGGGCCGGCCACCGGCGAGAGTCGCGGCGAGCTCCGTGCTGAACTCCGCGAACGTGGTGAATAGCCGGATGTCGCGGCCTACCGAAATGCCGTACAGCGCACGACCGGTGGTCGGCGGCGCGAGCGTCGGCGAGGTGGGCAAGGTCAACAAGTCGACCTGTCGCATGCCGACGAGCAACGCATGTCGAGCGCCGATGCTCGGGTTGTGGAGGTCGAGCACGAGCCCGTTCGCCCCCATGCTCAAGAACGGCGCCGTGGTGCCGGAGGTGCCCCAACCGATGCCGAGCAGCGCTGGCGGCTCGCGATAATCGACGACGGTACGGCCTTCGAAATCGGCCGGTGCGCTGCCGAAGGGCCGCGCGAAGCCGACGATTTGCACCGTTTCGCCGGGCGTCACGTTCGCAAGAGCCAGCGTGCCCGTTGCGACCTCGTAGTCGGCGGGGTTCGCGTCCTGCGCCGCAGTGACGCCAGTGCCACCGAAGTCGAACAGATCGATGCCGAGCCGGTCGATCCCGCGCAAGTCGAGATTGACCTGGCCGGGCGCGGCCGCGTTCACGGCGCCGTGCAGATGAGTCGGCAGCATTCGAACGCGCCCGTTGGCCGCGTCGAACGTCGCGGGGGTTGCATCGGTTGCCGGCTCGGCGAGCGTGCCGAAGGCGACGATGTTTTGACCTACCGACAGTGCGTTCGCGTCGAGAGCGGTGCCGAAGGCACCCGTCTTCAGCACAGTCGTATTCGGCCCGACGTTGACGAGCACCGTTCGATGCAAGCGAGCGACACGATCGCGGCGCACGGCGAACGCGCCCTTCACCGTGAGCTGGTTGCCGTTGCGCGCGACGATGTTGCCGTGAACGGCATCGATACGCTCGCCGCTGACGCTGTCGCCCGCGTGCACGATCTCGGCCGTGAAGCGGCGCTCTTGCGTCGAGAGCGTGCCGAATGCAACCGCCATGGTGCCGGCGGGCTTGGCGGCAAGGGCCATGAGGCCGCTAGTGCCGGTGGCAGGCACACCGTCGATTTCGAACGAGGTCGAAGCGGTTGTGTGCACCGTGACTCGACCATGAGCGCCGTCGGGACGGAACCACGGGCGAACGTCTACGGTGTACGAGTTTGCGGCGACATCGGTCGAGACGAGAGCGCCGCGCAAACGGAGCTCCTTCTCGGCAACGGGCTCGATCTCGGCGACGATGTAGGGGCGTGCGGTGACGACCGGCGGCGATCCCGCGACGTTGACGTCGTGTGACGCCGCGAGATCGAAGTCGAGGGCCAGCAAGGCCGCGCGGCCACGCGTGATGACCACGTGATTGCGAGCAGCGAGCTCGATGTCGAGCTCGGTGACGCCGAGCGGGGCGCCGTTTTCGCCGACGACGTTTGCGCGGACGACTTGGCCGCCGGACTCGACGAACACTTCGGCATTGGCGTAGTCGAGGCGGACCTTTCCGCCGACGATGTCGCCGGGGGCCAGAGTGGCGACGGCCAATAGGTCCGAGAGATCTGTCAGCTGAGCGAAGTCGATACGGGTCGCCGCCGGCAATACCTCGACGGTCCCGCCGCCGCGCCGCTCTAACGTGACGGACAACACGTCGACGGAATAGCTGACGAAGTCGCCGTCCGCATCCGTGATGCTGACGAGCAACGTACCCGTGTCGCTTGTCGGTGCAGGCGGATTGTTGGCGGTTGGCTCGCTACCGGAACCGCCGCACCCTGCGAGCCCCGCGAGGGTGAGCGCGATCATCCATGACGAACGAAGGGCCGCGCGGCTGCGCTGTAACAACGTGTCCATCGGAACATCTCCCTGACGAAGTAAAAGCACTCGGAGGCAGGAACGCGGCTCGGCTACGCTAGGTTGACGCGTTATGGAGCACAGCCGGCGGGGCCAAGCCTGGCTCGCTTGTAATCTGCCGGTTTGCTGTCAGAATGCAGGGGCGGGCGAAGCCAGCCCAATCAAGAGGTTGCGTCACTGAATGAGCGCCCGGGCTGAAGACGGGGTCCCCTTGGCTAAGGTAGACGAGCCGTCACTCAACGAGCGGCCGCTCAGCCGTTCGCAGGGCCGGGGCGTGACGCCGGGTCTGGACCTCATCAGCATCAAGCTCGCCGTCGATTTCCAGAGCATCACCGCGGAGACGGCCGCCGAGCGAATCACGACCGGGCTGCAATCGCTGACAGAGGCCGCTGGCGCGGATTCCATATTCGTCGCGCTCGTCGACGAGTCGGGCAGCAGCTTCACCAAGGTGCACGCCGGACGCTCGACGTTCTCAGCCTGTAACCCCGAAGTGCTGCAAGGGCGGCAGCTCGATGATTTCCCGTGGATCAAGGCGCGGTTAGGACACCTGCGCCTGCTCGAGATCAAGGACACGGCCAAACCGTCCGCTGCTCAGAAGGACGATGCGCAGCAACTCGCTAGCTTGAATGTCGGCGCATTCGTCCTGGTGGGCTTCGCCATTCGCGGCCGAGTGGGCGGACTGCTGGCGATCTTCAGCGCTGCGCCGAATCCCGAATGGTCGGCGGAGTTGCAGCTCGCTCTGAAGCTGCTCGGTGCGAGCTGCGCGAGCGGGTTCGAGCGCCTCGAGCTCACGGAAGACTTGGCGGACGTGCAGGAGCGCGACCGACTCGTGACCAACACGGCCAACGACGGGCTGTGGGATTACGACGTGCGCGAGAACTCGATGTACTTCTCGCCGCGTTGGCGCGCGATGCTCGGCTACGCGAGCGACCACGATGTGCCCGAGTGGCGGCTGCTCGTGCATCCCGACGATCTCGCACACGTCCAGACGCAGCTGCGCGAGCATCTCGAGGGTCGGACGGAGCTGTTCGAGAGCGTGCATCGCATGCAGCACGCGAGCGGCGAGTGGCGTTGGATCCAAAGCCGTGTTCAAGGCCGGCTCGACGACAACAACCGCTTGAAGCGTCTGGTCGGCATCGAGACCGACGTCACGGAACGCAAGCTGTACGAGGAAGCGCTGTTCCGCGAGAAGGAGAGCGCCCAGATCACGCTGCAATCGATCGGCGACGGCGTCGTGACTACGGATGCCGAGGCGCGCGTGCAGTATCTGAATCCGGTGGCGTCCGAGCTCACGGGCTGGCGGCTCGATGACGCCGTCGGTCGCACCATCGACGAGATCTTCCGCGGTTTCCACGAGGAGACGTGCGAGCCGATCGAGAATCCCGTCGGCGTCGCGATGCGTCGCAACCGCCCCATCAAGTCCGTGCGGCCCGCGCTGCTGATCCGTCGTGACGGCAATGAGCTGTATATCGAGAGCACGGCGGCGCCGATCCGCGACCCGCTTGGCAGCGTCACGGGCGGCGTGTTGGTCTTCCACGACGTCAGCGAGTCGCGCGAGCTGAACCGGCGGTTGAGCTATGCGGCCAGCCACGACGTGCTCACCGAGCTCGTCAACCGCCGCGAGTTCGAGCAGCGCCTCGAGCGAGCGCTGAAGAGCGCCAAGGCGCGCGAAACGTCGTACGCGGTTCTCTACCTCGATCTCGACCAGTTCAAGATCGTCAATGATGCCTGCGGCCACAATGCCGGCGATGCTCTGCTCAAGCAGATCGGCTCGTTGCTGAAGTCGAAAATCCGTTGGCGCGATACGCTCGCGCGGCTCGGTGGCGACGAGTTCGGCGTATTGCTCGAGAGCTGCACGATGGATGAAGCGCTGCGCTCGGCGGAGGCGCTGCGCGAGAATATCGGCGACTATCGGTTCACGTGGGACGATCGAACGTTCCGCCTGGGCGTGAGCATCGGCGTCGTCCCGATCACGGCGGCGACCGACGACGTGGCGTCGTTGTTGTCGGCGGCCGACAGTGCGTGCGCAGCGGCCAAAGATGCGGGACGCAACCGCGTCTACAACTACCAGGAAAACGACATCGATCTGATGAAGCGGCGCAAGGAGATGCAGTGGGCCGCACGCATCAGCAACGCGCTCGACGAGAATCGGTTCGAGCTGTTCCGCCAGACGATCCAGCCATTGCAGGGCAATGCCGAGCCGGGCGCTCATTACGAGCTCTTGATCCGCATGCGTGACGAGCAAGGGCAGCTCATCGCACCGGGCTTGTTCATCGCCGCCGCCGAGCGCTACGGTTTGATGACCGCAATCGACCGTTGGGTCATCGCCCAAGCTTTCACATGGCTCGTCTCGGAAGCGGACGAGCGCGAGCGGCTGTCTCTGTGCGCGATCAACCTGTCCGGTCAGAGCCTCGCCGACGAGAAGTTCCTGCCGTTCGTCATCGAACAGTTCCAGAAGAGCGGCCTCTCCGGCTCGTGCATCTGTTTCGAGATCACGGAGACGGCCGCAATCGCGAGCTACTCGCAAGCCAATCGCTTCATCCACGCCCTGAAAGAGCTCGGCTGCCGCTTTGCGCTCGACGACTTCGGCACGGGCCTGTCGTCGTTCGGCTACTTGAAACACTTCCCGGTCGATTTCCTGAAGATCGACGGCAGCTTCGTCAAAGAGATTCTCCACGACCCCATCGACCGCGAAATGGTCCGCTCGATCAACGAGATCGGCCACTTGACCGGCAAGCAGACGATCGCCGAGTTCGCCGAGAACGCCGAGATCATCACGATGTTGCGCGGCATGGGCATCGACTACGCGCAGGGTTACGGCGTTTCCGAGCCGAAGCGCCTCCTGCAAGCCGTCGCTTGAGGTACGCGGCGTCGCCGCGGCAACGGATCGCGTCTCGCTAGACGAAGCGCATCGAGAAGTCGATCGCGCGCACGTGCTTCGTGATGGCGCCGATCGAGACGAAGTCCACTCCCGTCGCTGCCACGGCTGTTAGCGTTGCAGCATCGACGCTGCCTGAAGCTTCGAGCTCCTGGCGCTTGCCACCGTGGCCATCCCGCAGCTGCACCGCAGCCCGCATGTCGGCGACGGAGAAGTCGTCGAGCATGATGCGGTCGGCGTCCGTCGCGAGAGCTTCGCGCAGCTGTGCCAGCGTTTCGACCTCGACTTCGATCATGACTTGCGGTGACCGATGCCGCGCGATGGCGACCGCTGCGCCGACGCCGCCGACGGCCGCGATATGGTTCTCTTTGATCAGCACGGCATCGAACAGGCCGATGCGGTGATTCTCGCCGCCGCCGCACCGCACGGCGTACTTCTGAGCGAGGCGCAGGCCCGGCAGCGTCTTGCGCGTGTCGAGGATGCGCGTGCCGGTGCCCGCGACGAGATCGGCGTACGAGCGCGCGGCCGTCGCGGTGCCGGATAGCGTTTGTAGGAAGTTCAGCGCCGTGCGCTCGCCGGTCACGATGCTGCGCGCGGGCCCTTGCAGCTCGCAGACGACGCTGTCGGCTACGAGCGCAGCACCGTCGTCGGCAGCCCAAGCGATCGCGACGCGCGGGTCGAGCTGACGAAAGGTCTCGTCGAACCAGGCACGACCGCAAAGCGTCGCCGGCTCGCGTGTGACGACGCGGGCGACGGCGTGGGTGTGTGCTGCGATCAGCTCGGCTGTGAGATCGCCATCCCGCAGATCCTCGGCGATCGCGCGACTCACGACGGTCGGAATGTCCGCTGGAAGGGTGGGCGACGGCATCGACTTCTCGTTGTGGCTCTCGGAAACGAAGAGGACCCGGAAAGCTTCCGCTCTGCCGGGTCCTCGGTCGAACGGTTGCGATCGGTGGCTAGACGAAGAAACCGCCGTGGCCGAAGCCGACCATGCTCATCAGCATCGGGATCGACAGCATCGTGTTGGTCCGCGAGGCGAGGAACGCGACGCGGCGCGCTTTGGCGATCTCATCGGCCGTCGCTTCGACGAGCCCGAGCACCTTCTTCTGGTTCGGCCAGATGAGTACCCAGACGTTGAACAGCATGATCGTGCCGAGCCAGGCGCCGACTCCGATCGTGAATCCGGCCGGTCGCAGCAGGAAGGCGTCGTCGAACAAGCCCAAGCGGAACAGGTAGAGGGCACCCGTCAGCCAGGTTGCGACTGCCGCCCAGCGGAACCAAAGGAGCGCGCGTGGGGCGACGTACTTGCTGATGCCGGCTCCGCCGGGACCGCCTTGATCCTTGGCGGCGGCCGCAAGGGCAGGGACCTGCACGAAGTTGAAGTAGTAGAGCAAGCCGATCCAGGTGACTCCGGCGCCCACGTGGAGCCACATGATCATGCTCTGCTCGAGCGGGTTTATGCCCATCGTGGTGAGCGCGATCGCGACGGCGATGACGACACCGGCGATGATGGTGCCCTGGATCGTATTCAATGGGTTCATGGGACCTCCCCTGGCGGACTTGACTTGTTCTTGCGTTATTGTTGAGCGTTCTGGCGCGGGCCTTGCCCCGCCTCAGAGAGTAAAGAAGAATAGGTGAGACACCGGCGCAGTTCAACGAGTGTGCCGCGCACCGCGCGGCTTGACTTTGCGTCGCCAAACGTGAGGAATCGAGACCATGGACGTAAACGAGCGTATCAAACAGCAACTCGCAAGCTACCCGGTGCTGCTGTATATGAAGGGAACTCCGGACTTTCCGCAGTGCGGTTTTTCGGCAAAGACCGTCGGTCTGCTGCGCGCGACCGGCGCTAAATTCGCGTACATCAACATCTTCGAGGACCCCGAGATTCGCGAGGGGTTGAAGGCCTATTCCAACTGGCCCACGTTCCCGCAGCTGTACGTCAACGGCGAGCTGATCGGCGGTTGCGACATCGCGGTGGAGCTCTTCGAGTCCGGCGAGCTGCAAAAAATCTTGGGTGGCGCCGCCGCGGCTGCCGCGGCGCAGTAGCGTCAACTCTCGTAGACGCTGCGGAAGCGATTGACCACCGAGCAAAAGAGTCGGGCGGTCATCTCGGCGTCGTACAGCGCCGAGTGTGCTTGATCGTCGTGCCACTCGAAACCCGCGGCCGTCACGGCGCGGCTCAATACCGTTTGGCCGTAGGCGACGCCCGCTAGCGTCGCCGTGTCGAAGCTCGAGAATGGGTGGAACGGATTACGCTTGATGCCGGTTCGCTCGACGGCGGCATTGACGAACTGCAGATCGAAAAACGAGTTATGGCCGACGAGCACCGCGCGCGTGCAGCCGGACGGCTTGAGCTCTTTGCGAATTTCCTGAAACAACGCGCGCAGCGCGTCACCTTCGTCGATCGCCGGCCGCAGCGGATGGAAGGGATCGATGCCCGTCACCTGGAGCGATGCCGGGTCGAGTCGCGAGCCTTCGAACGGCTTGACGATGTAGCGATGTTGATTCGCAGGCTCGAGGTCGCCGGCTGCGTTGAAGCGGACGAACACGGCTGCAATCTCGAGCAATGCGTCCGTCGCGCAGTTGAAGCCGCCGGTTTCCACGTCGATGATCACGGGCAGAAAGCCGCGAAAGCGCGCCGCGATTGCCGGCAGCGGCGCTTCGTTGACGGGCGCTGTCGCTTGTTCTTGGCTCATGCGTCGAGCCGTTGCGCGAGGTCGCCGGCGCCCGTTGTCATGCGGGTCAGCAGCTCGACCGTCAGGCGGACGCCAAACCCGGTGATGTCGGTCGGCACGTGAGCGAGCCCGCCTTTGTGCTGGCCGGCGCTCAAATCCAGGTGGATCCACGGAATGGTTTTCGGCACGAAGCGCGAAAGGAATCTGGCGCCGAGGATGTGATCGCCGGCATTTTCGGCGCTGCACTGCTTGATGTCGGCCACATCGCTCTTGAGCAGCTCGTCGTAATCCTCGTCCATCGGGAACGGCCAGACGCGCTCGCCGCTCGCCGCGCCCGCTTGTTGTAACAGCGCGTTGGCGGCCGTGCGATTCGAGAACACGCCCGAGTAACGTTCCGTGAGTGCAGCGACGCAGCAGCCGGTCAAGGTCGCGTAGTCGACGATCAGCGCCGGCTTCTCGCGCGCGGCCAGCGCGAGCGTATCGGCGAGCACCATGCGCCCCTCGGCGTCCGTATGAATCACCTGAATGGTAGTGCCGTCGATGGCCGTCACAAGATCCTGCGACTTGTACGCGTCGGCGGACAGACGATTTTCAGTGATCGCGAGCCACGCGTCGATGCCGAAGGGCACGCGCAGCTCCGCAAGAGCGAGCAACGTGCCGAGAGCAACGGCGCTGCCTTGCATGTCGGTGTGCATGTCGAGCATGCCGGTGAACGGCTTGAGATTGGTGCCGCCCGTGTCGAACACAACGCCTTTGCCCACGAGGGCGAGGCTCGCCTGCGCGCTGCGTTGGGGGCGGTACTGCACCTTGAGAATGCCGGCATCGCGCGTGGCGTTGCCCCGCGCGACGGCGAGAAACGCACCGGCGCCGAGTTTCGCGAGCTCGCGCTCGCCGAGGAATTGGCAAGTCATGCCGCGAGGTTTCGCGAGCGCTTCGATCGCCTTGCGGTATGCCCCGATCGTCAACACATTGGGCGGTAGGGCGGTAAACCAGCGGGCGACATTGTTGCCCAGTGCTTGTGCGCGAACGGATTCCAGATCGGGGCTGTTGCGGGCGCCGAAGAGGCGTAAGCTCGAAATGCGAGTGTCCCGGTCCTTGCTCTGCGATTTGAACGATGGCAGCGCAAAGGCCGCGGCGCTGGCCGCCGCGACGAGGCTTTCGATGGCGACGCGTTCGGCCGGTGCATCGAGACCCACGATTGCGACGCCGAGCGTCCGAGGCTTGTCGCGCAAGCACTCGCGTATGGCTTTCGCCGCCCAAGTCAGCGCGGCGAAACCGGGCTCGGCGCCGAAGGCACCGACCGTCAAGCCCGTGGCGCGCGCGTTCGCGGCGCGCGAGCTCGCGAGCTCAGCGCCGTTGCGGGCCGTTCGTCCGAGCAGCGCCGCGAGGTGTTTGCCGTACGGCAGGCGGCCGAGTGCCGAGTTCGCGCCCCGCCCCGTGACGACGAGCAAGTGGTCCAAACGATCGAGCGTTGTGCGAGTCGGCGCGAGCGATGCTGCCGTGGCGCGGAGCGGTGAGAAATCAGGAAGTTCGATCATCGGGCCATAGTCGAAAAGGAGCGCCGCGCCGCAAGTCTCATTGCCTTGACCGTCTTTCTACAAAACCCGATCATAGCGCCGCTAGAGCGGGGCTCTGTTGCCTAAGCGACGGGGCTCGCATCCTAGCAGGATTCATCCGAAGGAGTCCTGGAGCCCAAGCGCACTGCGCGTGTAATTGGAGTACGGCTTTTCATGGCGACTGCACGACCACTGCCGTTGATCGCTCTCCGTGGCGACGATTTCGACCCGGAGGAGACGCAGGAGTGGCTCGAGTCGATCGATTCCGTGCTGCGGGTGCACGGTGCGGAACGCGCTCACTTCCTGCTCGAATGCATGATCGAGCATGCGCGCCGCTCGGGCGCCTATCTGCCGTATAGCCCGAACACGGCCTACCTGAACACGATTCCCGTCGGTCAACAGCCGGAATACCCAGGCGACCGCTCGATCGAGCGACGCATCGAGGGTTATATCCGCTGGAACGCCATGGCGATGGTCGTTCACGCGAACCGCATCAGCTCGGAGTACGGCGGCCACATCGCGAGCTACGCTTCGTCAGCGACCTTATACGAGGTGGGTTTCAATCATTTTTGGCGAGCACCGACTGCGGACCATGGCGGCGACCTCGTGTACTTCCAGGGCCACTCGTCGCCCGGAATATACGGGCGGGCGTTCCTCGAGGGTCGTCTCGACGAAAACAACTTGAATCACTTCCGGCGCGAAGTCGCTGCGCCACCCGGCGTCGGGCTCTCGTCGTATCCGCATCCCTGGCTGATGCCGGATTTCTGGCAGTTCCCGACCGTGTCGATGGGCCTGGGCCCGATGATGGCGATCTACCAGGCGCGCTTCATGCGCTACCTCGAGCACCGCGGCATCTTGCCGCCGCAAGATCGCAAAGTGTGGTGCTTCCTGGGCGACGGCGAGACCGACGAGCCCGAGTCGATGGGCGCCATCACGATGCCGGTGCGCGAGCGCCTCGACAATTTGATCTTCGTCATCAATTGCAATCTCCAGCGCCTCGACGGGCCCGTGCGCGGCAACGGCAAGATCATTCAAGAGCTCGAAGCCGCTTATCAGGGTGCCGGCTGGAACGTCCTCAAGGTCGTCTGGGGCTCGCGTTGGGATCCGCTGCTCGCGCGCGACGACAAGGGTCTATTGCGCAAGGCGATGGAAGAGTGCGTCGACGGCGACTACCAAGCGTTCAAGGCCAAGGGCGGCGCCTATACGCGCGAGCACTTTTTCGGCCGCTCCCCGGAACTCAAAGCGATGGTGGCGCACCTCTCCGACGAGGACATCTGGCATCTGAATCGCGGCGGCCACGATCCCGAGAAGGTGTATGCGGCGTATCACCAAGCCGTCCATCACAAAGGGCGCCCCACTGTGATTCTCGCCAAGACCGTCAAAGGGTTCGGTATGGGCGAGGCCGGCGAAGGCCAGAACATCACGCACCAGAAAAAGAAGCTCGACGACGACGATTTGAAGCACTTTCGCGATCGCTTCCACGTGCCGATCTCCGATGAGGATCTCGCGCGGCTCAAGTACTACAAGCCGGCCGACAACAGCGAGGAGATGCAGTACCTCAAGGAGCGCCGGACGAAGCTCGGTGGCTCCTATCCCGTTCGCCGGCAACGCGTCGAACCGCTGGCAGTGCCGGAGCTCGAGTTCTTCAAGAGCCAGCTCGAGGGCAGCGGCGACCGCGAGTTCTCGACGACGATGGCGTTCGTTCGAATTCTGACCGCGCTGATACGCGACAAGAATATCGGTCGCCGCATCGTACCGATCGTGCCGGATGAGGCGCGGACGTTCGGCATGGAAGGCATGTTCCGGCAGGTGGGCATTTATTCGTCGCTCGGCCAGCTCTACACGCCGCAGGACTCCGATCAGCTCTCGTACTACCGCGAGAGCAAGGAAGGGCAGATTCTCGAGGAAGGGATCAACGAGGGCGGGTCCTATTGCTCGTGGATCGCAGCCGCAACGTCGTACGCCAACCATGGCGTGCAGATGATTCCTTTCTATATCTATTACTCGATGTTCGGTTTCCAGCGCATCGGCGATTTCGCGTGGGCCGGCGGCGACATGCGTGCGCGCGGCTTCCTGCTCGGCGGCACGGCGGGCCGCACGACGCTTGCGGGCGAGGGCTTGCAGCACCAGGACGGGCACAGTCAGCTCGTCGCGACGACGATCCCGAATTGCCGAGCCTACGACCCGTGCTTCAACTACGAGCTCGCGGTCATCATCCAAGACGGCTTGCGCCGCATGTGCACGGACCAGGAGAGCGTCTTCTATTACATCACCGTGATGAACGAGAACTACGCGCACCCGGCCATGCCGGCTGGCGCCGAAGCGGGCATCCTGCGGGGCATGTATCGCCTGAAGACCGGCGGCAAGGGGAAAGTCCGCGTGCAGCTCTTGGGCTCCGGCACGATTCTGCGCGAGGTGCTCGCGGCCGCCGAGCTGCTCGAGCAGCGCTTCAGCATTCCCGCGGACGTCTGGAGCGTCACGAGCTTCAGCGAGCTGCGGCGCGAGGCGCTCGACGTCGAGCGCTGGAACGCGCGCCATCCCGAGACCGAGCCGCGTACGAGCTACGTGGCAGCGAGCTTCGCCGACACCGGCGTCGCCGGTCCGTTCGTCGCGGCCACGGATTACATGAAGATCGTATCCGACCAGATTCGCCAGTGGGTGCCCGGGCGTTACGTTGCGCTCGGCACGGATGGTTTCGGGCGCAGCGACGGCCGCGAAGCGCTGCGTCACCACTTCGAGGTCGACCGCAAGTCGATCGTCATCGCGGCACTGAAAGCGCTCGCCGACGAGGACAGCATCGATCGCAGTACGGTCAGCAAGGCCATGAGCGAGCTCGGCGTCGATCCGGACAAGCCGAATCCCGTCACTCAGTAAGCCGGCCCAAGACCTTACCCCGTGGAAGTCGTCGTACCCGATCTAGGTGACTTTGCCGACGTCGAGGTCATCGAGGTGCTCGTCAAGCCGGGCGACACGGTGGCGGCGGAGCAGGGGCTGATCACGCTCGAGACCGACAAGGCCACGATGGACATTCCATCGCCGGCCGCCGGCAAGATCAGTGCGGTCAAAGTGAAGACCGGCGATCGCATTTCGACAGGCAGCGTGATCGCGTCGCTCGAGCCGGCCGACGCCGGTGCCGCAGCTGCACCCGCCAGCGGCGAGGCGCGCCCCGAGGACGACCGGACCGTTCGCCAACCGAAACTGCAGCGCGAGCAACAAGCCGCGGCACCCGCGACGGCTGCCGCGCCGCGGACCGTCGTCGTGCCGGACCTCGGCGACTTCGCCGGCGTGGAAATCATCGACGTTCTCGTGAAGCCCGGCGACGACGTCGCAGCCGAGCAAGGGCTCGTGACGCTCGAGACCGAGAAGGCCAGCATGGACGTCCCGTCGCCCGAGGCCGGCCGTGTGCTCGAGGTAAAGGTCGCCGTCGGCAGCAAGGTCTCTGCCGGCGATGCGGTTCTCGTGCTGCAGCCGAGTGGCGCGCCCAGCACACTGGCTGCTGCCCCTGCGGCGGCACCGCGCGCGCCGGCGCCCTCGTCAGCCGCCAAACCGCCACCTCGCCCTGCGGCGCCCGCGCGCAGCGCCGCTGCGCCTGCGTCGACGTCGTTCGGCGAAGCGCATGCGGGCCCGTCGGTGCGCAAGCTCGCGCGCGAGCTCGGCGTCGATCTCGGCCGAGTCCGAGGCTCCGGCGCGAAGGGGCGGGTGACCGGCGAGGACGTGAAAGCGTTCGTCAAAGAGATCATGCACGGCGGGGCCGGCGCGGCCAGCCCGCTCCCCGCGGTGCCGACCGTGGATTTCGCGAAATATGGCCGCGTCGAGACCGAGCCGTTGTCGCGCATCCAGAAGATCTCAGGCCCCCGGCTGCACGCGAGCTGGGTCAACGTGCCGCACGTCACGCAGCACGACGAAGCCGATATCACGGAGCTCGAAGAGAAACGCTCGGCGCTCAAGGAGCAGGCGCAACAACGCGGCATCAAGGTAACGGCGCTCGCGTTCATCATTCGCGCGTGCGCAGTGGCGCTCGCCGAGATGCCGCTCTTCAAGTCATCCCTCGCGCCCGACGGCGAGAGCCTCGTGATCAAGCACTACACGAACATCGGCTTCGCGGCCGACACGCCCACCGGCTTGGTCGTGCCCGTGATTCGTGATGCCGATAAGAAGGACCTCTACGAGATCGCGAAAGCATTGGCCGTGCTCAGCGACCGGGCCCGAACCGGCAAGCTTCAGTCCGACGACATTCAGGGCGGCGTGTTCACCGTATCCAGCTTGGGCGGCATCGGCGGTAAGTTTTTCACGCCGATCATCAACGCTCCCGAGGTGGCCATTCTCGGCGTGTCGCGCAGCGCGTGGCAGCCCGTTTATCGGGATCTCGCGTTCGTCCCGCGGCTGATGTTGCCGTTATCGTTGTCCTACGATCATCGCGTCATCGACGGCGCCAAAGCCGTGCGCTTCACGACACGGCTCGGCGAGATCCTCGCCAACCCGGGGCAGCTCGTGGAGGCGATTCCGTGAGTCAAGTCGAAGTGCGGATCCCCGAGCTCGGGGACTTTGCCGCCGTCGACGTCATCGAAGTGCACGTTAAGGCCGGCGACACGATCGCGGCCGAAGATCCGCTCGTTACTCTCGAAACGGACAAAGCGACGATGGATGTCCCGGCGCCGCGCGCCGGCACGGTGTTGTCGGTTGCTATCAAGAACGGCGACAAGGTGACGACCGGCGATCTCGTGCTGATGCTCGACGCGGCCGACGAGCCGGCAGCGAGATCGGTACCGAGTGCTGCACCGGCCGCCCCTGCTGCGCCCGCGCGACCGTCGCCGCGCGCCAGCGCCGCGCCGCCGGCGCGCGCGAGCGCAGTCGCAAGCGACGAGCAAAAAGCCACGCCGCCCGCCGGCAAGCGCCTTGCGGTGATTGGTGCAGGCCCCGGCGGCTACACGGCCGCGTTTCGCGCCGCCGATCTGGGTCTCGAGGTAACGCTCGTCGAGCGGTGGCCCACGCTCGGGGGCGTTTGCTTGAACGTCGGCTGCATTCCATCGAAAGCGTTGCTGCATGCCGCGCGCGTTATCGAGGAAGCGCACGACATGGGCGCGCATGGCATTGCATTCGGCAAGCCGACGATCGACACGGCAAAGCTGCTCGGCTGGAAGAGCGGTGTCGTGCGACAGCTCACGAACGGCCTCGACGGCCTTGCGAAGCAGCGGAAAGTTCGCGTCGTACGCGGCACGGCCCGCTTCACGTCGCCGCAGCAGCTCGAGGTCGAGCGCGACGGTGCGCGCGAGCTCTTCGACTTCGATCAATGCATCATTGCCGCCGGCAGCGAGCCGACGGTGTTGCCGGGGGTGCCGAGCGATCCGCGCATCATCGACTCGACTGGCGCGCTCGAGCTCGGCGAGCTCCCTGAACGGATGCTCGTCGTCGGCGGCGGCATCATCGGCCTCGAGATGGCTACGGTGTACGACGCGCTCGGCGTGAAGGTGTCGGTCGTCGAACTGACGAAGACACTGATTCCGGGTTGCGATCGCGATCTCGTGAAGCCGCTCGAGAAGCGGATTGCGGCGCGCTACGAGGCCATCATGCTCGGCACGCGTGTCGTCAAGATGGAAGCCGGGCCGCGCGGCATCGCGGTGCACTTCGAAGGCGATCAAGCACCGGCGCAACCGCAGACCTACGGCCGCGTGCTGGTGGCCGTAGGGCGCAGCGCGAACGGCCGCAAGCTCGCTGCGGACAAAGCCGGTGTCGAGGTCAACGAGCGTGGCCTCATCAAGGTCGACAAGCAGCAGCGCACGAACGTGCCGCACATCTTCGCGATTGGCGACATCGTGGGGCAGCCCATGCTCGCTCACAAAGCGAGTCACGAGGGCAAGGTGGCGGCCGAGGTTGCGGCGGGCGAGAAGAGTTTCTTCGATGCGCGAGTCGTACCGGCCGTCGCCTATACGGATCCCGAGGTCGCCTGGGTTGGGCTTACGGAGGACGAGGCGAAGGCGCGTGGCGTCGCTTACGAAAAAGGGGCCTTCCCGTGGGCTGCGAGCGCCCGGTCGCTGACGCTCGGTCGCGGCGAGGGTCTGACGAAGCTGCTGTTCGACGCGGGCACGAAGCGCTTGCTCGGCGCCGGCATCGTCGGGGTCAACGCCGGCGACTTGATCGCGGAAGCGGCGCTCGCGATCGAGATGGGTACCGATGCCGCCGACATCGGTCTCACGGTGCACCCGCATCCGACGTTGTCCGAGACGTTGGCATTCGCGGCCGAAGCCGCGGAAGGCACCATCACCGATCTCTATTTGCCCAAGAAGCGCCACTAGCAGGTTGCTCGGGCTCCCCGCGCGTGATCGGGCCCGGTCGAGGCTGATAGAGGGTCGGCCGCAGAGCTGCGTAGATGGCAAGATTCGGTTCGCTACGCCGCTATCCTTGCGCACACAATCTCCCG
>Ga0157380_10000818_pt1 | contig 19512 bp, 16 predicted proteins | sample S35metaG_FD_119757 | JGI IMG/M metagenome (GOLD analysis project Ga0157380, IMG submission 119757) | Switchgrass rhizosphere microbial communities from Kellogg Biological Station, Michigan, USA - S3-5 metaG | ecosystem: Host-associated > Plants > Roots > Rhizosphere > Soil | place: USA...
GATTGCTCTCCAACATCGTGGCCCAGCCCTGAAGCTCAGACTGAACCTGCCGCTCCTCACTCCTTGAAATAGCGACGTCCGCTAACGCCGTTGCGTAACGTCGTGCCACTGTCTGTAAACTCAAGCTTGCGCCCTCCTGAGCTGCCCAATGTCTTCATCGATCAAGCGAGCATCGTCTTCCGGCCTGATTTGCGTCCGAACCGATTCGCGTGCGAGATCAACACTCCGGTTTGCCAGAAACGTCTGCAGTTCCTTCCGGGCAAGCTTTGCAGCTGTTTCAATCTCCCGCTGCCCCTGGTGACGCATCTTTTCGATCTCTTTCTCGGTGGCTTCGGTCAGTCGGTCACGTTCCAACTGCGCTTCAACTTTCGCCCGCTCACGAACTGCCGCAACATCGGAGTCCACGCGTGCAAGCAGCGCCTCAGTCTCTGTCAGGCGTATCTGTGCGGCGTCACGCTCCTTGTCAGCGTTCGCCAATAGCTGCTGGATCCCTTCGCGTCGTGCACGCAGTGCCGACTTTAGCGGGTTCCCCAGGAGGTAAGCTCCCGCAATGAGGAAGATCGTGAGATTGATAAACTTCCACGCCTCGAGCCCCGGGTAATTTAGGTAGGTCTCCGCCCATCCCATTTCACCTTCTGACGCGATTAAGAATGCGAGTAAAAGCATAGAAAAGGGCCTCAGCGCAGAGGTCGTCTCAATACCTGCGCTCCAATTAGATCGCTCAGTTCAGCCGCTCGTCCTTCCAGATCCCGTTTCGCCGTTGCTTGTTCCTGATGGGTAGTTTCGATCGCCGACGCGACCTCTTTAGAGATTTCCTGCTTGGCCGCAGTCAGACGCTGCTCGCGTTCACGTAGGGCGGCAGTCTTTTCGGCTTCCAATAGTTGATAGCCCTGGGATCGTGCGCCCCGGATCGCGGCTTCATAGTCCTCAAGCTTTTCCGCGCGAGTGGCATCAAGAGCTTGCGCCTCAGTCATCCGCCCCGACAACAAAGCATCGCGACGGCTGAGTATCTCGTTAATTGGCTTTAGTAAAGTACGACTCAGAACTGCCACCATGATCGCTATGATCAAGACGTGAAGTAGCAGCGTCCCGTCGGGGACCAGTTGGATAGAGCTCTCCGCCAGAAACATTCTAGGCCTCGGATCGGAAAATCACTTGGTGAAAAGCGCGCGAGTCTAACATGCGACCCAGTAAGGGTCAACCGAACCCCACTACGGGCGCAACCGATCATTTAGCGACTTCGGTGAACAACGGGGCGGCCTGATTTGGTGGCTTAAAACCGGAGGACTTCTTTCAGATATTTACTTTGTACATCTGGATTGGGCTACTCATCGACGCGACGGCCGTTGTACTAACTACAAGCTGACATGATTAGTGTGTAGAGACGATCGAGATCTTGACGATTGAAGTAGCTAATCTCCACTTTGCCGGCGCCGGTTCCGTCTTCAAGAATGCGGACCTGCGTCCCTAAAGCGCGCCGGAGCTTCGACTCGGCTGCCCTCACATTGGGATCGACTGTCGCTGATACGGGCGCACGTCGCGGTGCTGAGCCACGCTCGGTTCTCTTCCTGACGATGTCTTCGGTCGCTCTCACAGATAGGTCGTTGGCAATGATTTGCCTGGCAACGAGTCGCTGGAGATCGACCTGTTGCAGGGCCAGTAGCGTTCGAGCATGGCCGGTGGAAATCCGTTTTTGTCTAACGAGTTGTTGGATGTCTTCCGGCAGCTTGAGGAGACGAAGATAATTGGTGATGTAGGATCGGTCGCGCCCGACTCTTTCTGCCAGGGCTTCTTGCGTTAGACCAACCGTCTCGATCAGCTTGCTGTAGGCTTGCGCTTCCTCAATCGGATTCAGATCCTCGCGCTGGACATTCTCGATTAGCGCAACTTCCAGAAGATCCTTGTCATCGATCTCCTTAACGACAGCCGGGATGGTTCTAAGTCCGGCGAGCTTTGCTGCGCGCCAGCGACGCTCTCCGGCGACCAACTCGTAGTGGTCCCCAATTCGGCGAACCAGCACAGGCTGAACAATGCCGTGTGACTTAATTGAGTCAGCGAGGTGGCCCAAACTCTCGTCATCAAACTGAGTCCGAGGCTGCATCGGACCGGGAACAATGGAATCTATCTCCAGTTCACCAGGCTCCGGCAATTCTATCGTTCGGTCAGACGCCAGCAGAGCTCCCAGCCCCCGACCCAAGGCCTTTCGATTCATCGACTATCTCCCTAGCGAGTTGTGAATAGGCTTCTGCGCCCTTTGATTGCGGATCATAAGTGATTATCGGCTTTCCATAGCTGGGTGCTTCAGCCAAGCGAACGTTACGAGGAATAACTGTTTGGAACACCTGTCTCCCGTAGAAATCTCGAAGATCAGCCGCGACCGCGGACGACAGGTTTGTGCGCTCGTCGTACATGGTTAGCAGTAACCCTTCGATGGTGAGCGAGGGATTGTGAAGACGTCGAATTCTCGCCAGAGTGTCGAAGAGTTCCGTCACGCCTTCGAGAGCGTAGTATTCGCACTGAATGGGAACTAACAGGGACTTGGCGGCCGTCAAAGAGTTGAGCGTCAGCAACCCTAACGAAGGCGGACAGTCGATAATGATGTAATCAAACTGATCCTGAACCGGCTCGAGAGACTGACGCAAACGCATCTCTCTATGCTCCACGTCGACCAGTTCGATTTCCGCTCCCGCCAAATCCTTGTTCGAGGGAACGACGCTGAGCCCCGTCAAACCAGTGTCTAGCGTTAGTTCGCTGAGAGGTTCGTCGAGGACAAGCGCGTGATAGAGGCCTTTTCGAAAGCTTCCGCGCTGGACACCGACACCGGATGTGGCGTTCCCCTGGGGATCGGCGTCGACAAGCAGGACGCGATGCCCCCAACTTGCGAGGACCGCAGCGAGGTTAACAGCGGTCGTCGTTTTTCCGACTCCGCCCTTTTGATTGGCGACCGCTATGGATTTTGCCATAACTGGCGAGCGAGCACTCCCGAAGCTTTTGGCGGATAAACTAACACATGACGCCAAAGCGGGCTACACGATAGGGGGAAATAGGGGTTTTATTGGCAGCCATTGTTTCACGTGTCCCAATCGGGAAACGTGACACGTGAAACATCAGGCCGTGGCCGCGTTGTGGCTCGAAAGAAACACCAGCAGAGTCGACAGGGCTCCCGGTGTCAGACCGGGAAGCCGGCGCGCGGCACCAAAAGTCGCGGGCCGCGCCCGATCCAGCCGTTCGATAATCTCATTCGAAAGACCACTGATGGCCGCGAATGGCGTGTCGACCGGGATTCGCAAGCCGTCATGTTGATACAGCCTGCTGATGGTTAGGTTGTGAGACTCCAAGTAGCCGGCGTACAGCAGATCCGCCAAAGCGGACCGCAGATCTGAGTCGTCCGGCCCTTGGTGTATGTGTGGCGGGAGCAACGATGAGACCAGCTCCGTTGTTGCCCCCGGACGTTTCGCGAGTTGCGCTAGCGATATTGCATCGCCCAGGTCTGACTCCAGCAATGCCGAAACCGCCGCATACTGGGGATCTGCTCGTTTTATGCGCGTCGACTCTAATGCGTTTTTCAGTTCCTCTAAACGTGCCTTGCGAGTTGTGTATCGCTTCCAATCCCCGTCGCCTACGAGGCCCAGTTCTCGGCCATACTTGCTGAGCCGATCATCGGCGTTGTCGTGGCGCAGCGCCAAGCGGTATTCGGCTCGGGAAGTGAACATTCGATAAGGTTCGTCCACCCCCTGCGTGATTAGATCCTCTACCAGCACACCGACATAAGATTCCTCCCGCCGCAATCGGAAGGGATCCTGACCCTGAATTAATCGCGCTGCGTTGATGCCTGCAACCAAGCCCTGGCATGCGGCCTCCTCGTAGCCAGTGGTTCCGTTGATTTGACCCGCATGAAACAAGCCAGAGATTCTTCGTGTCTGGAGGTCAAACCCTAGTTCTCGTGGATCGACGAAGTCATATTCAATGGCGTACCCAGGCCGGATGATGTTGGTGCTCCCGAGCCCTGGAATCATCCTCACAAGGTCTTGCTGCATTTCGGCGGGCAGCGAGGTTGAGAACCCGTTTAGGTAGACCTCATTTGTGTCGTGTCCTTCAGGCTCGAGGAAGAGCTGGTGTCGATCCTTCTCGGCAAACTTCACCACTTTGTCCTCGATTGAGGGGCAATATCGAGGACCGATGCCCTTGATCTTTCCGGAGTACAGAGGTGATTCCGACAAATTCTGTCGAATACGATCGTGCACTTCAGCCGTTGTGTAGCCGATGAAACACTGAATCTGTCGCTGACGGATTTCATCCGTGGCGAAGGAGAAGGCGACTGGTCGTTCGTCACCCGGCTGCGGCACGAATGCGTCCCAATCGATAGTGCGACCGTCGAGCCTTGGCGGAGTCCCGGTCTTTAATCTCCCTACTGGAAAGCCGATCCTCTTCAGCGCTTCTGCGAGCTCGATTGATGCCGGTTCACCAGTGCGGCCGGCACTGTAGGTTCGTCGGCCCGTATGAATCAATCCGTTCAGGAAGGTGCCCGTTGCGATCACTACCGCCGTGGATAGGAACTTTCTTCCGTCTTCAAGCTCCACGCCCTTCACGCTGGATCCTTCAATGACGAGGTCGACCACCTTCCCTTGACGAAGATGCAGACCCGACGTCAATTCGAGGGTTCGACGCATTTGCGTTCGATATTGCATCCGGTCAGCTTGGGCACGCGGCGACTGCACAGCCGGTCCGCGCGATCGATTCAACAGTCGAAACTGGATGCCCGTTTCATCGATGACTCGTCCCATGATTCCGCCGAGCGCATCAATCTCTCGGACGAGATGGCCCTTCGCAATGCCACCAATCGCCGGGTTACACGACATCTGTCCAATAAGATCCAGGTTCAGTGTAATCAGACAGGTGCTTGCTCCGAGACGTGCCGCGGCTGATGCAGCCTCACAGCCTGCATGCCCCGCTCCAACCACAACGACATCGAATGCTTCATCAAACGACATGATTCACTTCCCAATACAGAACGTCGAAAAGATCTTCGACAGAATGTCTTCCGTGGTGGTCTCTCCTGTGATCTCTCCCAGGTATCTCAAGCCATTGTGCAATGGCACCAACACTAGTTCTTCACTACGACGTTCTCTCAACGCTGCGATCGCTGATTCTAACTCGTTGCCGGCTCGACAGAGTAGATCATGGTGTCGCGCGTTGGTGATCAATAGACCCCCAGAGTCGACAGCAGGATTGTCGAACTGAGCGAGCATTGATGTGCGCAGTTCGTCAATTCCTTCTCCCGTCTTCGCAGAGATCTTTATCGACTCTATCCCGAGTGGCAAATCTCCGTTCGCGCAGATAGCGACATCGCACTTGTTCACAACAACGAGTCGTTTCGAGCCTTCGCTGCGGAACAATAATTCCTGATCGTCTGCGCTGAAGGGAACTGTTCCATCCAATACTAACAGGATTAGATCGGCATCGCTCATGGCTTGCTGAGCGCGTTCGATTCCCAACGTTTCAATGTCGTCACGGGTGGACCTCTGGCCAGCAGTATCTGTTAGGACCATTGGGATCCCCCCGATGTCTACCGACTCAGTCAGCGTGTCGCGGGTTGTGCCTGGAACGTCTGTCACAATGGCGCGGTCACGCTCCACTAACCTATTGAAAAGACTGGACTTACCGACATTTGGACGTCCGGTGATAGCGACCTTCACTCCGTCTTGAAGCAGATGTCCCGCTGAGTAGCTGTCAGCGAGTTTATGTAACTCATGCCCGAGCCAATGAAGTCTGGCTTCAATCGCTGTCGCACTTGTTTCAGGTAAATCGTCTTCAACAAACTCCACGGCTGATTCAAGCAGCACTATCACTTCGAGTAGTGCGTTCTTCAACGGTTCGAGTGTCGACGACAATTCGCCGTTGAGTTGACGTGCTGCTTGCTTAGCCGCGGCTTGCGTTTGGGAGTCGATCAGATCGCGAATCGCTTCGGCTTCTGCCAAATTGATCTTTCCGTTGGCGACCGCGCGCAAGGTGAACTCTCCTGGTCCAGCGAGGCGAGCACCGATCTGCAATGACATTTCAATGACCTGCCTGATAACTGCCGGCGAGCCGTGACACGCTAACTCTACAACGTCTTCACCTGTCAGCGAGTGAGGCGCCTTGAAGTATGTGACGATCACCTCGTCGAGAATCTCATCCCCTGGTCCATGTTTCACCTGGGCCAACGTAGCTTTCCGTGGTTCGTAGCCACCTTCGTGGTGTGTGAGACTTTGAACAATAGACAAAGAAGATGGGCCACTAAAACGAATGACGCCAATGGCGCCACGACCCCTGGGTGTGGACAATGCGACAATAGTGCTCACGATGTTAGGTAAAGAGTTTGCTGCAGGTACCGGCAGAATTGAGACTAACGTGCGGGCTTCAGGCCGACTTTCAGTTTACGTTCCGATCCTTCACCGATCGATTCGGTATAAAGATCTTCCTGGTCAGCGAGGGTTAGATGGATTATCCGACGTTCATTTGCGTTCATCGGTTGAAACGTAAATGAAACCCCGCTATCTCTCACCTGTTTGGCAGCGAGGTTTGCCATTGCCTGTAGCTCGGCTTCGCGCGTTGCTCGAAAACCTTCAACATCACAAACCAATCGTTCACCCGCCGGTAATTGACGTCCGAAGATCTGGTTTATGAGATGTTGCACTGCCTCCAGCAGTTCTCCGGTTTGCGATTGCAATAACTCGGAATCGGCGCCCTCGATGTCGAGAACAGGGCCCGTTGAGCGCCGCTTAACTGCGACGCGCAACTCCAAATCCGTGCGCGCAAAAATATCCTCAAGAAAACTAGCTGCCTGCTGCCACACGTCTTCCATTTAGATTCCCTTCATCTTCACGCAGGCTTTTTACGTCCCGTCATTTTAGCGCCCGTCGTTACCGGCGCGGTTTTTTTTTCATCGTCGGTTTGCGTCCAACGGTTTATCACAAACTGCTGGGTGAACCCAACGATGTTACCTACTAACCAATAGACAAGCAGACCAGACGGCGCGCCCCAGAGCACGTACAGCATGAATATCGGCATACCGATCGCCATTATTTTTCTCTGCAAAGGATCGGCGGATGGTGCGGGCGTAATCAATTGCAAAACGATCATCGTCCCGGCCATCAACACTTCGAGAATGTGAAACGGGTCGCCCCCGGATAGATCGGGCAACCAAAGGAACGTCGCCTGACGAAAGTCGACGGAGATTGTGATGGCCCTATAAAGAGCAAAGAGGAAGGGCATCTGAATCAAGAGTGGGAGGCAGCCTCCCAGGGGATTTCCTTCCTTCATAAGGCGGAGCTGCTCCATCTGCAACTCCTTCAGTCGGGGATCGTTTTGCTTCATCCCCTTAATTTTTTCCTGCAGCTCTTTCATTTGGGGCGCGAGCTTCTGTGCTTTCTTCATTGCCTTTGAAGAGCGCCACTTCAATGGAAAGAATAGTGAGTAGACACCGATCGTAAACAGGATGATCGCTACGCCGTAACTTCCCGTGACTCTATGGAGATAAGTAATACAGAAGAGGATTGGCTCAGCCAGCGGCCGCGACAACCAAGCCAGCCATCCGTAGTCAATCAGTCCGTCGAGATCGATCGTGCGACCAACGCGTGCTGAGACTTCTTTGTTGGCGTCTTTTAGTAGATAGTGGTCTTTCGGCCCCGTATAAACGACATTGCGTGAACCATCAGCAGCAATGGGAACTAAGCCGGTGATCACGTATCGCTTTTCTGTCGACCCGTTTGCCTTGTGTTCGTACGCGACCGTCCGGTATTCCAAGCCTTCTAGTTTCTGACTAGGAACCGCCACCATCGCAAAGTAAGTGTCGCCCACACCTGCCCAATCAACGGGTCCACCAATTGTCAGGTGGTCGGGGCTGTTCTTATTTCCATTAATACCGACGGCCGGATGTCGTTGGATTTGGTCGCCCGCAAATGCGATCGCTTCCGGAGCAACTGAATAGAATGTGTGATGCGCAACTCCCTGGTCGCCAATACTTGGGCCAATAGTGAGCTTTACCTGCGGAACAACAGCATCGCCGCGCTTGACCAATACTGCGAGGTCCGTGTCGTATCGCTCGGCGTCGAATTCGAATGTCTTACGGACTTGGAGTCCGTTCGCATCTTCCAGAACAAAGGTGATCTGCTTCCGCTCTCCCGGTGCGAGCGTTATTTCTGAGTCGCCTTCAGTCGCCGAGATACCCTCAACTTTGTACGTGCTCGAACTAAGAGCGAAGTCGAGAGACGAATCGCCTGTTCTCAACTGGAGTGGAACCTCTCGAGGTTGGCGCTCGAGTCCCTTCGGAGAAATCAGTTGTAGATCGACCTTATTCTTCCTGGTGCTGGCGGACGAATGAATCGGTGTCTCAGTTCGCTTGTTCTTCAGGATGATCCAACTGACCGGCTCTGCGCCGAGCGTGTCGAATTTCGCCTGATATAGCGGGGTATTGATCGTTAGAACCCTCTTCGGTGCAGTGCTCGAGGCAGTCGGAGTCGTCGGATTAGTCGACGTGGCTGGTGCGGTCGACGGACTTGGAGACGCAGAGTTTGCCGTCTGCGCAGAAGGTGACGGCGACGCCTCAGCCGCACCAGGTTGACCGTTTTGGTTTTGCGGAGGCTTCGGAGTGAAGTACGTCCACAGAAACAGGATCGCGGACGACAACAGCAGCGCGAGTATCAGTCGTTTTGTTTGCATTCAGAAGTCGATCAGTATCAGACCAAATTTAAAAACCCGCCCAGCACCACATCATTTCACTGGATCGTAACCACCGGGATGAAACGGATGGCACCGCAGCACTCGACGGACGGCAAGCCAGCTACCACGAGCGGCGCCGTAGCGCTGAATCGCAGCCATGGCATATTCGGAACACGTGGGAATGAATCTGCAAGAGGGAGGCAGTAGCGGTGAAAGCGCCAGCTTATAACCTTTCAGTAATGCTATTAAAACCGTCTTCACGACTATGTCGCTACTTTTGTGTCGCTAGCGTTTCGACCTTCCTGACCTTCTCGATGATTTGCTGAAACTCCGAAGCGGGTCCTTGAAGTTTTTCGCTCAATATCCTCGCCTTAGCATTCAACACCCAATCGTAACTTGTGGCCAACGCCTGCAACGATTCTTCGCTTGATCGAAACGCTTCGCGCAGAAGTCTCTTGGCGCGATTGCGTTGAACAGCTTTCCCCAACGCCTTTCTCGAAGCTGTAACTCCCAACCGATGTTGAGAATCTTGATTCTCAATTACGAAAACGGTAATTAACGCTCCATCGTAGCGCTTGCCGTTTCTATATACGTGTTGGAATTCTTCTGAGTCCCGCAAATTTTTGCGCATGACGCCATTACTTATCAGTAATGAGCCGGTGTGAGTCGCTTTCTTCCTTTTGCCCGACGCCGCTTCAGTACCAGTCGGCCATTTTTGCTAGCCATGCGGGCGCGAAAACCGTGGGTCTTAGCGCGTCGACGGTTGTTAGGTTGGAACGTTCTCTTCGACATAGACGCAAGTTTCTCCTCTAAACGAAAATGCCAAGACTAAATGCCGCCTGAGGTTATGTCAAGAAACGGTGCGGTATTAACTCTTCCATTCTGGTTTGTAGTTCGACGCTTATCGCAAGGCGGTTAGGTCCCGCCGCGGCTCCGCAATCAAGCGGCATCTTGAGCCGCTAAAATGTACGGGAACCGTACCGATTTCAAAGCCACAAGAACCATGGCTCGTGGCAGTGTTTTATTCTCGTTAGTCGCTTGATCGAATCGAAAGTTCTGTGTTAGTCTCCGCTGGATTGCACTAACAAGCGACTGTAAGTAGTTGATAGGGAACGACTTTAAAGCTTTACTTTAACCGGTGCTGATAATTTCCACATACCTGTGGAAAACGGTGTGGAAAAGCATTTCGAGTTAATCGGCTAGCTTGCTGCTCTTTATACAGATTGGTTTGAACTTCGACAGCCTCTACATGAAGTGTACCGTTCTGTTGCGTGAGCGTAGGTCAGATTGAACCCTCCCGGCTCCACTAATTTCGATGAATTTTGTAACCACTAACGTCTGGGATACCGTCCTTCTCTCTCTAAAGACCAAACTAAACCAGCAGACACTCGACACGTGGTTCCAACCAATTAGGTTTGAACGAATCGATGCTGCTCAGCGTGTCATAACGTTGCGAGCTCCGAATCAGGTCGTCAAAGATTGGGTGGTTACACACTACTCCACGATGATTGAAGATTCGCTTAAGCGATTGCTACTTGATGGATACTCCTTGATGTGGTTGATAGACGGAGAGACATCGCAGGTTTCCGAAACGTCGGCAGTCGTGACTGATCCTGCGTCACAACAGCGATCCATGTCTTTTTCGGCTGCGGCACCGGCGATGAAGTTAGAGAGCCCGAGGCCTGCCGCAGCGCCCGAGATTCAACCGCTCGCGCCTCCAGAACCATCGCTTAGCTCCAAATACACCTACGAGAGTTTTGTGGTCGGGACATGCAATCAGTTTGCTCACGCAGCTTCGATGGCAGTGGCTGAAGCTCCTGGCAGAACCTACAACCCACTTTATTTGTACGGCGGTGTGGGTTTGGGCAAGACGCATTTGATGCACGCATGCGGTCATGCGATCAAAACTCGCAATCACCACTTGCGCGTTTGCTACATCTCGTCTGAGAAGTTCATGAACGACCTCATAAACGCCATCCGTTACGACAAGACCCAGAGCTTCCGTGAGAAATATCGATCAGTTGATGTCTTGTTGATTGACGATGTGCAGTTTATCGCTGGCAAAGAGCGGACCCAGGAAGAATTCTTTCACACGTTCAATGCTCTCTATGATCAGCAGAAACAGATCGTGATCAGTTCAGATTGCCCCCCGCGAGAAATACCGACACTCGAGGAGCGTTTACACTCGCGCTTTGAATGGGGTTTGATTGCTGATTTAGAGCCGCCTGACCTCGAAACCAAGATCGCTATCCTGAAACGAAAAGGCGATTTGATTGGGGTTTCAATTCCCGATGATGTAGCGATGTTTATTGCCAGTCGCGTAAAAAGCAATGTACGCGAATTGGAAGGATCTCTCGTTCGGTTGATCGCTATTTCGTCGTTGCGCGGCGAACCGATCTCGAAGATCTTAGCCCAGGACGCTATTCGAAATATCGCAAAAGAAGAAGAGCCGGGTGTAATTACGATTCAGCAGATTCAGAAACTCGTAGCAACGACCTATAAACTTAGTGTTGACGAACTGCTCTCGAAGAATAACGCGCGCCACATTTCACATCCGCGCCAGATCGCTATGTATCTTTGCAAACATCTGACGAAGACTAGTTATCCGGAAATTGGCCGGGCGTTCGGTGGGAAACATCACACGACAGTGATCCACTCAGTTGAGAAGATTGAAACGCTCGTCGGTAGTGATCAAACGCTCCAACGTCTCATCACCGAGTTATCCGAGTCGTTACAAACTTAGCTTTGAGTTTTGCACAACCCACAGAGAAAGTTTTGTGGAAAATGTGATAATGTTCCAGTCCACATACTTTTTCCGAAGAGTTGTCGTGGTTTTAGAAATACTTCCACAGGCTCCCGCAGTACCTAAATGTTCTGCTGGTAAAGTTTAAGGACTTATCCACTTTTCCACAGTTACTACTATTACTGCTAGGGTTTTTTTAATCTTATTTTTACTTAGAGGTAGAAGCAATGTCGCGTGTGATGCCGAAAGCTGAAGGAGCCGACGCAATGCAATTCGTAGTCAGTAAACAAAACCTTCAAAAAGAACTCAGTTTCGTGCAGGGAGTCGTCGAGAAGAAGAACACGATTCCCGTGCTTTCAAACATTCTTCTCGAGTCGGTTGGTGAGAACTCAATCAGGATCACGGGTACAGACCTCGATGTCACAATCCGTTGTGACATGGATGCGGAGGAGATTACGACACCGGGTTCCATGTGCGTTCAGGCGAGGAAACTGTTTGAGATCGCGCGACTCTTACCAGACGCTCCCGTCAGTTTCAAAAAGGAAGATAACGACTGGGTTACGGTTAAGTGCGACCGAGCTCGCTTCAAAATGGTTGGAGTAGCCCGCGATGCATTTCCGGAAGTGCCGACGTTCAAGTCTGCTCCTACCAAAATTCAAGCTAGCGTACTCAAGACTTTTATCGACCGTACTATCTTTGCGATTACCCAGGAGGAATCACGCTACACGCTATCGGGCGCCAAATTCGTACTCGACGAAACGGGCGCAAAGATGGTCACAACTGATGGTCATCGGCTCGCGTACGTGGAGAAAAAAGGCGTGACCAACGGAACCACACAATCGATCGACACCTTGATTCCGCGCAAAACCTTAGCCGAGCTCACGAAACTAACGACCGGTTTTGATGAGGAAATCAGTCTCGGCATGGACGAGAATCATATTTACTTCGAAGTGGGCGCTCGACTCCTGATCTCTCGGATGCTCTACGGACAGTTTCCTAACTACGAAATGGTGATGCCGAAGAACAACGATAAGTCTGTCGAATTCAACAGCAGCCTGCTCAACTTGGCCATCAGACGAGTGGCATTGATGGCCGATGAAAGATCCCACGCTATTCGTTTTCACCTCGAGCCAAACCAACTTGTTATCAGTTCACAAAACGCAGAGGAAGGCGAAGCCAATGAAACTCTGCAGACGGAATACAGCGGTGAAGAAACTGATATTGGTTTCAATGCGCAGTATCTGCAGGAGTTTTTGAATGTAATTGGTGACGCGAAAGTAGCGTTCGACTTCAAGGATGGAAATTCACAAGCTCAACTGAAGCCATCTGAAAACGGTGACTACGATTACAAGTACATCGTAATGCCGATGAGAATTTGATCCGAAACTTACCGGTCAATCAGCTCTAGCACCGTGCACGACGGGAATCATCAAATGGTTTCCGTCGTGCTTTTTTGTTGTGCGGAAGGTGAGCGAGACGACGACTGAAGAGGTCGAAAGAAGAGCGGATACAGCGCAAACATTTCCAAGGCGAACACGCCGAGCGATAGTCTGCTGGAGTCGAGAGTTGTGAGGATGAACGCGTGAAGCGCGATACCGCCAATTACTGCGAACCAACGTAGACGTTTGTTCCAGAGCCCAAACGCAATGAACAACTCCAACACGATTGCTGATACCGCTAACACGCTCAACACTTGAGCGCTGCGCCAGGAAAGCGGGAACACTATCCAACCTTGTCGCTTCAATGTCTGTGATAGCACGTCTCCTGATAGATATTGCGGAGTAAGTTTCGCCAGGGCAGAGAAGCTATAAACAAGTGAAACCTGGACCATCAGAAGGAGCGCAGGCCAACCGGCGACGGTGTCGCGACAGCCTTTGCGCAATGAGTCGAGCGAAAGAGCAGCTCCACTGTCAGCGACGCTAAGCAACAGAACTATCAGGAAAAAAAGGTACAGGTGATTGCTATAGAGTTGCTGGTCGAGGAGCAACGTGTACCCGCATAAACCTGTGATAATTGCTCCGGCCACTCGTGTCTTCCAGCCCAATAGAAAAGCTGCTGAGGCAATAGCCCAGGTCCCAATAAACACTGGCAAGGCACTAGCAGGCAGTCGTGGTAACCATGCAAAGTAGGGTAGCTGAAGAATTATCGGGTTCAGCAGTCGCGACAACATCCGCCAGTTCTCCCAAGCCAATCCGAATGCACAAACGGCGAGCGTCATCCGAGCGACTGCGAGCGAGCGTGCATCTGCGCGAAGTTGGAGGAGCCGCGTCAACGGTTTAGTCAGGGGCACGAGTAAACCCTGGAAGGTTCAGAATCGAGCGGTTTGGTTTGTACTGAGGCAACGTCAGGAACAACACGGCAGAGGTGTGCGGGCATAGCTTCTCGAATATCCATTTCTCCGCGACTGAGCCCCAGATAAGTCGACAGAATAACCGGACTCACACTCCCGTCTTTCATAGTCATGACGAACTGCGGATTTGGTTTGCGAGCGGTCCACATGTGCCAGCCAAATCTTGCAGGCCGTGGTGAAGTTAACTTCACAACCGGCACGACGATCTGAATCGCCAGGAAGGTAACGAAGAACGCGATAGCCAGAATCTTTCTCGTAGACCACGCCGGATCCGAGAGGTGTTGATTAGCCGAACCATGCACGGCTGGAGATTATCACGAGCGCTTGTGAGGACATCAGGCAAAACATTCGGGAGCACCTAACCCTTTCGAATGAGGATGCAATCCGTATGTTAAAATCCCCTCATGCTGCTCTCTGCTATTGAGGCGATCAACTTTCGAAATTTGAGTGGAAAGATCGCCTGGGGCTCCCGTCTTAACATCATCTACGGCAACAACGGACAAGGTAAAACTAACTGGCTGGAAGCAATCAATGTTCTGGCGCGGACCAAGTCTTTTCGCACTCAACGCCTGCAGGAAGCGATTCGTTTTGGTGAGACGTTGGCGATCGTTCGAGGCACTGTAACGGCCGGCGAGAGTTTAGAGCGACACCTTCAAGTCAGTCTTCAGGAAAACACCAAAGCAATCTTCGTCAATCAGAAGAAGGAATCATTGACGCGCTACTTGTCGCAACTCCCGGTGTTCTCTTTCACCGCACCGGACCTCGAGATCGTGCGGGGCGCACCTGAATCGCGACGACGTTTTCTCGACCGTGGTGTCTCGTCAATCAAGCCGGCATATCTACAAACGATGGCCGACTACACGCGTGTGCTCAAACAGAAGAATAGGATTCTGCAAAATGCGAACGAAGAGAATTCACCACTAAACAAAGTCGAGCAACTGATCGGCCCATGGAATGATCAGCTCATCAAACTAGCAGCCATCATGCATCGTGAGAGAAGCGATTATGTGATGAGTTTGAGTCTTGCACTCGAGCGACAACTTTTTGATCGCAGGCATCTCAGTGTTCGCTACCTCTCCTCACTCGAAGGCAAGGGCGACTTGACCGCTTATGAGGATTTGCTCGACACGAGATTGCGGTTGCGGCTACAGGCTGAAATCGCCTCCGGGCATGCCCTGGTCGGGCCGCATCGCGACGATTTGGAGGTGTTGTTAGAGGGCCGCGAAATCCGCGCTTTTGGCAGTTCAGGGCAACAGCGTAGCGCATTGTTATTATTAGACTTAGCGGCAATTTCGTTGTATAATTTGACCGCGCGTGAAGCTCCGATTTTCATCATTGACGACGTCGACGCCGAACTCGATGAAAGCAGGATCCGTCACCTTCTCGAATACCTTGAAGATCGTACGCAAACCTTCATCACTACCTCAAAACGGAGCCACGTTGAAGGATTTCTTTCTCGGGCCAGTGTGTACGAAATCGACGACGGTGCGGTGCTGAATCGGGGTACCAGGGCGGAGGTCGCGTAGAAACTTTTCGTGGACCTCTAAAGAGATTTTGGATGTACGACAGGAGACTTAATTGGCAACAGTAGGATCGACAGTGAATAAAAAAGGCCAGGCTTACGACTCTTCCTCGATAACAATACTCGAAGGGCGTGAAGCTGTTCGCAAACGGCCGGCGATGTACATCGGGTCAACCGGTGAGATAGGCCTCCACCATATCGTCTACGAAGTGGTCGATAACTCGATCGACGAAGCTCTCGCCGGCTTCTGCGACACGATCGAAGTCGCCATCCATCTCGACAACTCGATCACAGTTATCGACAACGGTCGCGGCATCCCGGTGGACGAGATCAAGAAAGAACGACGCTCTGCTGCTGAAGTCGTCATGACGAAGCTTCATGCTGGCGGCAAGTTTGATTCGAACGCTTACAAGGTTTCGGGAGGCCTTCACGGAGTAGGCGTTTCGTGCGTCAACTTTTTGTCAGAACATCTGCATCTCGAAATCTGGCGTGACGGCAAGACGTATGAGCAAGAGTACCAGCGCGGCATCCCGGTCGCGCCGCTTAAGCAAACGGGTAAGACTCGGAAGCGCGGAACGAAAGTGACGTTTCAACCCGATCCGCAGATCTTTACCGAAACAGCTTTCAGCTTCGACAAGCTTTCCGAACGCCTCCGAGAAAAGGCTTTTCTCAACAAAGGCATTCGCATAACTATCAAAGACGAACGCGAGGAACCGGAGCGTTCACACGAGTTTTATTACAAAGGCGGCATCGCTGAGTTTGTTAAGCACCTGAACAAGAACAAAAGCACGCTGCATGACAAGCCGATCTACTTTGAAAAAGAGAGCGACGCGCTTTCAATAGAAGTTGCTATTCAATACAACGACGGATACGACGAGAAGGTCTATTCATTCGCGAATAACATCAACACCGTCGATGGTGGGACGCACTTGTCGGGCTTCCGATCCGCTTTCACGCGCACCATCAATGCCTATGCGCAGTCGTCGGGTTTAGCGAAGAACTTCAAAGGGTCTTTGACAGGTGACGATGTGCGTGAAGGGTTGGTGGCTGTGATATCTGTAAAATTGCCGCAGCCGCAATTCGAGGGACAGACAAAAGGAAAACTCAATTCCGACGTCAAAGGCGCCGTCGAATCGTTCCTGAACGATCGATTGACCGAATTCCTCGAACAGAATCCAACAGTGGCCCGCAAGGTCGTTGGCAAGTCCCTCGACGCCGCGCGCGCACGCGAGGCTGCCCGAAAGGCTCGCGAGATCGTGCGAAAAGGCGCGCTTGGTTCAAGCATGTTGCCGGGCAAGCTAGCTGATTGCCAGGAGCGCGATCCCGCCCAGTCGGAAATTTACATCGTTGAGGGCGATTCGGCCGGCGGATCAGCAAAGCAGGGTCGCGATCGACGCAATCAGGCCATCCTTCCTCTTAAAGGAAAGATTCTGAATGTCGAGAAGGCGCGATTCGACAAGATGCTGGGGCACAGTGAAATCAAATCATTGATTACCGCGCTCGGCACCGGTATCGGCAAAGAAGATTTCGACATCACGAAACTTCGCTATCACAAGATCATCCTGATGACGGACGCCGACGTCGATGGCTCGCACATTCGAACGTTGTTGTTGACCTTCTTCTATCGTCAGATGCCCGAGCTCGTCGAACGAGGCCACGTCTTTATCGCGCAGCCTCCTCTATTCAAAGTTAAGCGCGGTAAAAAAGAAGAGTACATCAAAGACGAAGGCTCAATGATTCGCTATCTCATGCGTCAGGCGACGACTGATATGAGCGTGAAGTCAGCGGGCTCCGATCAAGTTCTGGATGGGAAAGAGCTGGCTAAGTCATTAGAGAAGATGGTCGAGTTCAAAAACTACTGCGACCGAGTAATCCGCAGACTTGGTGGAGATAGCCAGTTGTTGCAGATCCTTCTCGAATCGCTAGGTGGCCGCAAGGGCATACTTCGCCAACAGGGCCAGACGCTCCGGAAGACATTTCAGGACGGCGATCTGATGGAGAAAATTCAAAGGGCAATGATGAAGGCGCGTTACGATGTTGAATTAAGCCCTGATGAAGAACACGGACTTTTTGCCCTGGAAGTCGTTGCAGTGTCCGGTGTGAACGTCTCAATCGACTGGAACTTTGCCAGCTACGTTGAGTTTCAGAAGGCCGTTGAGATTTACATGAACCTTGAAGAGAAACTTGCGGCTCCCTTTGTATCTGGAGAAAACGGCACGAGCGAAGAAGTGCCGACGCGCGAGGCATTACTCGAGAAGGTTCTTGCGGCTGCGAAGAAGGATTTGACGATTCAGCGTTACAAAGGACTCGGTGAAATGAATCCGGAACAGTTGTGGGAAACTACGATGAATCCGGAGAAGAGAACTTTGTTGGAAGTGAGGATCGACGACGCAGTTGAAACTGACGAAATCTTCACAGTGCTGATGGGCGACGCGGTTGAACCCCGCAGGAAGTTCATTGAGGACAATGCACTCGACGTCCGCAACCTCGACGTTTAAACCTATCCACCGATTACACAGATTAGGAATTAGAAAGCGACGTTGAGCGTTTGAGCTACTGATTCACAAACAGTAGCCTGAACATTCAACGTCGCTTTCTAATTCCTAATCTGCGTAATCGGTGGATAGGCTATTTTTCTCGGAAGCGCTCCACCTTGAACCGCGATAACTGAACGGGTTTGCCAGGAGGAATACCCGCCTTGCGTGACGCGATCTCCACCTGCTGCTGAGCATCGTCTACGCCGGGAATGTCAGGCAACAATAGTCCTCTTCGCCCTTCACTATCTTCGACAATCACGCCAAACATCTGCGGATCCAGATCCTCAAATTGAGCAGGCTCCGCGGGCAACAAAACATCCACCGAATACTTTAGATTTGCGAGCTCGTCTTCAGTGACTTCAGAAAACCTCGGGTCACGTGTTGCCGCATTGATGGCGTTTGCCACTATCTCTTCAGCTAAAGTGGGTTGCATAGCCTCAATCGTCCCGATACAACCACGCAACTCTCCATCGAGTGTTTTCAGTGAAACGAAACACGGCGCCGGCAGCCCGAGAAATTCTGACAAGCGTGCCTTGGGTTTGATCTCAGTGTGCTGACGAGTGAAGGTTTCTACGGCTTCTCGCGCCAGCCTGGGGAGTGCCTGTCCGTCGATCTTTGCACCCGGGTCGTCCGTGAGTTGGGCCACCAGGTAGCCGACGCCGAAAGGTGCTTCGTAGCTCAGCACTTCACAGTGTGACTCGATCCCGCGCGTAGCACCGATAGCAACAACCATTGATCGATAACCACACTCACCAGCGAGTTTTCGCAAGTTCGGATCGATCTGAACAATACTCTGTGGATTGTTCTCCTCCATGGCATGAACCACTTGCTTATCGAACAGATAAGCACCAGGGTTGTAACCGGCAGGAGCATCCGGTCTGAGTCGGTGACTGAGATCGCCGCTCGCAACGAAAGCCACTGACCGCCCGGTGTCGTCGACGGCTTTACGAATACAAGTGCCGAACGCCAAATGGTCGTCAATGGAGAGAAAACTGTAGCCAAGCGCTACGACCTTTCCACGCCAACCGTTCTTCAGTAGGAAATACAACGGCACAGCGGTACCGTGGTCCAACTTAGAATTCGTGATCTTTTCGATAACGTAGTTGTTTGAGGAAGCGTGTCTCGCAATCGCGTCGAGCAGCTCTTGATCGACCGGCGCAGTCAGTTGAGTGTTGGGCGCACGAAAGTTTGCGAAATCGCCCTGCACTTCAGGCCCGTCGTAGGCGACAAACGACTCAAGCTCCAGAGGCGCGTGGGGAGAAATGAGGATTACGGTTTCAGCATTGCTGTCGACGAGACGCCTGGTGAATTCGGTCATCGCGTCGATGGACGAACGGACGTCAGCGACCGACTCTTGTCCAACCTCCGGCACCATAATGGGAGGATGTGGAACAATTCCCGAAAACACGAGCGCGCTTTGATCAGCCATGACTGATTCGCGAGAACGGTTATGAACGAGGGTTATGCTTTGAGCAGGTGGATTCTATCGCTGCTCAAGCCACATCACAACGACGATGGAAGGGCGACGAGAACTACAGGCCGCAGATTTACACAGATAAACGCGGATCAGAACAATTAGGATTAGTAAGCCTGTTGAATCTCTTTCTAATTTTCATCAGCATCTATCTGCGAAAATCTGCGGCGCTATTTTGTTCGTGTA
>Ga0157380_10000820_pt1 | contig 19481 bp, 24 predicted proteins | sample S35metaG_FD_119757 | JGI IMG/M metagenome (GOLD analysis project Ga0157380, IMG submission 119757) | Switchgrass rhizosphere microbial communities from Kellogg Biological Station, Michigan, USA - S3-5 metaG | ecosystem: Host-associated > Plants > Roots > Rhizosphere > Soil | place: USA...
CCAGAACTATCTCGCAGACCCGGTGTTCCAGCACGCGGTCGGTGGCGCGGTCGACGATGCCAGTCGCCTTGCAGCCCTGCAGCACTGGGCGGCCACGTTCGGGAACCCCTCCCTGACCTGGAGCGACTTGGCGTTCCTACGCGAGCACTGGAGCGCGCCGATCGCGCTCAAGGGCATCCTTCATCCGGACGACGCGCGCCGCGCGGCGGACGCCGGGATGGACGCCGTCGTCGTCTCGAACCACGGCGGGCGCCAGGTCGACGGCGCGATCGCGGCGCTCGACGCGCTCCCCGGCGTCGTCGACGCCGTCGGCGACAGGATCGAGGTGCTCTTCGACAGCGGCATCCGGACCGGCGCGGACGTCGTGAAGGCGCTCGCACTCGGGGCCCGCTCCGTGCTCCTCGGCCGTCCGTACGTCTATGGGCTCGCGCTGGCGGGGGAGGACGGCGTCCGCCACGTCCTGCGCTGCCTCCTGGCGGAACTCGAGCTCACGCTGGCGCTCTCGGGCGTCACCCGTCCCTCGGACGCGACGCCCGGGCTCGTGGTCCGCGCCTGAGCGCCCGGGCGCGCCGCTCCTGCGACCGTCTACAGTCGACCCGAGGGGCGGCGGCGGGGCCGGCGCCCCATCAGCGACGGGATGACTCGCACGCCGACACCTGGCACGTACGGGCGCGTTGACGACAGCGCCGCCGCCGGATTGCCCGCCGGGCAAGACCTGCTCGAGGTGCACGAGGCCGATGGAGCTTTCGAGCTGATCGAGGGGTGGCTCCGCGAGCGAGGGTTCTTCTCGCCGGGAGGCGAGGCACTTCTCGCCGACCTCTACCTCGGCTACGGGCTCTCGGAGACGATCCGCAGGACGCGGACGCAACTCCCACCCGAGCCGTGCGCGCTCCCGCTCGCCGCATGCTCCGTCCGACGCCTCGGGCATGATGTCGAAAATGACAACGAACATGACGACCTGGAGATCGGACGGTGGCGCAGGACGTGGTCGGAGCGGGACTACGCCTCTGCGGTCGAGCGAGTCCGGGCTGCGATCGCCCGCGGCGACGTCTACCAGGTCAACCTCGTCCAGCACCTCTCCGCCCCGTTCGTGGGCAGCGTGCGCACGCTCGCCGCCCGGCTGTCCCCCCTGACACAACCGAACGACGCGCCGCTCGGCGACAGTCGCTGGCGCCTCCTTCGAGGGAACGGCTGGGCGATCGTCTCCGCATCGCCCGAGCTGTTCCTCCTCCGTCGGGGACGGACGCTGCGCACTCGGCCGATCAAGGGCACGCGAGCGGTCGGCGACCGCGCGGGGCTTCTCGCCTCCGCGAAGGACGCCGCCGAGCACGTGATGATCGTCGATCTCGAGCGCAACGATCTCTCCCGGGTCAGCGTGCCCGGCAGCGTGCGCTGGCCCGAGCTGATGGTTGCCGAGTCGCTCGCAGGCGTCGAGCATCTCGTCTCGACCGTCGAGAGCGACGTGCGACCGGGGGCCGGGCTCGCCGAGATCCTCCACGCGCTCTTTCCCGGTGGATCGGTGACGGGAGCCCCGAAGATCGCGGCTGTCGACCTCATCGCGGCGCTCGAGCCGGTCGGTCGGGGAGCGTCGATGGGGGCGCTCGGACGCGTTCACGGCAACGGTGACCTCGAGCTCGCGCTCACGATCCGGACGTTCGCGATCGCGGACGGCCGCATCCACCTCTGGGTCGGCGGCGGAGTGGTCTGGGACTCCGACCCGTCGGACGAGGTGGCGGAGTCGCTCGTCAAGGCGGCGCCGCTCCTGGACGCGATCGGCGCGCCGCTCGACGGTTTCCGTGCCGGCCGGGAAGACAGCAGATGAGCGATCGGCCGATCGCGGCGGGAGTCTCCGGGCGCGGGCTCGTCGACCCCGAGCAGGCGGTCGTCGCGGCAAGCGACGAGGGGTTCGCGCGCGGGCGTGCGGCGTTCGAGACGCTGCGGGTCTATGCCGGGCGGCCGTTTCGTCTCGACGAGCATCTCGCGCGGCTCGCCGCATCGGCAGAGCGGCTCGGGCTGCGCGCGCCGGGAATCGACGAACTGCGCGCTCTCGTGCTCGACACGATCGCGGCCGGGGGTGCAGGCGACCTCGGCGTGCGCATCTACTGGACGCCGGGCGCGCCGGGTGCGGGCCCGTCGGCGGTCGTCCTCGCCTCGGCCGTCCCCGACTGGATCGAGGCTGTCCGGACACGCGGCCAGCGGCTGGTCACGCTCGCGTTTCCCGCACGCTCCGCGGCGTGGCTCCTGCCGGGCACGAAGTCGGTGAGCTACGCGACGCACGTTGCCGCCGAGGCCGAGGCAAGGCGCCGGGGTGCCGACGACGCGGTGTTCGTCGACCTCGACGGCACCGTGCTCGAGGGGACGGTGACGAACGTCTGGTGGCGCGAGGGCGACCTCCTCGTGACGCCCGCCCTCGAGCTCGGAATCCTCGCGGGCGAGACACGCGCCGCGCTGCTCGGGCTCGCGCCGGAGGCAGGCTATGCCGTCGAGACCGGCGCCTTCGGCGTGGAGCGGCTCCTCGGGGCCGACGAGGTGTTCACGTCCTCCTCGGTGCGCGAGGTGATGCCCGTGGCCTCGCTCGACGGCCGGGAGCTCGACAGCAGGCGTGCGGCAGAGGCCCTCCAGGACGCCCTCCGTCGGCTGGCGGGCGCCGGAAGCACAGGCTGACCACGCCAGAGCCGTCCGGGAAGCGGGCGGGCGACGCCTGCGGCCCGCGGGCGCCACGACCAGGCTCGCTACCCTCCGGGCATGGAGAAGCTTCGCCTCGGCGGCATGGCCCTCCAGAACGGGGTCCTCGTGCACGGCCCACGCACATGGGGGGCCGCCGTTCGGCTGCCCGACGGCACGATCAAGGCCGCGTCGGGGCCGAAGCCGCGCCTCGCGATCGGGGGATCGATACCGCTCGTGCGCGGGCCGCTCCGTCTCGCCGAGGCGTTCGCCGTGCTGCCCGCGATGAAGCGTGGCCTGCCCGAGGCGCGTCTGCCGTTCGAGCGGCCGGTTGTCGGAGTCGCGCTGATCGCGGCGTCGACGGGTGCGACGCTCGCTCGGCGATCGTCGCTGCCGGTCGTCCCGCGCGAGGCTGCCGTGGTGATCGCCTCGCTCGTCCCGGCGCTCATCGCCCTTCGGGGCGAGGAGCTGACCTCGTATCACGGCGCGGAGCACGTCTCGATCGGGACGTACGAGACAGGCGAGCGCGCCCCGAAGGAGCACGAACGCTGCGGGTCCCACCTCGTCGGGCCCCTCACGCTCGCGACCGCGCTCGCCGGCGCGGCCGCCGAGCTCGTCCCGGCACGCCACCGGACGGCCGCGCGCTTCGTGGGCACGGTCGGTGCGGTCGGAGCGGCGGTCGAGGTCTTCGGCTGGATGTCGAGGAACCCCGACCGGAAGCTCGCGCGTGCGCTCGCCTTTCCCGGGAGCGAGCTCCAGCGCCGACTCTCCACGAGCGAGCCGAGCGAGGCCCAGCTCGAGGTCGCCGAAGCCGCCCTGAGGTCGGTCCTCGAGGCCGAGCGCGACGCGGCGTGAGCACCGGCGCGACGCGGACCCGTCAGGGCCGGCTCGACCCCTCGATCTTCGACCTGCCGGTCGAGAAGATGCGCGACGGCTACTACAGCGACGCGTACTTCAACCACACGCGCTCGGCCCTGCTGCACGACGGCCGCCGTCCGCGCGTGGTGATGCAGGTCTTCCAGCGGTGGCACGCCATGCTGGGCGGGATGGACGAGGCGCTCGCGATCCTCGAGCTGTGCTCGCACGACTGGGAGGGTCTGACCGTCCATGCGCTTCGCGACGGCGATCGCATCGATCCCTGGGAGGCGGTGATGACGGTCGAAGGGGACTACACCACCTTCGCCCACCTGGAGACGGTGGTGCTCGGCACGCTCGCGCGGAGAACGCTGATCGCGACGAACACCGCTCGTGTGCTCGAGGCCGCGAACGGCAAGCCGATCATCTTCATGCCCGCGCGGCACGACCACCATCGCGTGCAGACGGGCGACGGCTACGCCGCGCACGTCGCGGGCGCCGTGCTCGGGGCGGAGGTCGGTGTCACCTCGGACGCCCAGGCGTCGTGGTGGGGCGGCAGGGGCGTGGGCACCGTCCCGCACTCGCTGATCGCGGCCTACGGCGGGAACACCGTGCTCGCGGCGACGAAGTTTGCGGACTGGGCCGGCGAGGACTTCCACATCACCGTGCTGGTCGACTTCGACAACGACTCCGTCCGGACGGCGCTCGACGTCGCGCGCGCGCTCGGCCCGCGGCTGTGGGGCGTCCGCCTCGACACCTCGGGGCAGCTCGTCGACCGCGCGCTGTGGGAGGAGATGGGTGATTTCGACCCGCGCGGCGTGAACGAGCGCCTCGTGCGCAAGGTGCGCGCCGCGCTCGACGAGGACGGCTTCGAGCGCGTGCGGATCGTGGCGTCCGGCGGTTTCACGGTCGACAAGATCGAGGCTTTCGAACGCCGGGGCGTGCCGGTCGACGCGTACGGAGTCGGCTCCTCGCTCATCCGCGGCGAGAACGACTTCACCGCCGACATCGTGATGACCGACGGGAGGCCGACGCCCAAGGTCGGCCGCCGCTACCGGCCGAGCTCGCGGCTCGAGCTCGTCGAATGAGGCGATCCGCAGGGCTCGTCTTCGAGACCCACTCGCTCACGGTCGACAACGAGCGGGGGATCGCAACCGGCTGGCTCGGTGGGACGCTCTCCCTGCGCGGACGCGAGCTCGCCGGCGAGCTCGGCGCGCGCCGGCGGGCGGACGGGATCCAGGCCGTCCATGCCTCCGATCTCGCGCGCGCCGTCGAGACGGTGGAGATCGCGTTCGAGGGCTCGGGGATTCCGATCGAGCTCGACTGGCGCCTGCGGGAGATCGACTACGGCGAGCTCAACGGCGCGCCGGTCGCCGTCCTCGAGCGCGAGCGCGCTCTTCGGATCGACCGGCGGTTCCCGGGCGGCGAGAGCTATCGCGATACGGTCGCGCGGGTCGCGGACTTCCTCGAGGGCGTCTCGTCCGACGAGCGGATCCTCGTCATCGGCCATACTGCGACGCGCTGGGCGCTCGACCATCTGCTCGACGGGGAGGAGCTCGAGAGCGTCGTCACGCGGCCGTTCGACTGGCGCCCGGGCTGGGAATACACGCGCGGCCCGCGGAGATTCGCCGCAGGCGCGCCAGCGTGAGCGGCCCACTGCTCTGGGACGTCGACACGCAGGTCGACTTCGTCCGCACCGGTGCGAAGCTCCCCGTCCCGGACGCCGAGGCGGCGCTGCCGGCGATGGCCCGACTCGTACGCTGGGCCGCAGAGCACGACGTCACCCATCTGGCCACCGTCGACGACCACGAGCTGACCGACCCCGAGCTCTCCGAGGCACCCGACTACGAGACGACGTACCCGCCGCATTGCCTGCGCGGCACGCCCGGCGCCGCGAAGGTCGCCGAGACCGCACAGGGCGACCCTCTGCCGCTCTCGCTGACGCCATACCCTCCGGGCCTCCTCCCGGGGCTCGTGGAGGGTCGGCGCGAGCTGCTCCTCCTAAAGAAGACGTACAGCGCGTTCTCGAACCCGAACCTGGAGCCGGTGCTCGCGGCCCTCGGGCCGAGCGAGGTGCTCGTCTTCGGCGTCGCGACCGACGTGTGCAACCACGCGGCGATCATGGGGCTTCGCGCGCGTGGGTACGACGTGGCCTTCGTCGAGGACGCCTCACGCGGGCTCTCGGAGGAGCGCGTCGCAGCGGTGCTCGACGAGTGGCGCCGACGCGGCGTCCGGTTCACCACGACCGACGAGGTCGTCTCGGCCACGCCGTGACGGTGCCGCCGCTCGTGGCCCGGGCGAAGTCCCTCGCCGACGCCCTGGGCTTCGCACGGAGCTGCCGCGACGACGACGGAAAGCTGCTGCACGTCCTCGCGGGACGTCGCGGCGTCGAGCGCGTGGGGGAGATCGGCACGGGTGCCGGCGTGGGAACGGCCTGGCTCGCGTCCGCACTGCCGCCGGGCGTCGCGCTGGTCACGGCCGAACGGGATGAGCGGCTTGCGCGTGCCGCCGGCGAGCTCTTCGCCGACGACCCGGACGTCGACGTCCTGGAGGGAGACTGGCGGGAGCGGCTGTCGCCGCACGCGCCGTTCGACCTCGTCTTCGTCGACGCAGACGATGCGAAGGACGATCCCGATGCCGTCCTCGCCCTCGCGTCGCCGGGGGCGACGATCGTCCTCGACGACTTCTCCGCCGGGTGGGAGGGGGTGGATCCGCGCCGTGACCGGTGGCTCGGTCATCCGCGCCTGGTGGCGGTCGAACTCGGGACGGGGGAGGGCGCGCGCGCGATCGTCGCGGTCGTCCGCCGCTGACCGCGTGCCGCGCCGCGCGTCGGCAGGCATAGTCGGTTGAATGGCCTCCCGGGCGGAGCTGGTGTCGACCGAGCATGGTCTCGTCCCCCGCGGGCAGGGGTGGTACGTCCTGAACGCCCGAGCCGCCCAATGGTGGCTGCGCGACGGCCGCGGCGCCCTGTGCGAGTTCGAGGGGGCGGGATTCGAGGGCGCGACGGACTTTCCCCAGCTCGGGATCAATCTGACCGTCCTCGCCCCGGGGGAGCCGATGGCCATGTACCACCGGGAGAACGACCAGGAGGACTTCCTCGTGCTCCGCGGTGAGGCGGTGCTCGTCGTGGAGGGCGAGGAGCGGCCACTTCGGGCGTGGGACTTCGTCCACTGTCCGGCCGGCACCGGCCACGTGATCGTCGCGGCGGGGGAGGGGCCATGCCTCGTTCTCGCCGTCGGCGCACGCGAGCGCTCGACCGGAGCGGACTGGGGCGCATACACCGTCGACGCGGCCGCGCTCCGCCACGGCGCCGGCGTCGTGCGCGAGACGACCGATCCTGCCGAGGCGTATGCGCGGTTCGGGAACAGCCGGCTGACCGGATACCGGGAGGGCTGGCTGCCCGCGTAGACGCGGAGAGACGCGTCAGCCCGAACGCTCGGCCACGTGCCTCGCGAGAGCGGCGAGCCGCTCGTCCCACTCCACGCCGACGCGGTCCATCCACTTGGCGGCGTCTCGGAGCGGAGCCGGATCCGGGCAGTAGACGACATTGCGGCCCTCGCGGCGCGCGTGGACGAGTCCCGCCTGCTCGAGCGTCGCGAGGTGTTTTGCGACCCCCTGCCGGGTCATCGGCAGCTCGCCTGCGAGCTCCGTGGGCGTCGCACGACCCGCCCGCGCGAGCCGCTCGACGATCGTGCGCCGGCTCGGGTCGGCGAGCGCGGCGAAGACCGCGCCTACGCCGTCGCCCACGCGGCGCTCGCGTGCAGGTCGAGCGCGATGCCCCACTCGGGCGCCGTCTCCCGGACGTGGACGAGCGTCCCGGCCGGGTGCTCGGCGAGCTCGAGCTCGACCCTGCCGTCGTCGTCCCAGCGGAGGACGATCCGCTCGAGCTCCTCGATCTCCTCGACAACGGCGTGGCGCACCTCGCCGTCGCCCCACTCGAACACCCCTTCCCCGCCTGGTACCGCGTCGAGCTCGACGTCGTTCGCGAACCACTCCTCGAGCCGTTCGGGCTCGGTCAGCGCCTCCCACGCCTCCTCGCGCGGGACGGGGAGGACGATCTCCCGTTCGATCTGCACGCGCAACCTCCTAGTTGCGTTACGATAAGGCAACCCAATGGTTGCACGATACTCGACGAGGAGGCCGCAGTGCCGCTGATCCCGACCGTCCTCGAGGCAGACGGCCGCGCCGAGCGGGCCTTCGATCTCTACTCGCGCCTGCTGCGCGACCGGATCATCTTCCTCGGGCGACCCATCGACGAGGAGATCGCGAACCTCATCGTCGCCCAGCTCCTGTACCTGGAGGCCGAGGACCCCGACAAGGACATCGCGCTCTACGTCAACTCGCCGGGCGGCGAGGTGTACGCGGGGCTTGCGATCTACGACGCGATGCAGCACGTCCGTCCGGACGTGTCGACGATCTGCTTCGGGATGGGGATGTCGGCGGCCGCGATGATCACCGCCGCGGGCGCCCCGGGCAAGCGATTCGCGCTGCCGAACGCGAAGCTGATGATCCACCAGGGCTCCGCCGGCTTCCGAGGCGCCCCGGCGGACATCTCGATCGCCGCCCGCGAGGTCGAGGCGACGACGCGGCAGATGGCCGAGATCATCGCGCGCCATGCGGAGCGGACGATCGAGCAGGTCATGGACGACATCGACCGCGACCGGTTCATGACGCCCGAGGAGGCGGTCGAGTACGGGCTGGTCGACGACGTCCTCGCCCCGCCCCGAAACCGTCCGAGTACGATCGCGGCGTGAGCGTTCGGGGCGTCCACCATCTCGGGTTCGCGGTCACCGATCTCGACGAGGCGGTCGCGACGTACCGGAGACTGTTCGGGGCGGTGATGGAGCATCGCGAGGCCGTGCCGGAGCAGGGGGTGGACGCCGCCTCGATGCTCGTCGGCCCGAGCCGCATCGAGCTTCTGGAGCCGACGGGGGACGACACCCCGGTCGGGCGCTTTCTTGCGCGGCGCGGTCCCGGCATGCACCACGTCGCGTACGAGGTCGAGGACGTCGGCGACGCGCTTGCCGACCTCGAGCGCGCCGGAGCCGAACTTGTCGACCGCGCGCCGCGGCGCGGGCTCTTCGGCCTGGAGGTCGCCTTCGTGCATCCCGACGCCGTCCACGGCGTCCTGACCGAGGTGGTGTGCCCTGTCTGAGGAATCGATCCGCGTCGAGCTCGCCTTCGAGGGCGGACAGATCATTGCGGCGATGGTCTCGCCCGCTGCGGCGGAGAGCCTCGAACGTGCCGTCTCCGCGGGCGCCGGCGGCACGATCGAGCTCGAGACCGACGACGGCCGCATCACGGTCGTCGTGCCGCGCCTCCTCTACCTCAAGCGGTTCACGAAGGGCTCGCAACCAGGCTTCCAGAGCGCGTGAGCTTCGCCGTCGGGGCAGAGGCCTACGACCGGTTCATGGGGCGGTACTCGGTGCCGCTCGCACCCCTCTTCGCCGACCTGGTGGGGGTCGCCCCGGGCCAGCGCGTCCTCGACGTCGGGTGCGGGCCGGGCGCTCTCGTCACCGAGCTCGTACGACGCGTCGGCCCCGCTGCCGTCGCGGCCGTCGACCCGTCGCAGGGATTCGTGGATGCTGCGCGCGCGCGGAACCCCGGGGTCGACGTGCGGACGGCATCCGCCGAACGTCTGCCGTTCACCGACGACGCTTTCGACGTCACCCTCGCCCAGCTCGTCGTCCACTTCATGGTCGACCCCGTCTCCGGGCTGCGCGAGATGCGTCGTGTGACGTGCCCGGGCGGCGTCATCGGCGCCTGCGTGTGGGACCACGCGGGAGGCGGCGGGCCGCTGTCGCATTTCTGGGACGCCGCACGCCAGCTCGATCCCGACGTCGTCGACGAGTCCCGGCTCCCGGGCGCGCGGCGTGGGGACCTCGAGCGACTCGCGCGCGAGGCAGGGCTGGCAGACATCGAGGAGGGATCGATCTCCGTCGACGTCGGGCATCGGACGTTCGAGGACTGGTGGGAGCCGTTCACGTACGGGGTCGGCCCCGCCGGCGTGTACGTCGCGGGTCTCGAGCCGGAGCGCCGCAACGCCGTACGCGAACGGTGCCGCGCGCTGATGCCTCCGGCTCCGTTCGTCGTCTCTGCCCGGGCCTGGGCGGTTCGCGGCACCGCCTGACCGCCTCCCTGCGGCCGAGGGGGTCGATCGCATCGCGCCTGCCTTTCGCACGGCTCGACTACCCTGGCCGCCGATGGCGCTCGAGGTCGGGATCGTGGGGCTTCCGAACAGCGGCAAGACGACGCTGTTCAACGCGCTGACCCGCGCCGGCGCGGAGATCACGGCGTATGCGTCCGTGACGGACAAGCCGAACGTCGGCATGGCGACGATCGCCGACGACCGGCTCGAGCAGCTCGCGGGCCTCGTGTCGGCGAGGAAGGTCACACCCGCCGCGATCCGCATGGTCGACGTGCCCGGCACCGGGCCACAGCTCCTCGGCAACCTGCGCCAGGTCGACGCCATCCTCGCCGTGCTGGACGGGTTCTCGGGTGACGCCCGTCCGGACGACGACCTCGAGACCCTGAGGCTCGAGCTCCTCGTGGCCGACCGCGACCACGTCGAGCGCCGACACGAGCGGGTCCAGAAGGAGGCGAAGTCCGGCGACGCCGCGAAGCGCGTGGAGGCGGAGACCCTTGCCGCGCTCCTCGCGCACCTCGACGCCGGGAAGACGCTCGCCGAGTGGCCCGACACGTTGCCCGCCGAGCTCGACCCGCTCACGACGAAGCCGCTGATCGCCGTCGAGAACGGCCCCGGGGGGATCGACTGCAAGCTCGAGGCCGAGCTCGCCGAGCTCTCCGACGACGAGGCGGCAGAGTTCCGTGACGGGCCGTCCGCGCTCGACGAGGTCGTACGCCGGTTGAAGGACGCGCTCGGGCTGATCGCCTTCTTCACGGCCGGCGAGAAGGAGACGCGGGCATGGACGCTCCGCCGCGGTCAGACCGCGCTCGATGCGGCCGCGACGATCCACTCGGACATCGCGCGCGGCTTCATCCGTTGCGAGGTGATCTCGGCGGAGGATCTGCTCGACGCCGGGTCACACGCGGAGGCGGCCAAGCGCGGCACGCAACGACTCGAGGGCAAGACCTACGTGGTCGCCGACGGCGACGTCCTCAACATCCGCTTCAACGTCTAGCGAACGGCGAGAGCCCCGTCATCGGGGGCCTCGCACCTCACGCGGTCCTCGACGGCATCGTGGAGCGCCGGCGTCGGCGCCTGTTGAGGTCGGGAACCCAGTACCGCTTCGCGGCGAGGTCGACGTCGTCCGGGACGACGCTAGCCCGCGGCCACTATCGCGGCTCCCCCGAGGGCGAGCACGCCGCCGAGACGGCGCGTCCGGTCGAGCCGCTCGCCCAGGACGATCCGCGCGAGGACGATCGTCGCGACGGGGTAGAGGGCACTGAGCACCGCGACGACGCCGGCCGAGCCCTTCGTGGTCGCGAAGGCGACGAGGATGTTGGCGGTGGTATCGAAGACGCCGACCGCGGCGACCGTCGGCAGGAGCCGTGCAGCCGGCCGGACGGAGACCGATGCCGTCAACGCCAGGACGAGCGCGAGGGTGGTGGACGTCCCGCGCGCCGTGAGGATTGTCCAGGGCACGCCGCCGTCAGCGGCGGCGTCGAGCCCGACGATGAACAGGCCGAAGGCGAGCGCGGCGACGAGCGCCAGTGTCACACCCGCGGCGACCCGTGCCTTCCGCGTGCTTCCCGGCTCTCGCGCGAGCACCACGATCCCGCCCAGCACGGCCGCGATCCCCGCCCACTGGAGCGCCGACGGCGACACGCCGCGGCCCAGGTCGACGACCAGCGGGACGACGGGGCTCGCCGCCGAGATGGGTGCGACGATCCCCATGGCGCCGACCGCCATGCCGCGATAGAGCGCGGCGAGGCCGACGGCGCCGCACAGGCCGGCTCCGGCAGCCGGGAGCAGGTCGTCGAGCCCCGGCGGCGCCTCCGTCGACACGATGACCCATGCGGCCGCGCCGGCCATGCCGATGGCCTGCGAGACCACGAGCACGGTGAGGACGTGGGTCCGGCGCGCCGCGACGCCCCCGAGGAAGTCGCCGACACCCCAGGCCGCCGCTCCGAGGAGCGCGAGAGCGGCAACGCCCAACGGTTCAGTCGTCGCCGACCGGGCGGGTGGCGGCGACGGCGTCGAGCTGGTTCGCGTGGTACAGCACGGCGGCCTCGGCCGTCCGGGCCGCGCCGCGGTCGTGGTGTGCTGCGATCGCGTGGAGGAGCTCCGCGCGCACCCGGCTGTCGAGCGCGCGCGCGCGCTCGTCGACGAATCGCACGCCGAGCTGGACGTGCCCGAGCAGCGCTCCTTCCGGGGTCGGGCGGAACGCCGGCCCACGGCCGAGCTCGGCCACGCGCCCGATGTCGTGGAGGAGCGCCGCCGAGAGGAGCAGGTCGGGGCGCAGCCTGGGGTGGAGCTGTGCCGTCTCGCGGCAGAGCGTTGCGACGCCCACCGTGTGCTCGAGCAGGCCGCCGGCGTACCCGTGATGCCCGTCCGCGCCGGCGGCTGGAAGCAGGCGCATCCCCTCGCGCACCTCGCCCTCGCCGAGCAGCCCGCCGACGAGCGCCGCGAGCGCGGGATGGGAGATCTCCGCTGCGAGGAACTCCAGGAACCCTTCGAGCTCGTCGGCGTCTCGCCTGAGCGCGGGTGCGAGCCCCGCCGGGTCGGTGTCGGTCGCCTCCACCGTCCGAACGGCGAGCTGCAGCCGGCCGTCGAACCGCTCGACGCGTCCGAGGACGCGCACCGCGTCGCCCTCGGAGAAGCGGCGGTCGAGGAGCTCGACGTCGTCCCACACCCGCCCCTCGATGCGTCCGCTCGGATCGACGAGCTCGAGCGCCAGATAGGGCTTCCCGCCGCGCGTCGTCAGCCGGCGCTTGCGGGCGACGGCGTAGACGCCGTCGACCGTACGATCCTCGACGAGCTCGGCGATCGTCGCCACGGCGTGAGTGTAGGCTCGGGCGGTGGCCGACGTCCGCCCGTTCCGCGCCGTCCGGTACGCGCGGCCGACCGAGGACGTGACCGCACCCCCGTACGACGTGATCGACGAGCCGGAGCGGGCTGCGCTCGCCGCGCGCGATCCCCACAACGCCGTCCGCCTGACCCTCGAGCCCGACCCCCGTGTGGCGGCAGCCCGACTCCGTGACTGGCTGGCCGAGGGCGTGCTCGTCCGGGACGAGACGCCGGCTGTGTGGTGGCTCGAGCAGCGCTTCGTCGGCCCCGACGGCGTTGCGCGCGTCCGCAGCGGCATTGTCGCCTCTCTCCGCGCCGAGCCCTATGCGACGGGTGCCGTTCTCCCGCACGAGCGCACGCACCGCGGGCCGATCGAGGGGCGGCTCGCGCTTCTGCGTGCAACCCGGACCCAGCTCGAGCCGATCTTCCTCCTCCACGAGGGCGTGCCGCCGGTCGAGCGTCCGGCGCGCGAGCCCGACCTCGCGGTCGCCGGCTCGAAGCTCTGGCGTCTCGAAGGCGACGGGGGTGTCGCGTCGTTCTTCGCCGACCGGCAGCTGCTCATCGCGGACGGGCACCATCGGTACGAGACGGCGGTGGCGTTCGCGCAGGAGGACGGTGCGGACAGGATCCTCGTCGTCCTCGTGCCGACGACCGACGAAGGCCTCGCCATCTTCGCGACCCACAGGGTGTTTTCGAACCGGCCCGACATCGACCTCCCCGGCGACGACCATGCGGACGTCGAGAGCGCGCTCGAGGCGCTCGACCGCGAGCCCGCCGGCAGCGCCGTCGCGGTGCTCGTCCGCCGCGGCGGCGCCCGGCTCGTGCGGGGCGCGGAGGGCGAGCTCGACGTGGAGCTGGTCGACCGGCTCGGTCACGACGGCATCTCGTACACGCCCGACCGCGACGAGGCAGTCCGGCGTGTCGCGGACGGCATGGCCGACGTCGCGCTCGTCGTCAGACCGCTCGGTGTCGAGGAGGTGTTCGCGCGCGCGCGCGTGGGAGAGACGTTGCCGCAGAAGGCGACGTATTTCTACCCCAAGCTCGTGTCCGGCCTTCTGCTCCAGCCCGTCGACCCGTGACGGAGTGGCTCGCCGTCTGCCGCGGGGCGGTCGACGATGTCGAGGACGTGCTCCGCCGGCTGCCGACGCGCCTCGAGCGCGAGCCGGTGCTGCGAGCCGGTGAGGGCGGCGACGACACGACCGCCATCGACGACGGCGCGGAGGACGCGGTCGTGCGCCGCCTCGAGGCGCTCGGCACCGACCTGACGCTCGTGTCGGAGGAGCTCGGCGTCCGGGCATTCGGCGCCGGAGGGAGCCCGATCGTCGTCGTCGACCCGATCGACGGCTCGGTCAACGCCAAGCGCGGGATCCCGTTCTTCGCCCTCTCGATCGCCGTCGCCGACGGACCGACGATGGACGACATCGCCTTCGGCTACGTCTTCGACTTCGGCACGCGCGAGGAGTGGGTTGCCGAGCGGGGCGCCGGTGCCCGGCTCGACGGCGCGCCGCTCGACGGGCCCTTACCCGGGGAGACCGTCGAGATCCTCTCGCTGGAGGGAACGACGACCGACGCGATCGCCGCCGTCGTCCCGGCTCTGCGCGGTGTCGCTCACCGGGTGCGCGTCATGGGCTCGCTCGCGCTCTCGCTCTGCCATCTCGCCGCCGGCCGTGTCGACGCCGTCTGCTGTCTCAAGCCCGCACGCGCGGTCGACATCGCGGCCGCGCAGCTCCTCGTCCGCGAGCGGGGCTGTGCGATCGACCTCTTCGAGGACGCGCCGTTCGGTGCCGCGCCGCTCGACCTCGGTCAGCGCTCGCGGATTGTCGCCGCGGCGACGGACGACGCGTGCCGCCGTGTCGCTGCCGCCCTTCGCGTGTCCGGCGCTCGACGTGCGGCGGAAACGCGACGCTAGGCTGATCATCGATGGTGCCCGACCGCGATGCGATCCTGACGGCGCTCGAGCGCGTGATCGACCCCGAGCTCAAGCGCCCCGTGACCGAGCTCGACATGGTCCGCGACGTCGTCGTCTCGGCAGACGGCGCGGTCGAGGTGGTGATCGCGCTCACGGTCGCCGGCTGCCCGCTCCGGTCGAGCTTCGAGCAGCAGGTCGCCGAGCATGTGGGCGGGGTTCCGGGCGTGACGGACGTCTCCCTCCGCTTCGACGTGATGACGCCCGAGGAGAAGGCCGCCCTCGCGTCCAGGCTCCGCGGCGGCCGGGCCGAGCGGGAGATCCGACTGGATCCGGCCACGCGGGTCGTGGCGGTCGCGTCGGGGAAGGGGGGTGTCGGAAAGTCGACGCTCACCGCGAACCTCGCGGCGGCCCTCGCCGAGCGTGGCGAGCGGGTCGGCGTGCTCGACGCGGACGTGTACGGGTACTCGATTCCGCACGTCCTCGGAATCACCCAGCGACCCATCGTGGTCGACTCGCTCATCGTCCCTCCGGTGCGGGGAGACCTCAAGGTGATGTCGATCGGCCTCTTCGCCGAGGACAACGGCCCGATCATGTGGCGCGGCCCGATGCTCCACAAGGCCCTCGAGCAGTTTCTCTCCGACGTCCACTGGGGCGAGCTCGACACGCTCGTGGTCGACATGCCGCCCGGCACGGGGGACGTCGCGATCTCGCTCGGGCAGCTCCTCCCGCGGGCGGAGGCGATCGTCGTCACGACGCCGCAGCCGGCCGCCCAGCAGGTTGCGGTGCGCGCCGCGATCATGGCCCAGAAGACCGGCATGCGCGTGCTGGGGGTGGTGGAGAACATGTCGTGGCTCGTCGGCTCCGGCCAGGAGCTCTTCGGCTCCGGGGGCGGCGAGGCGCTCGCGGCCGAGATCGACGCTTCCCTCCTCGCCAGGATCCCGTTCGACCCGGCGCTGCGCGAGGCTGCAGACGAGGGCCGCCCCGTCATCGAGACGGCACCGGACGCCGAGGTCGCGGGCGCGATCAGGGATCTCGCGGACGCCGTTGCCGGCCGGCGACCGGGCCTGATCCGCAAGGCGCTGACGCTGCTTTGAGTCCGATGCAGGGAAGGGAGCCCGAAGGCTCCCTTCCGGTGACGGCGGACCCTGCGGCGGTGGGCCCATTCGCCGTCCTGCACGTCCGCGCCGGGGGGAGGCGCGGCCATCCAGTTCACATCCTCCCACTAAGGGTGTGAGGACCGTGTAAAGGGTACCCAGATGTGCGGGGGTCCAAACACGACCGTTCCATGTCGACCCTTTTGGGTCATCCCGTGAGCCCCGACGAGGCACGGGACCTCCTCCGAGCCGCGGGGCTCTCGGGGGCGGACGCACGTGTCGTCGTCGACCATCTCGCCGCGGCGGACGCCGACGGAAAGCCTGGTCACGGACTCGCCCGTGTGCCGTGGCTCGTCGATCTGCTCGGCTCGACCCGCGATCCGCAGGGCCGTCCCGAGCGGGTCGGGCACGCTGACGGCCTCGAGCGCTGGGACGGCAAGGGAGCGCTCGGCTACGTCACGCTCGCCGCGATCTGCGACTCTCTCGTCGCCGACCCGCCTGCCGGCGCGCGTCTCGTCGTCGCCGAGTCGTGCTTTCCGACGGGCGTGCTCGGGACGTGGGCGCGACGCCTCAGCGAGGTGGGCTTCGTGGCGGTGGTCAGCGCGACCTCGCCCCGGCGCCTGCCGCACCCGGAGGGCGGTCCCCCGCTCACCGGGACGAACCCGATCGCGATTGCCGTGCCCTCGTCGGCCGGCCGGCCGTTCGTCGCCGACGTCTCGATGGGCGCCGTGACCCACGGCGACGTCCTGCTCGGTAGGGCGGGCGCCGACGAACTCGTGCCGTTCGGGGGAGCGCAGGCGCACAAGGCGTTCGCGCTCGCGGCCGGTGTCGAGTTGCTCGTCGGCGGGCTTGCCGGCGCCGAGCCCGGCGCTGTGATCCTGGTTGCCCGTCCTGAGCACGATCCCGTCCCGGCATTCCGCGAGCTGGCTGCCGGCCGCCGGCTTCCGGGCGACGGCGGCCGCTGACGCGCTCGCGCGAAATCAGGGGCGATCCGGCTCGAGCGAGGTCACCTCGTAGCGTCCGCTCGTGTCGCGTCCCGCAGTCGCTCGAGGACGACGGGGTCGACGTCGTCCTCGCCGTCCACCCGCTCCTCGAGGTTCTCCACCGCCGCCCACGACCCGAGGCTCGGATGGCCGGCCCGTGCGAGGCGCTCGTCGAGCTCCGTGCGGAGGGCCGGATCGACCGCGAGCCACTCGTCGCGCGGCGTGCGACCGAACAGCGCGTCGTGGAGACCGAACAGGCGGCGCAGCTCGCCGAGCGGATCGGGATGGTCGTCAACGCGGAGGTCGACGAGAGTGTCCGAGAGGGCCGCGTAGCCACCGTCGCGCTCGACGACCAGCAGCGCCGCGGACTGGCGGCCCCGGCTGTCCCCTCCGGCCGCCTCGGCGGCGTCGAGGCAGTCGAGCAGCCGTTCGGCGAGCGTCATCGCGTTGGTCGCCTCGAACGTCTCGGCGAGCGCGTCGACAGTGGCTCCGGAGACGAGGATGTTTCCCTGCGCCGCGTAGCAGCTCCCCGTTCGCCCGCCTGCCCAGGCGTGGCACTCCGCGCCCGTGTACGTCGCCGCGCGACCCTCGCCGTCGACGATGCCGAGCTGGCGCTGCTCGCGGTCGTCGTCGTCGGCGGTGAGCCGCTCGACGACCTCCACGGCGGATAGCCCCTCGCCGAGGAGCCGGAGCCCATCCGGCCCGTAGCGGGGGTTCGCATAGGACTGGGTCGCGACGGCACCGACATGCGGCGTGGCCCACGGGACGACCGACCCCACGGCGAGGAACCTCGACTGAGTCGCAACTCCCCACTGGCCGCGATCGAGGTCGCACGCGCAGATCGAGTACGTTGCGACGGGCTCAGCCATACGTCAGCTCGGGCAGATCCAGGTCGAGGAGCGCTGGATCCGGGACGAGGACGCACGCCACCTCGGGCTGCCTGAGTGCACGCGCCACCGCCTGCGCGTCCGCCGCTCTGACCACAACCGGGACACCCGCGTCGTGCGCGCTCCGCAGCGCCTCGACATCGTCCACCGAGTCGACCACCAGCGCGCCGTCGACGTCGAGCGATCCTTCGAGTGCGATCGCCGGCACACGCCGGCCCGTCGACCCGAACCAGCGCTCGCGCATCAGAGCGTGAGCGGCTCGCCCGGCGACGGCGCCAACAGCTCGATGCCGTCCGGGAGCAGCGCCCGGACCGCGTCGGGCGTGCCGGTCAGGATCGGGAACGTCCCGTAGTGCGACGGGACCACACGCGGCGCGCCGACGAGCTCCGCGGCGAGCGCCGCCTGGTCGGGGCCCATCGTGAAGTGGTCGCCGATCGGCAACACCGCGACGTCCGGGGTGTAGAGCCGCCCGATGAGGGCCATGTCCCCGAACACACTCGTGTCGCCCGCGAAGTAGAGCGTCGGCCCGTCGTCGATGCGGAGCACGAGGCCGCACGACTCGCCGAGGTAGGTGAAGGTGCCGTTCTCGAAGGTGCTCGAGGAGTGGTTGGCGTCGGTGAGCGTCACGCGCACGTCGCCGAACCGGACCGTCCCGCCTCTGTTCGGCGACTGGGACATGTCCTGAGGCAGGCCCTTCGACGCGAGCCAGCCGCGGAGCTCGACCTGCGCGACGACAGGGCAGTCGAAGCGCCCCGCGATCGCCAGCGTGTCTCCGACGTGATCGTCGTGCCCGTGCGTGACGACGACGAGGTCGCACCGCTCGGGCTCCCGCTCCGAATCCGGACAGGACGGGTTGCCGCCGAGGAAGGGGTCGACATACACACGGGTGCCGGCCTCCGTGTCGAGTCGAAAGGCCGCGTGACCGAGCCAGGTGAGCGTGGTCGCCATGTGAGCGAGCCTAGCGCGTCGTTCGAGAGGCTCGTGGAGGACGGGCGGGGCGAGGCTCGGGCCGCCGGGAGGCGGTCGCCGTCAGAGCGGGAGCGACGCGATCGCGTCGGTCGCGAGGTCGACGAGCGGCTGCACGAAGAAGAACGAGCCGATCGTGACGGCGAGCGCGGCCGCGAGCGTCACGTCGAGCAGGAGATCCCGGGGCGACGAGCCACCCGCAACCACGACCTGGCCGGAAGGCACCTCGCCCGAGCGCAGGTACAGGGCTCGGATGACGTTCAAGTAGTAGGCGAGCGAGAGCGCCGTGGCGAGCACGCCGATCACGACGAGCCACCACCAGCCCGCGGCGTAGATCGCCGAGAAGATGAACAGCTTCCCCAGGAACCCGCCCGTGAGAGGGAACCCGGCCATCGAGAGCATGAACCACCACATCGCGACGCCGACATAGGGACGCTCCCAGCCGAGCCCGGCGAGCGAGTCCAGCGAGACGGCGCGGCCCTGCTCGCGCTCGCGCGCGGCGACGACGGAGAACGCGCCGACACTCGCCGCGGCGTAGGGGATGAGGTAGTAGAGGAGCGCCTCGCCACCGGCCGCGCTGTCCGCGGCGACCGCGATCAGGAGGAAGCCCGCGTGGGAGACGGACGAGTACGCGAGCATGCGCTTCACGTCGCGCTGCGCGATCGCCGCGAGGTTGCCGATCGCGAGGGAGCAGACGGCGAGCACCGCGACGGCGACCGTCCAGATCTCCGACTGCTCGGGAAACGCGGTGACGAGGATCCGGAGCATGAGAACGAAGCCGGCGATCTTCGTCGCGGCCGACATGAACGCGGTCACCGTCGTCGGCGCGCCCTGGTACACGTCGGGCGTCCACATGTGGAACGGTGCGGCCGAGACCTTGAAGGCGAGCCCGGCGAGGATCATCGCCATCCCCGTGACGAACAGCGGGTCGTCGGCTCCGGTCGCGTCACGGATCGCCGTGAACCCGAGCTCGCCGGTCGCGCCGTAGACGAGCGCGCAGCCGAAGAGCAGGATCCCTGACCCGAAGCTGCCGACGATCAGGTACTTGAGGCCTGCCTCGAGCGATGCCCGGCGGTGCGTGTCGAGGGCGCAGAGGACGTACAGCGCGATCGAGAACCACTCGAGCGCGAGGAACATCGTCATCAGATTCGC
>Ga0157380_10000824_pt1 | contig 19418 bp, 9 predicted proteins | sample S35metaG_FD_119757 | JGI IMG/M metagenome (GOLD analysis project Ga0157380, IMG submission 119757) | Switchgrass rhizosphere microbial communities from Kellogg Biological Station, Michigan, USA - S3-5 metaG | ecosystem: Host-associated > Plants > Roots > Rhizosphere > Soil | place: USA: Michigan...
ACGGCGACGGTGATCTTGACATCGTATTGGCTAAGGGTCGCCACTGGCCATTAGTTAATCTCGTCCTCTTGAATGATGGGAAGGGACACTTCAACCAGCGGCACAATGTCAGTGACAAGGCAGATCGGACCTACACCGCAGCTCTAGCTGATTTGGACGGTGACGGCAATCTTGACCTTGTCGTCGGTAATGACTCTCCAGACAAGAAGCTCATTTATTTCAACGACGGAAAGGGTCGCTTCACGCTCGCGAGCACATTTGGGGATGCGCGCTGGCCAACGCGCAATGTCACTGTGGTGGATCTCAATCGCGATGGCCGCCCTGACATCGTGGTGGCTAATAGAAGCGAGGATAAGCCCGGTGCCAACTACATCTGTCTGAACGATGGGCACGGATATTTCCCGTCGTGCCGCTCGTTTTCGACCGAATCAGCTACGACGATCGCCGTTGGGGACATCAACGGAGACGGCGTGCCGGACCTAGTTGTTCCGAACCGCGATGGCGGTCAGAGCTATATCTACATCAACGACGGCAAGGCCGGCTTTGCCGAGAAACATCCGTTCGGACCCGCTAACGCCGAGACTCGGGCTATCGCTCTCGGTGATCTCGACGGTGATGGAAAATTGGACATTGTGATCGGTGACCAGGCGCGGGGCGGCGCTTTCATCTATTTCAATCAGGGGGGCATGAGATTGTCGGATCCTGTGCCGATCGATAAGACAGACACGGTGTATTCGTTTGCCATCGCCGATCTGAACGGTGACGGCCACGCAGACATTGTGCTGGGGAATTCACAAGCACCAGGAGTAGTCCTGATTAACGAGGGAACGGGACGCAGGTTCACGCTCGTCCATTTCGGAGATAACCAGGGTACCGTCTATGGTCTGGCTATCGGTGATGTCAACGGCGATGGCTCTCTCGACATCGTCGCGGCGCGATCCGACGCGCCTAGTATGCTCTATCTCAACTCCTTGGTCATGAAAACTGTTCCAAGGCCGTCTGTGCGGCACAATTGAGCCGGAAGCGTGGCGATGCCGCCGAACAGCCAATAGAGGCGGCCTGTCAATAGAAAACACTTCACCTTAGTGGCCGCGTTGGGCCATCCAGCAATCGTTTGATTGACATTCGGTTTTTGTTTTTCTTACGCACGCTTCACGAACGTCTCAGACTGACTCGCAACTTCCGTTAGGCGGAGCATCCATCCTCACCTCAAGCGGCTTTTATTACTTCCGCTAGCAGCTGCGTGCGCAGGAACCAAAGGCGATGGACCAGTTGACGGACCCAGCCCAAGATTCTCCGGGATTCATAATAGCGGCGTACTTTTGGTAGCAACGCACGCAGCTTTTGCTGGACCAGTACCGGCTGTTGTTCGTCGATCACGCGCACCTGACAATTTCTTGCACTCAAGTCGATTCCGCAGTAGAACTTCATCATGAGGTGGCCTCCTTCTTTGGTCGGAAGATTCGTAAAGCGTAACGGATTTTATTTCATTCGCTTTACTGGCCGCCTCTATTGATTATCAAATCGTTGAACCGGAGCGGCGGGAGCTTGTTTCGCATCATGCCTGGTCCGGCGATGCTTGACTGAAATCGCGCCGCCGCGTCAACTCTGACGTTGGGTTGCTTCGCTCGACAAATGATGGCCATCGCATCCTGATTAGGCCAGTTGCGCGCTTACATGATGGATAGAAATGAGCTTCACATCTGTCAAACGCAGGGAGGGAAGAAAATGGAACGTAACAGAATAGGAAGTCTGCAAGATCAGTTGGTTCGACTCAAGCGGCGATTTATCTTTCTTCAAGTCGCCTGGCTCTTGACTGCTGGATTTTCTGTTGCCATATTCGCCGGCCTTTCATCCGGAGCGGCAACTGCTGACAAGACGACTGATGTACTACGGGTGCGCGGATTAATCATCGTGGACGGGAAGGGGCGTGAGCGTATCCTGCTCGGTGCCCCAGTTCCGCTAGTGGCCGGGCGAAAACGACAAGATGATGCTACCGGGATGCTTGTCCTCGGCGAGGATGGAGCAGACCGCGTCGCGGTTGGTTATACCCCGGATCCTCAGATTCTGGGCAAAGTCCTTAAGCGAAACAGCCCGGCAACCGGCATCAACTTCAATGATAAGAATGGAAATGAGCGTGGCGGCTTAGGTGTATTCGACAACGGACGGGTGAACCTTGGCTTGGACTATTCGACGAGAGAGGCTGTCAGCCTGTTCGCGGAGGACAAAGGTTACGCTGGGCTGTTAGTTGGTAGTGATAATCAGGGGGGGTATGAAAGGGCCGGAATTGTAATAAACAATAAGACCGGTCTTGCGCGACTAAAACTCGCTGACACTAAAGGCGACGAGCGCTTAATGATTGACGTGGTGGGTGATTCAGCCCCAAAGTTGATTCTCATAGATCCTGCGAAGAATACTATGGTGAACTTGATAGAAAAGCTCAAACCGTAAGTCGTTGCGCTCTGCGGGTTCCATCCCAAGCGCAACCCAACAAATCGTTGGACGCGAGTTCCGATGCATCGGGATATTTCGCATCATGACTGGTCCGGCCCGACAAGTCGGGATTGAATGAAATTCGCGGCGCCGCAACTGAACCGTTGGGCCGTTGAAATGATTCTCCCGAACAGGCATGGCACAATGTCAGGCCATGTATTTCGAGCTCATCGGCGAGATTGTCGAAATCGAGAGAATTGCGCGCGGTCCTTCTGTGCGTGAACGTGCAAGACTGCGGAAGCAGTTCGGCCCTGGGAATTGGCGGAAGCTAAAAGGCGTCGCGACTGTCAGGCTGGTAAACGGCACGATACGAACGGTAGAATTGCATTGGTACGAAGCGCATGGAATTGGAAAGAAGAAGCTCAAGATAAAGCGTTATCTCAATTAAGATCATGAAGCGAGCAAAAGCAGGAATGAAATTTGTCCTTTGTATTCGGAATGAAGAATGTGAGGATCTGGAATTTCGGAAGCTCTATCTAGTGCTCCCTGATGCGGCCGCTGCAGCGGATGGTTACCTTCGCGTGATTGACGAGTCGGGCGACGACTACCTTTACCCTCAAGAATATTTCCTCCAAATAGAACTACCTAAAGCGGCAGAAAAAGCCCTTTTGTCAGCTGCTTAGTATTCGCACGCGGCCCCACTACCCGTTGGACAGCTTCTTGTCTGAAATGACGAAACGAATCTGTGAGGGACAGACACCGCCTAAACTCTGGTACGTCGCTAGCGAACCACCATGTGCGCGTTGCCCGCCAACAAAAATCGAAAGGTTTGTGACCAGGCTCTGTCCAACAGCCAATAGGCTGCAGCTGTATAGCATAATTGCGGATGATGATTTGGTGGTGGCCATCGTGTCCTGGTCATCTAGTTATCGCGGGGAAGTCATGGAAGGGAAGGAAGCCGCCGTCTACCGAATTCGCGGCAGTAAAATAGCAGAGGCATGGTTCCATCCGGCAGATAAAGCGGTTTCGGATAAATTCTTTGAATAGGAGTTTGGCTGCCGGGGTGTGCCTCCAGGTCTCGACGCGCCTGCCACAATTCCATTCAACTGGAGCGCTTGGTATGGATCTTCAAGCTTTGTTACCTCTACTCATGCCCCGCGCAATCACGTGGGCGGAAACTATGGCCTCACATGTGGCAACGCGCGGAATACCCTTGAACCAATCGGCCTCTGAGGATGCGAAGACTGTCGGCGTCCGCCGGCCAGATAACATTCGGGTGTTAACCGTCGATCAGCTTCCACTTCCGGAAGATCCTGAACTCCGAGCGGCGGCTCTCGAAACCGGCTTGCTCGCACCAGACATGATTGGACTTACGCTTGGCTACTCGATTCTCATCTGCTGAGGTCATTTGAAACGTAGCGTACTCTCGCACGAAAGCCGTCACGTGGCGCAGTACGAAGACGCGGGAGGGATTGCTTCCTTTCTGCCCGTCTATCTGGCATCGATTGTTCAACCAGACGTTGGTTATTGGAACTCGCCATTCGAACTAGAGGCGCGTGCCTACGAACTACCCGATTGACGCGCTCGATGACGAACTCGTTGGACGCGAGCCGCGATAGCATGTTTCCCGGTGCTTTTGTAAATCACAACGCCATCTTTGATCGGAAGAGTGGATCCGTCCGAGTGACATTTGAACTTTGGGTTACAAGTAACGAACTGCTATTGACAAAAAAGGGGGACAAGGAATATCGTCCCGCCGTTCGCATGTAAGGCTGAATTCTCACGCGTCCATCCCGCCCCCGCGGATCGTTCTAATCCAGCCATGTTCAACCTCGGATACTGGCAATGCACGGAACTCTCTCTTCGGGGCACTCTCTGATACTGACGAATAGTAGTGTACTCGTAGGTACATGTGTCACGGGCGTCTCGCCCGTGAGGCTGCGTCACGTCAGCTCATGCGCACGATGCGCAGGCCACGAACCTTGCCCTTATCCACGCAACTCTCAACGGTAACAACTCACAGAGGAGGTCTTCATGCCTGGTCCAGGGACGCACATATTAGTATCCGATAAAGTTGCCGAGCGTCTGCGTGCACTGCAGAGTTGGCCTTACGGAGCCGGGTCGGTTGGAAACAACAACCCACCGGGCAGCATCGCTCAGCTCGCCAGAGAACATCCCAATTATTACGCGCTCGGCGCCATCGGTCCCGATCTTTTCTTTTTCCTGCCCGACTTTAGAGATCATCGTGCGGGTCCACTGATCGGAGTCGTGCATCTGCTTAACGAGCTTTACAAGAAGCTGGACGAATGGGTTCTCGAGGACTGGGAGCGATACTTCGGACCAGTATCGGAAAACATGGATGAGGCCGTCAGCCGCCTTACCGGAGACCTCTCAACGGTTGTCTCAGACATCATGAGCAGCCTGAGCTCCCTGCTCATAAACGCGCTGATTGATCTGGTAGCGCAGTCGCATGATTGGTGGGGGTTGTTTTCGCTGGGGCTGAATGTGGGATTCGACAATAAAGCCTTCTTCTGGTCCGACATGCTCCATTACCGCAAGACCAGTTTGTTCGGGAATTGCTTGTGGTCCCTCGCAGAACAACGTGCGAATGAACCTGATGACGACGCCCGCCTCTGGAGTAATCGTTTGAAGGCTTATGCGTTGGGGTACATGACTCATCTTGCCACCGATACGGCAGGACATCCGTTCGTCAACGAGAAGGCCGGTGGCCCATTCAGAACCCATTGGCAGCGCCATCACCTCATCGAAAATCACATTGATGCCAAGACCTACGACGACGAGCATGGTACCGCTGTTAACTACAATATGTTCACGGAATCGGCGCTGCACTATCGCATCGCGTTCAGCGACGATGGCGGTACCGCTCGTTCGCTGCCGCCTTATCCTCCAGGTGATCACACGATCAGAGGCCTCTATGTTCGCAGGAGACATCTTGATCTGGATTCGGAGATGCCCCCGGATTTGGCCAAACTTCTCTTCGAGGCGATGGATAAAGCTTATCAGACGTCGTCTCAGCCCCAGGTAGGCGATCCTACTTACGTACAGTCAAGAACGTCGCCTGACATTATTTCGGGCGACGGCAGACCAGACGTCGGGACAATTCAAGAAACTTACCTCACCCTATTTCGCTACTTGAAGATGTCCACGCTTGACGGTTTCAGTCACGAGAAACCGATGCCGCCGGATGTTTTTCCTAACCTCGATTTCCCGCAATTGACCGATCCTCACGATGACGAGCCAGGCGAAGCGGATGATGACATGTCGTTTTGGGATTGGGTGCTGGCGATTCTCCGATTCATCCTGTGGATCGTTGCCGTGGCTATTTGGCTGGCAACGATTCTTCCGGCAATCGTTCTGGATCTGGGCACGTATGGACCACGGTTGCTTGCGTATTACACGATTGAGCTGCCGCTGTTTCTCCTGCTCAAAGCCGAACGATCGGTCATGGTGATGACCGGCTACTTCCACCCGATGCAGGACGAGATCGATCTTGGCCTGATTCAAATCGCGAACAACAATCATGGGAACTTCCTCCAGTTGTTGGCGGACGTGGACGACATCCTCGGAACGGGGTTGCATGTCGGCGCGCCCACCGCAGAGCCCGTGCCTGATCCCAACTATCCTCACCAGACGAAGTTTGAAACCGAGGGGCTGCTGAATACGCTTGTAAGTCACTCGTCAGATGAGTATCACCATCCGTGGGATTATCCGGAGACACCGGTAGAAATTTGTCCTACGTTTTCGGGTCCATGGCGAGCAGGCGACCTGCCGAGCGTCCTCGTCGCTAACAATGTGCCTGTGAACGAGGGCTTGGTACAAAAATATACCGAGGCAGCTACTCCCTTTGACACCGATACGATTTCTTCTGCAGAAGTAACGGTTGGAAACCATATGGGGGATCCCGTCAATTTTTCTTCCTTCCTCATGTGGCAATTGGCGAGAGCAGACATAGCCAAAGGCGTGGCGGATTGGAATCTCGACGCTGATCGCGGCTACGCATACAAGTGTTGGGACTGGAATCGGCATAGCAAAGATCTCGGGACAGGATCCGGCACCGTACTTACCGACCCCGATGGTCATCGCTACATGGCGCCGTGCACGCCTCCCTCGCAATCGGAAGACTTGCCGCACGATCCGAATGTGCCTCTCAAAATCTACTATCTTGATAACAAAGACCCGGGTTGTTCGATCGAAGTTCCCTGCGCAGATATCAGACACCGCCAAAGAGGGGCCGCCGATCGAAGTCGCGATGACAATTCCCGGAAAGGAGGCGACCAGTGAACGAATCAAAGAATGACCCAACTCGACCTCATCCCAATTGTGATTGCAAATGTCATCAGTTGAGCATCACGGTTCGTTGCTGTCCGTGTCACGCCAAGGGCCATGATGACTGCAAGTGCGGCGAGACCAAGCGCTGTTGTGGTGATCCCGAACGGCCGAACCGTCCCGATTATCCAAAACCACCCGGGTGGGAACCTGGAGATAAGCCAGGAAAAAATCCACTCGATGGAGCGACCGGAGTAGATGACCTGCGCAATAAGTTTAACCGCGCGGTCATCGATATCATTCGCTCAGGAGGATCTCCAAAGGGTCCCAAATTTGGTCCGAGAAAAAATGAATATCTGCCCTTCTTGCTGATTCGCGCAGATGCGGGAGACCGTGGCCGCCGCGCCTTGACCACACCTTTTTGGGAGAGTCCGGATGTCTTCGTTGCGCCAGACATGAACGCGGCCACTGCGCCCGCTACGCCACCCACGCTTGGCGGCGTTGCCAAGGCTGGTGTTCACAACACGCTCTGGGCCCATGTCTGGAATTTGGGAAGATCCCCGGTTTATAACGCGCGGGTTGAATTCTACTGGTTCAACCCATCACTGGGATTCAATCAGGCTGCAGCTCATTTGATAGGCGTAACCTACGTTGACCTGGGGTCTCGGATCAGCGGGCATGCGCACCGTATCGTCAAGTGTCCTGTCTCGTGGATCCCCACCTTCGTAAACGGCGGCCACGAGTGTCTGGTAGTCAGAGTTTTTGAACCACTAACCGATCCGCTCACGCCCAACCAGTGGGACGCGAGCAACGACCGGCATGTCGGACAAAGAAACATCTCGGTTATCCAGGCTTCGTCGCCGGCCACACTCGAGTTGCATTTGAAGCTCGGTTGCGGCGTCCCGCCAGGGCCAGCGCAACTGGATGTCCAGGAAGTACAGCCCGGCAATGTCAGATGGCTCTCCTTGCTGGAGGGTAAACGAGACCACGGATACCGTCCCGGCAACGACGTCAAAGAGATCGTCGGCTTTACCTATCCCACGGTGGTGCGGCCTGACACCAACAAGCCCTCGTTCCAGGGCATCGATCTCGACTCGGCTTCACGCTTACTCCACCGCAAGCTCGATTTTGAACGGGGCTGCGATGAGTTGGAGATCCTCTTTTTTATGTATGTGGACGGGTTGAAACGCGGAGAGTGTCGGATCTATCGCATAACGCAAACCGTCAATGGAAAATTGTGTGGTGGATATACGGTGATTGCGACTAAGCAATAGAGAGACGGTTCCTAATATTGAACCTGGCCGGCGCCGTTATGTCGACCAGGATCTTGGTCGGTCTGGGTTAATAGTCAGGATCCCAGAGGTAAATAGCGATGTTGGAAGGTCGCAATGTCTCCTCCTCACCGGATCATGAAACCAATAAAAAGGAGTCCGAGGCAGACCCGCGCCTGCCGTCCGTTTCGCTTCCCAAGGGCGGAGGCGCAATCCGAGGACTGGGCGAAAAGTTCAGCTTCAACCCGGTTACCGGAACCGGATCTCTGACGATTCCGCTCGCATTGAGTCCGGGACGATCCGGTTTCGGGCCGCAACTCTCACTCTCATACGATTCAGGTTCAGGCAACGGCCCATTCGGACTGGGATGGCAATTATCGCTGCCTCAGATCACTCGCAAGACTGACAAAGGATTACCCCGGTATCAAGACTCAATCGAGTCCGACGAATACATTTATTCAGGACTCGAAGACCTGGTTCCTTTACTCGAGCCTGACGGATCAAGGTTCGAGGACACTACTACCGACCCGGCCTTTACGATTCACCGTTATTTGCCGCGCATTGAAAATATCTTTTCGCGGATCGAGCGCTGGACCGATCGATTATCCGGCGACATCCACTGGCGCTCGATTACCCGGGACAACATCACTAACTTGTATGGGACGAGCCTGGAAAGCCGTATTTTCGATCCTCGCGATTCGCGCCGCATCTTTACCTGGCTCATTTGTGAAAGCTACGACGACAAGGGAAACGCTACCAGGTACGTCTACGATTCAGAGACTGCCGATAACGTTGATCTCACGCAGGTAAACGAGAGCAACCGGATTCGAACTGCCAATCGTTATCTCAAGCGCATTCTTTATGGGAATGCCACACCGCGTTTGCCCGCTGAAGATTTGTCTCTGCGCAATGATTGGCTCTTCGAAGTTGTCTTCGATTATTCGGAAGGGCACTACGAAGAGGTGGCTTTGAATCCGGCCCTTCCGGACGCAGAACAGCACCGGTTTACCTTAGCCTCCAACACTCCCATTGTTTCCCGCGCCGCACGCCCGGATCCATTTTCCTCACATCGCAGCGGTTTCGAGGTCCGCACCTACCGTCGCTGCGCGCGCATGATGATGTTTCACCGATTCAATGAATTGGGCGTCGAGCCTTGTTTGGTGCGTTCCACTGAGTTTGGTTACGACGATTTGGATTATTCGCAGCCGACTGATATCGACGGCGAATTGGCTCACACGGGCAGCACTCGTTTTGCATCGTTCATTCGTACCGTCACGCAGTCGGGATTTGTGCGCGACGAGAACGCTCCCGTAACGATCCGCAGTGGAGTTCCTTTTGTCAGGTATTTGAAGAAGTCGATGCCGCGGTTGGAGTTCGAGTACACCCGGGCAGTCATTCAGGACGACATCCGTGAACTCGATGCAGTCAGTCTTGAAAATCTTCCCATCGGAATGGACGGGAACACCTATCGATGGGTCGATGTGGACGGCGAAGGCGTTTCCGGAATTCTAACTCAGCAGGCGAACACTTTTTTCTACAAGCGCAACCTGGGTCAGGGACGCTTCGGCCCTTTGGAGACGCTGCCATCGCAACCATCTCTCGCGGGTTTGAACAGCGGACGCCAACAACTTCTGGATCTGGCCGGCGATGGATCGCTGGATCTCGTTTCATTCTCCAATCCGACTCCAGGTTTTTATGAGCGCACCGATGACGGAGATTGGGAGCCGTTTCGCGCGCTTACCTCTACTCCTAATGTGATGTGGGACGACCCGAACCTGCGCTTTGTGGATCTAAACGGCGATGGTCATGCCGACATTCTGATCACAGAACATCAGGTTTTCACGTGGTATGCATCTTTGGCTGAACTCGGTTTCGAGCAAGCGGTCAGCGTGCCGAAATCACTTGATGAGGAGGAGGGCCCGCGACTGGTCTTTGCCGATGGCACTCAGTCGATTTATCTCGCGGATATGTGCGGCGATGGGTTAACCGACCTCGTCCGGGTTCGCAATGGCGAGATCAGCTACTGGCCGAATCTTGGCTACGGTCACTTCGGTCCGAAAGTCTCGATGGACGGAGCGCCCTGGTTTGACAATGCCGACCAATTCAACCAAAGCCGAATACGATTGGCTGATATCGACGGCTCCGGCACCACCGACATCGTCTATCTTGGACGTGACTTCGCTCGGGTTTACTTCAACCAGTCCGGTAACCGGTTGAGTGGGCCGCGGCCTCTAAAACAGTTCCCGCGTCTCGACTCGGTATCCAACGTCACCGCAGTCGATTTGCTCGGTAACGGCACCACGTGTCTGGTCTGGTCGTCGCCGATGCCTGCCGACGTTCGACATCCGGTTAGATACATCGATCTAATGGGAGGAAACAAACCTCACCTGCTGGTCAAAAGCGTCAATAACCTCGGCGCGGAGACCCGCATCCAGTATGTGTCGTCGACTGAATTTTATTTGAGCGACAAGGCGGCAGGCAGACCGTGGATTACGAAGCTCCCGTTTCCGGTGCATGTCGTTAAGCGCGTGGAAACGTTTGACTGGATCAGTCGCAACCGCTTCGTAACCCGGAATGCCTATCACCATGGTTTCTTTGACGGCGAAGAACGGGAATTCCGCGGCTTCGGCCTGGTGGAACAATGGGACACCGAGGAGTTCGGCGCGCTAACCATCTCAGGTGAAATGCCGGTCGGAGAGAATATCGATGAATCATCAGCGGTGCCGCCCGTCCTTACCAGGTCATGGTTTCACACCGGTGTATACCTCGGCCATGAACGTGTCTCTGATTACTTTGGCGGCCTTCTCGATGCGCAGGACGAAGGCGAATACTACCGCGAGCCAGGGCTGACGGATGCTCAGGCTCGGGCGATGCTTTTGAGCGACACAGAGCTGCCGGCCGGCTTGAGTGCAGATGAAGAACGGGAAGCTAGCCGCGCACTAAAAGGCTCGATGCTGCGTCAGGAGATTTATGCGCTGGATGGCAGCGCGAGGCAGCAGCATCCCTATTCCGTTAAAGAGCAAAACTTCACCATCGAGGTGATCCAGCGGCGCGGCAGCAACCGGCGGGCGGTTTTTTTCACTCACGCACGGGAATCTTTCAACTATGCTTACGATCGCGATCCGGCAGATCCTCGAGTCACGCATTCCATGACGCTGGAAGTAGATCGTTTCGGGAATGTGTTGAAGCAGGCCAATATTAGTTACGGTCGTCGCTCACCCGACCTTTCCCTGACTGCTGACGAACAAAACACCCAGGGCCGAATTCGAATTACGTTTACGGAAAACGATTTCACCAACGCGATAGATCTCGCAAATGATTACCGCACACCCACGCAGGCCGAAACTCGTACGTATGAACTCACCGGCCTGACGCTATCCGTCGGTACTTCACGATTCACGATCGACGAAATTCTGGTTGCGAACGCCGGCGCAGCGCCACTGAACTTTGAGCAAGCGCCCTCTGCGCTAATCCAGAAGCGACTGATCGAGAGTCAGCGAACTTATTACCGGCGTAACGACCTGACGGCGGCGCTGCCCCTCAGGCAGCAGGAGTCAATGGCACTCCCATTCGAACAATATAAGTTGGCGTTCACCGCAGGCCTCGTAACCAACGTCTATGGAGCCCGAGTAACGAACGCAATGCTCACGAATGACGGACGCTACGTGCACAGCGAGGGCGATTCAAATTGGTGGATTCCGTCAGGACGAACTTTCTTCTCGCCCGGCACCGGTGATACCGCAGCACAGGAATTGGCCTTTGCGCGAGCTCATTTCTTTTTACCCCACCGGTTCCGCGATCCATTCCATACGAATGCGATTCCCACGGAGACATTCGCTACCTATGACTCTCATAACCTGCTGCTTCTGGAAAGCCGCGATGCGGTCGGTAACCGAACCACTGTCGGTGAGCGCAACGCAGCCAACGTTATCGTCACAACCGGAAACAACTATCGCGTGTTGCAGTCCGAGCTCGTGATGGATCCAAATCGCAATCGCACCGCCATCAGGTTTGATGCGCTTGCGATGGTCGTAGGCAAGGCGGTGATGGGAAAGCCCTTGCCGGCTCCGCCAGAGGGCGATCTGCTCACACCTGACTTTGTAGCTGATCTGACAGAGGCAGAAGTTCTGGATCACTTGACCAATCCTTTAACTGCGCCTCAGAACATTCTGCGCAGCGCCACGACTCGATTCGTTTACGATCTGTTCGCTTACAGTCGCACCAAGGCGCTCGCCAAGCCTCAGGCCCCCACGCTTTACATGCTGTCGCGAGAAACTCATGACAGCGATCCTTTGCCGGCAGGTGGCCTGAAGTTCCAGCACAGCATTTCATACTCAGACGGTTTCGGTCGGGAGATTCAAAAAAAGGCTCAGGCGGAGCCCGGTCCAGTGCCGACGCGTGACCTCAATGGAGACATTGTAATTGGTCCTGACAATCAGCCGATTATGACTGCCGGTGCGATAACTCCGCGATGGACCGGCACCGGATGGACCATCTTCAACAACAAGGGCAAACCAGTCCGTCAGTTCGAGCCTTACTTCACGGATACTCATCGTTTTGAGTTCGCCGTAAAAATCGGAGTAAGCCCCGTTTTGCTTTATGACCCGATCGAGCGCGTAGTCGCAACACTGAATCCCGACCATACCTGGAAGAAAGTTTTATTCTCAGCCTGGAAACAGGAAAGCTGGGATTTGAACGACACCGTCTTGATCGCGGATCCGGCTACGGATCTTGACGTTGGGAATTTCTTTCATCGATTACCGCCCACCGATTACTTACCCTCCTGGCATTCACAGCGAATAGGAGGCGCGCTCGGGCCCGAGCAGCAAACCGCCGCGCGCCAGGCTGCGATGCATGCGGCAACTCCGACAACGGCACATGTCGATCCGCTGGGGCGGACCTTCCTGACGATTGCTCATAACAAATTCAAATACAGCAATCAGGCGCTCGGCGATCCTCCAACGGACGAGTTTTATCGCATCCGTGAGGTTCTCGACATTAAGGGAAAACGCCGCGAGGTGATCGACGCAAAAAACCGGGTCGTAATGCGCTAAGACTACGACGCGCTCGGCAACCAGATCCATCAGACAAGCATGGAAGCTGGGGATCGCCGGATGCTGAACGATTGTTCGGGCAAGCCGCTTTACTCATGGGACAGCTTTGATCGCCGGTTGCAGACGATGTACGACGCCGCGCGCCGCCCGACCGACGTCGTGCTCACAGATGGAGGCGCACCGCAAGTTGTTTCCCGGACAACTTATGGGGAGACACAGCCCAATCCGGAAACCAGTAATCTGCGAACGAAAGCGGTGGAAGTTTTTGATCAAGCGGGCATGGTGCTTACCAACCTGTTTGATTTCAAGGGCAATACGCTTCGCGTTCAAAGGGAAACAGCGCAGGTCTACGACGCGACGCTGGACTGGTCGGTTGTGGTGGCACTATCAGGAACTCCTTTCCTCACGCGCACTAGTTACGATGCGCTGAATCGTACGGTGCAGCTGATAACGCCTGACAACAGCACCGTCACGCGTACCTACAACGAAGCGAATCTGTTGAACCGAGTGGAAGTAAATCTCCGCGGTGTCTTGACGACGTTTATTTCGAATGTCGATTACAACGCCAAGAGCCAACGCACACGGATCGAGTATGGCAACTCCGTTACTACTCGTTACACCTACGACCCGTTGACGTTTCGGTTAGTTCAATTGGAAACGAGCCGCGACGCGATCGCTTTTCCTGGCGATTGCCCGCAACCTCCGCTGGCAGGCTGGCCCGGGTGTCAGGTGCAGGATCTCAGCTACACCTACGACCCGATGGGTAATATCACGAACATTCGCGATACGGCTCAGCAGATACTCTACTTCCAGAATCGCAGAGTAGAGCCAACCACCACCTACCTCTACGATGCCACCTACCGTTTAATCGAAGCGACCGGCCGTGAACATCTCGGACAGGTTGGCAATGCTCCGATTCCACACTCTTATAACGACGTGCCTCGCATTGGGATCCTCCTCTCGGCCAGCGACGGGAATGCTATGGGCAGTTACCTTGAACGATATTTCTATGACTCCGTCGGCAATATCGAGCAGATGAGACATGTGGGCACGAATCCTGCCAACCCTGGGTGGACCAGGATCTTCGACTATCAGGAAGCGAGCCTGCTTGAGCCAGCCAAGGTCAGTAATCGCCTGACGCGCAACACCATCGGCGCTGACGTTGAAACCTACAGCGTGGCAGGCACCGGTTACGATGCCCAGGGCAACATGCTACGAATGCCTCACCTGCAAGCGATGCAGTGGGATTTCCTCGGTCAACTCCAGATGACGAGGCGACAAGCAGTGAATGGAGCTGACGCGGATGGGATTGCCAAAGCCGGCGAACAAACGTGGTACGTCTACGACTCAACTGGCGAGCGGGTACGCAAGGTGACTGAACGTGACGGCGTCGTGGTCAAGGAGCGGATTTATGTAGGCGCGTTTGAGGTGTTTCAAGACAACGGTCCAAATCCGCTCGTGCGGGAAACGCTTCACATCTCAGACGGAGAACACCGGTTCGCACTAGTGGAGACACGAACCGACCTGCTCGCCGCCCAGCCACTAATTCGTTATCAGTTGGACAACCACGTCGGTTCAGCGAGCGTGGAAGTGGACCAGCTAGCGCAGATCATTTCCTATGAAGAGTACACACCCTTCGGCAGCACCTCTTTTCAGGCGGTGCGAAATCAGGTTGAGGCAGCTAAGCGTTATCGATTCACCGGTATGGAACGCGACGAAGAGAACGGGGCCACTTATCACAAGGCCAGATATTATTTGCCCTGGCTGGGACGGTGGTCGAGCGCTGATCCCAAGGGCTTGATTGACGGACCCAATCTCTATCGTTACGCAAGAGACAATCCTATAAAACTGAACGATCCTGACGGAACCGATCCTCCGGACGAGAACCCACGTCTTTTCCGGCTCAGACCTTACTCAGCGCACCTGGTCGATGGGAGTTTTAGATTCACTCCTTCCACCGATGGTCCGTTACCTATGCCGGTCTTTAGCGGGACGGGACGCTACACTTTTGGATTTGAATCCCCGCCTTTGGGTCTCTCGACCACGGGCTTTGCTGACGTTTCTGCCAGCGGTTTTTTCGATGCGAGCTCGGGTCAGACGTTCGCTGGCTTTCGCGGTGGTGTGCTTTTGGGTGACCCTTCCGGCTTAAACCTTGTCGCTACCGGTGAAGGCAACCTGCGAATACCGGCAAGACCTGAAAGCATTCCCAGCAGTTTCACTTCCGCGCTTGCAGGTTCGGATCCGAGTCAGATTGGCGGCGACGTAAGATTGAGAGGTAGCGTCGGCTTCGGCACCTTTGGATTAGGAGAATTCAGCGTCTCCGGATCGCAGGAGCCAGGTGGGCTGTTTCAGGGAAACTTTACTGTGACTGGCGGTGTTCCTGGTGTTCGTCTCGACGCGAGCGGTACTGGTACTGGGAATTTGGCCACGGGCGTCGATGTCCGAGCCTCAGCAGACCTTCATATTCTTGGTCTTCAATCTCTGCACATCAACGCCACCGGTACGATAGGTCCAACCGAAGCCAGTTTGGGCGGAACCTTTAGTGGCCCAGGACCTCTCTACACTTCCTACATAACCGGCGATTTCAACTTGAGTACTCGAACGGGAATCAGCGCTCAAGCAGGAGTGTTTGGCGTTACCTATACGCCGGGTGTGGACATCACTGATCCAAATCCGCCGAGTCCCGGCTTGCGAGCCGTTGCCGGTGATCCCGCCGAGCCCTGGGCACCGAGCGGTCTTACCTTGGGGGCGTCCTGGTTCCGTTACTCGCAAGGAAATTTCCAGTCGATTTCCGGGGGCTATATGCCGGACTTCAGCAACCTGAGCAATCCGAGGTTTGGGATAACTGCCCGGTTGGCTTTTTAGCTTCGTAGATTCGTAGCTTTCAAGTGGTTGTGGCGGGCCAAGTCCGGTCGCGTGACACAACCAGGAGTTGATCAAAGAACCGCAGCGTCGCGCGCTGGCAGGAGGTTAAGCATGTCTCGAGCACAAACGGAATACAAAATCAGCGGCCGCATCACAAACTTGCAGGATCAACCTATCGAAGATGTAGTGGTGCGAGCCTTCGAAACCGATCCCGCTACGCGTGAACATCAACTCGGTGAAGCCAAAACCGATGGTGACGGTCGCTACTACGTCATTTTTTCAAGTGACACTGTCGGCTCGAGAACCGGTGCTCTGAACCTCTTTATTCGTGTCTATCGCGACGATCGTTTGCTGGGGCAGAGTCGCGTCTTCACCGAGCAGAAAAAAGAAATCACGATTGATCTTGCAATCGAGCTGGCTGTGAGTGGTTCAGATTCACCGCGCACAGTTTCGGGTAACGTGCGCGATGCGTTCGGCGCCGCTATCGCAGACATCTCTGTCGGTGCCTACGACCGTGATTTGCGCGAGGAGCAGCCATTGGGTCAGGCGCGCACGGACGCAGCTGGAAAATATTTGGTCTCTTATCAAGAACGCCAATTTCGCAAACTTGAAAAAGGCTCGGCCGATCTCGTTGTCAAAGCTTTCTCTGCGACAGGTCAAATAATCGCCACCTCTGCTGTGATGTTCAATGCTCCGGACTCTGCAGTTATTGATCTCGTCATAAGTGACTCCCGAGGGTTGCCGTCGTTGTTTGAACGAATCGATAAGACGTTGGTTTCACTTCGAGGCGAGGTGGCGGTGGATGCGCTTGAGGAAGACAAGGAGCATCAGGACATAACATTTCTTTCCGGTGAAACCGGCTTTGATAAGAACCTGCTGGCGCGATTTGTGCTCGCTCACCGGCTTAGGAACGAGACTCTTCCAGCAGAGTTTTGGTTTGCGATATTGGATAGCCAGGTTTTCACTTACGCGTCAAGCGAGAGCCTGACGGAACAGCTGCCGCTCGCAAAAAAGAATTTGCTTAGCCTGACTGCCGGATCGGTTCGGAACAAATTAACTGATAGTTTCGACGCAAATGAGATCCCGGCATCGTTGCGCGATCGCGCAGACAAGTGGATCTCGGAGTTTCTTCGCCTGGCTGCTCGTGGCTCAACTGAAGAGAACACCTTTGTTGGTCAGGCACTCGCCCATGCAGGAGTCAAGGATGAAGCTCGAAAAGAGGCGTTCGCCAAACTTTATCTCGAATACCAGGCACTAACGCCCGAGTTGATCACGAGAGCTGCGAAAGAGAAAGTTCTCAACGAGCCTGAGATCGCCGATCTTCAAGTTTCCTTCAAACTTGCCGACTTAACCCAAGCTGACTTTTCCGTCGTCAAAGCGATCAAGGAAGACTTCGACGTTCGCGATCCAAAGCAAGTGAGATCGCTAGCCAGGAGAAGCGAGCAGGAGTGGATTGATCTCGTCAAACGCCGTCATTCGAAAGGCGACCTTCAACTGCCGGTTACGGTCACGAATATCTCGAAAGAAACCAAACTTCCTGAGGCCGCTGTTTTTGGCCAGGTGCTCGAGCGTCAATTTCGAGAAGCCTTTCCCACCGCGGCCTTTGCAGGGGGACTGCAGCGCTCACTAAAAAGCGGCGGCAGCAAAGGCATCAAGGATGCTGAAAAGGTGAATGCGTTTCTGGATCGAAATGAGAAGTTCGAATTGCTCACCACTTCTGTCGATGAATATTTGAGCAAACAGAGTCGCACCGATTCGAGGAATGAAGGATTTAGCAGGCAGCTCAAAGGAATTCAGCGGACCTTCAAAGTCGCGCCGAGGTTTGAAGCAACAGAGGCGCTGCTTACCGATGGTCTGGATTCAGCACAAAAGATTTATCTGATGGGTGAATCGGAGTTTGTTCGAACCTACAAGGACAAACCTGGCTTTACCAAGGAGACCGCGCGTAGAACCTGGAGACGCTCAGCCGAGACTCATGCGGCCGTGCTCACGGTCGTTGCCGATCTGAAGTCTCTCGATCCGGAAGGGCTTCCCCAAGTCCTCGCCGCAGATAGTGCAGCACTGAAGAATTTCCCCAACTGGGATTCTCTCTTCCAGGCCGGCGATCTCTGTGATTGCGAGCAGTGCCGATCGGTTTTGAGCCCGGCGGCCTATTTCGCCGACCTCCTGATGTTTCTCAAAGGCCGGAAGGCAGCCAATCCGGCACGAAAGGTGAAGGACATTCTTTTCGATCGACGCCCGGACCTGGGATATCTGGAATTGAACTGCGAGAACGCATTCACGACATTGCCTTATGTGGATGTGATCTGCGAAGTACTCGAAGATGTGGTAGCGGCGGGAGAAAATGATCTGGAGCTGCCGGCTTTTGGAGTAATGCCCGCCGGCGATGCTGCCGCGCGAGCTGCCGTTGAGTCCGCGTTCACCGCACAGCAGATAGAGCTGGGAGAGACTTTTACACTCTTGCAGGTTAATCCGCCAGATCCGAATCTGTGGGTGGTCCACGGCGACGACATAACTTACCTCCTCAAGAAAAAAGCTACCCCAAATTTCTTTGCCGAGATTCTGCGCAATACCAAAGCGACTGCCGCAGAGCTACGGGCCTACCCGCAATACGTGAACCCCAAGGCCTATGAAAAACTCCGGGCCGCCATTTACCCAAATACGCTGCCGTTCGATCTCTTTGGCGAGCAGGTTCGCTCCGCATTTCAAAAAACAAACCTGCAGCGATGGGATCTGATGGGCACGCTGCACGATACCAACCCTCCCAACAACGCTTCGGATGGTGACATTGCAGCCGAGTACTTTGGGATAAGCGTCGATGCGGCGGCGGCCAATGACGAGAAGCGGCTCATTCTCAATCAAACCGTAACGGTGGCCGGCCAGAAAGCAAGGTGGGGAGAGCCGGGAGCGAACTGGCTTACGCAGGTTGGAAACGTAAAAAACTTCCTTCAGAAAACTGCCCTCGAATACAACGATGTGCTCACGCTGCTGGATTTGAAGTTCATAAACCCGAACGGCGATATCTCCATTAACCACCTGGACGCGACCTGCGATACCGCCCAAAAGATCATTCAGGTTCTCGATGCTCCCAAACTTGATCGCATCTACCGCTTTCTACGCCTGTGGCGAAAACTCAAAGACTTGAAGATGTGGGAACTGGATCTTGTTATCCGGCACCCCGCGATTGGCGCAGGAAATTTGGATGAGCCGTTTTTGATAAAGCTCTTCTACCTGTTTCGACTTAAGACTCGACTCGGCGCCAAAGTCACAGTCGAACAGCTTTGCGGACTTTTCGGAAATCTAAATACCGAAACTCACTTCACGGAGTTGTATAAGAAGCGAGCCGATGGGCTCTATCAGAGCCTGTTTCTAAATAAGCGACTCATTAATCCCCTCGATCCGGCATTCCTGCTGGACACCCCGACCGAATTGCCGCTGGGCGCGTTTATGATCGATCACCATCCGGTTCTGATCGCGGCGCTCGCGACTCGAGAAGCCGACCTGCTGA
>Ga0157380_10000825_pt1 | contig 19394 bp, 7 predicted proteins | sample S35metaG_FD_119757 | JGI IMG/M metagenome (GOLD analysis project Ga0157380, IMG submission 119757) | Switchgrass rhizosphere microbial communities from Kellogg Biological Station, Michigan, USA - S3-5 metaG | ecosystem: Host-associated > Plants > Roots > Rhizosphere > Soil | place: USA: Michigan...
ACGAATGACAACTCGGCTGACTTCGTTTTCGTTTCCACGAATGCCGGATCCTACGGTGGCGTGCAGTCGCAGTTAGGCGCTCCGGGTCCGGAAAACCTGGCCAGTCCAATTCAGCGCAATTCGACAGTCAAACCGCAACTGATCGAACCGCTGTCGAATTCGCAGGTTGCCCCGAACCGCGTTCGTGATCTGACGCCAGTTACAAACGGCTCACTGGGAACGCTCTCGGTTCGGCGACACTTCGTGAACCAAACCGGGGGTCCGATCACACGACTACGTTTCCGAGTTGTGGATATTACGACTCTTAATAGTCCGGGGTATTTGCAGGGTGGATCGCAAGCTGACGTAAGGGCGATCGACGGTTCGGATTTTGCGATTACAACCAGTCGCGGAATGCTTACCGTCAAGGGACTCACGATCGAACAGCCGGCGCCACTCACACAACCGAATGGCGGCGGTTTGAACTCGAGTCTGACCGTTACGATACCCGGGGGCGCGATCGTTAATGGCGCCAGCATTGACGTGCACTTCCTGCTCGGCGTGCAGCAGGGCGGTTCGTTTCGCTTCTTCGTAAACATTGAAGCGCTTCCGTAACGCCTGCCGTAGGAAATCGGCAAACGCCTTCGGCGTTCATGCGATTGGGTTCATTGCAACGTGACCCCTACCGAATATGCGATCCACTATTTACTATCCGAGAAGCTTGTGTTAATTACTCTCTCGCCCAAGCTACCCCGGACTAAACGAGACCGCGAATCCTGAAGGCCGCCACTTTGAGGGATTCGCGGTCTTTTTTCAGGGACAGTAGTCAGTGGTCAGTAGGCAGAAAACAGAAAGAAGAAGGCAGGAGGCAGCAGCAGGAGTCAACAAATCCAAACTCCGAACTCCAAACTCGGAACTCGAAACCCGAAACTGCCCGGCTATCTGAGTTTCACTCGATACAGAATGTAATCGCCGACTCGCTCGCCCGCATCTCGCCTGTACCAAAGATCCAGATTCGATAGTGATCCATTTGTGGCGGGGACAATGACGTAGCCGAGTGGCGTCCTGGCTGCTTGTGCGGCGTTGAAGTTTGTAAGGTAGTCCTTGAAGAGGTTGGTTTCCTTCTGCACGTCCGCGTCCACAATCGGTGCCGCATAAGGTTTCTGATTCATTCGTTCCCATCCAAACACGGCGAGCTGCAGAAAGCTGGGTTCTCGAGCCAGCGCCGCGAACTGTTCCTCATCCACGTCTGAATAGTAAAGCTGGCTATAAAGTCGCTCGCGATTTTCTTCCGCGCTCGAGCCGGGAAAAATGAAAAGGTGTGGCGTCCAGAGGACCGGTTGTGGCGCGTCGTTTGGCAACGCATCTCCTAACCAGAGATTTGAACAGAAAACGAGTGACGACGATTGATCGCTTATCTGAGTTGACGGAGCTTGCTGAGACAACTCTCTTAGTCGCATGGCTACGCGGCGTGCGTCATCGCGGGCGCGGCTCTGCGGTCCCAGCCGGTAGGCCCTGACTCCGTTTTCCAACGCGCTCCAACTAAAAATCACAATAGTTACAAACGCCAACACACGCGAAGGAAGTCGACTGCCCGAAGCGCGAGCACGCCAGATCAATCCAGCCACTATTACGATCGCGAGAACGCTCGCATAGTTAGCGCTGTAGCGACCGTAATGCACGGGCTGTAATAGCAACCCTGTAACTACCTGCTGGTTGAATGCAACTGCAGGCAAGAGGGCGAAGGAGGTTGCAAAAAGAACCGCTGGATCTTTCCAGCGCAACCAACCGCGCCAGACCGCCGTGGCCAGAACAAGAAAGACAAGCAGACCGATGATCACTGGAAAGCTGAATACTGGGGCGCGTGAGTGAGTGAGAAGTTGAGAGGCGTCCATAGCCGAGTCGCGTCTGGAAAGCAATACTGCATAAGGCCACAGAGCGGCGGCAAACAGGATCATGAATACGCCAAGGACAGCGATCACCGAGCCAGGTTCCCCACGACGGACAATCAGCCACAGCATGGCCACGATGAAGAGCCAGGCAAGCGCCGCCGTCCACAGGAAAAAGTAAGAGAAGATGAGAATTGCGAGTGTCAAACCTGCCAGTGCGGCATAGGTCAAACGAACCTGTGGCGCCAGCCTGACCAGTGCCTGCCAAACCAAACCGGCGAACAGGAAGAACAAGAAAAAGACAGATGCGGGAACGAACCGGCGGAGGAAGGGCAGAGAGTCTCCGACACCCTGAAAGGTAAGGATTCGCCAGGCGTCGTGAGGCTCGCCAGCGAGTCCGCCGAGACATAGCACTGCAATTGCGCCGCTAGCCGCCAGTTGCGTGTCCCCGGTAATCAACATAAGTAGCCAGAAGAGTGCGAGCGTCGCCAGGAAAGCAGCAAGTGCACGCAGAAGTATGAAAGTCGTGGCGCTTGGGAGGCCGAGGGCGCGGGCAGGCATAGCGAGAACGTAAGCGGGAACGAACTGTATTGAGTAGAGCGATTCAGGTTGCGGTTGGTTCGGCGCATCATCGCGACCGGTGTAGGGATCGTTGCGGCGCGGCCGGCCAGAGGTAAGCGCATTCAGGTAAGAAGCATAGACGACCTCGTCAAAATCGAACGAGACGAAAGTACCCTGCCAGTCTTTCCCGCGCGAGGCCCACAAATGAAACTGTGGCACGAGTGCAAGGAGCGCCATCGCAATCGCGGCACAAACACCCAGCCGCCACCGAATCGGATCGCCTTGTTTAAAAGATTCAGTCAAGCGTCGCACACCCAGAGAACGCAGCGGAGGTCTAATCTTGTCGCGGCGTAAGCCGGTACAGCAGCGAGCGACCGATTCGTTCGCCAGCATCGCGAGAGTACCAACGATCAAGATGCGACAAATCGACTTGTTGCTGTGTATCCAGGAAGAGGTACGAGAGTTTCGGGCGGTTTGCGCGTGTTCGGTCGAAGCTCGCGACGTAGGCAGCATAGTCCTTCGCTTCGGTCGCAAGTTCTTCCGCCGTGATGGGTTTGTAGTTCACAGTGAGCCTTGGATTCGCTCGCTCCCAGCCGAAAATTGCGTATTTCATCAAACGCTGTTGCGTGTAGTGTCGCTCAAACTCTTCCGCATCCACGCCGGAGTAGTAAAGAAACTGAAAAAAGCGTTCTTTATTTTCTGCGATTGTCACACCGGAAAAGAACAACATGTGGGGCGCCCAAAGCACAGCCTGCGGCGCAGCCATTGGTAAGTTATCAGCAGTAAAGATGTCGGGAGTAAAAACAACCTCACGAGGTTGAAGTCGATCTGGTCCGGCCTCTTTTGCGAGCGTGCGTAGCCGGAGCCCCACACCGCGCGCATCGTCGCGAGTCACGTTGAGATCAGCGAATCGGCGCGTTGAGATCCAGGTCTCGCCCATTCCCCAAACATAAGCGAGCCCTCCGATCACAAGGAGCAAACCGAGGGGTAGCCGCCGTTTTGAGTCGGCACCGCGCCAAAGGAGACTTATCGCCAACCCTGCCGCAATTAAGATCGTGTAACAACCTACGAACTGTTCGTAGTGCATAGGCTGGAGCGAGCGACCGGTAACAATCTGCTGATTGAAAAGCACGAAAGGTAGAAGTGCAAACGAGAGTGTGATGAGCAGGCGCGGATCTCGCGAACTGGCTCGTCCGAGTTTTAGTCCGATCAGGAGCGCAAACACGATTACCAATGCAATGATTTCAATCGAGCGCCAGAGATCCGGTGCGTGCGTGTAAACCAACGCTTGCGCGATGTCCATCGTCGGCGACCGATGTGAAAGGAGCACCGCGTAAGGTACCAGCGCAGCTAGCGCAATCGCGCCGATCAACGCCAGCGATGTAACAGCAGCGCGCCATCCGTCCGGTCTACTGATAACCCATAGCAACGCAACCAGCGATAACCATCCGAGGGCGGCAGTCCACAAATAAAAATAACTGTAGACGCAAAACCAGAACGTCAGACCCGCTGCGATTGCGTAGCAGACTCTTTGATGGCGAACGCGCCTGGTGATTGCAAGCCACACAAACGAAAGAAAGATCATGAAGCACAGAAACGCAATGGAAGGAGAATAGCGGCGCAGGAATGGGAGATATACATAGGCGGTTTGCTGACCGAGAAACGCCCGGACGACGCCGTTTCCCGAAAGTAACACTCCCAGGCAGAGTACAAACGGCACGAACGCCGCGGCTGCGCGATCATCCTTTGTGATCGTGGCTAACAACCAGAACACTGCAAGCGTTGTCGCAAAGGCGGTCATCGGGGCGAGCACGATGAAGACTGTTGCGACTGACAACCCCAAGGCCCGGGCCGGGATTGCTACCAGATACGCGGGAACGAATTGAATAGAAAACAGCGACTCCGCTAATGGGTAGTCGGCAGTGTTGTCCCTGCCGGTGTATGGGTCGTTACGACGCGGACGGCCGTCAATAAGTGCATTGGCGTATGCGGCGTACGCCGGCTCGTCGGTGTAGAAGAAAGCAAAGCCGCCATTCCAGTCACGGCCCCTGTCGCGCCACAAAGAGAACTGCGGAAAGATCGACAGCATTACGAGGCCGGCCGCCGCCAAAATTCCCCAGCGCCAGCGAACAGTATTGTGAGTCAGCTCTGGCTCTGAGTCTTTCGGCTTGGCTACGACTGATTGCATAAGGGCGCGAGTATAACTTGTCTGCCGAAAAGCGGGGCCAGCATCATTGACAAGCTGTTAGGTGCAGGTAAAGATGCGCGCGAGCATTCACCAGCTGTCCCAAACTTTCCAATAAACTTCTGCATCGTGTCTAAGTCGAACCGGGAACTCCGCAAAACTTCGCTACCAATGTCCGGCGGCGAGCTTGATCAGGTCGCGTCGCCTTCGAGTCTGCGACGTTGGGAACGTTTGTGTTGGCTGGTCGCAATTGTTCTTGGCTTGCTGCAAGCATGGGGAAGGAGGCACGACAGTTCTGATGGTCTGGCTTACATGGGAGCGGATGGCATTTCGTATCTGGACATCGGTGATGCCTATATGCGAGGCGATTGGCATGCAGCTCTCAACGCGATGTGGAGTCCGTTTTATTCGTGGTTGCTGGGGCTAACCCTTCACGTATTCAAGCCGTCGCCGTTTTGGGAATTCACGGTCGTGCGGCTGCTGAACTTTGTTATCTACGTTGTCGCGTTATTCAGTTTTGTATTTTTTCTGCGTGCTCTGCGCCATGATCACACGGCCGATCGCGCGGCGCTGTCGACTCAACTTCCGGATTGGAGCTGGTTGGTTTTTGGTTACTCGATTTTTATCTGGTCCTCTTTGCTGATGAATCGAGTCTCGCGCACGAGCCCCGACATCCTCGTCTCTGCGGTGGTCTTCACAGCGTCTGGATTGCTCCTACAGATACGCGCACGTCCCACGCGTTGGCGGTTGTTCGTCGGATTGGGAATAGTTCTCGGAATCGGCTATCTAACAAAGACAGTCATGTTTCCGCTCGCGTTCGTGTTTTTGTTTGTGGCGTTAATACTGGCGCGACGAGTGATTGGTTATAAGTCTGCATTGCCGCGCGTGGCTTTGTCTCTTCTGCTCTTCCTGGCTATCGCTCTTCCGTTCATCGTCGCGCTTTCACGCGCGCGTAATCGATTTACCATCGGCGAGAGCGCGCGTTTGAACTACGCCTGGTATGTGAACAAGACAACGCCATTCATTCACTGGCAGGGCGGGCCGTCAGGTAACGGTACACCGCTACATTCGACGAGGCAGATTTTCTCTTCGCCGGCGGCTTATGAATTTGCCTCCCCAGTCGGGGGAACGTATGCGCCCTGGTACGATCCCTCTTACTGGTATGAGGGTGTTTCGCCCCACTTCGACGTGAAACAACAACTCTCGGCGTTGGCGCGGAATGTGGCAGTCATTTACAGTCTCTTGTTTTATCGCTTCTTTCTTGTGGCATTAATTCTGGTCTTATTCCTTCTCATCCATATGAGCGGTTGGAAGCGGACGATTGCACGTGACGTCGGCGGGTATTGGTTCCTGATCCTCCCCTCGCTTGCCGCGGTCTTTCTCTATCTCTTAATCAACATTGAGCCTCGATATCTTGCACCTTTTGTTCCGGTATTAGTGCTGAGTGCGTTCGCAGCGTTGCGGTTGGATTGGACTCCAGCAACAAAACGACTGTTGTCAGGGGCGAGTATCGCTGTTGTCCTCTTCTTCTGCTTTTCGATCGCACCACTAACCCTACGTTCTGCTTATTCAAGCGTGCGCGATCTTTTTTCCGGACAGGCAGCGACCAGGGATGTGCAGTGGCAGGTGGCTGACGATCTACAGAGATTGGGCGTAAGACCAGGCGACTCCGTCGCATCGGTGGGGAACACGATGTTTGCAGCATGGCCCAGATTGGCGCGTCTGCGTGTCGTTGCTGAAATACCAGAGACGAGTGCTGCCGACGTCGAGAAATTTTGGTCTGCTAATGCTGAAGTCCGAGAACAGGTGCTTGCCGCATTTGCCGCAACTGGAGCTCGAGTTGTGGTCGCAGAAGATGCGCCGATTTGGGCAACGCGCGAAGGCTGGCGCCGTATTGGCAGTACGAACTATTTGATTTACGTCTGCGATAACAGGGAAACACCGTAGAACCGTTCCTCGTCCTTTGAGTGAACAGCGATCGAAATCGTTGACTTCCTAGTCAGAAGACAATATCTTTCAGCGCATCACGAACAGCATGGGCGCCGGACACGGTGATCCTCGTTTCACCCCTCTGCCTCTCGTGATCCTTCAAGGCTTACCCGGGATCAAGCGCTTCTAGAATTCGTTCCTGGGAATCACTTACTTCCGCCCGGGTGCAATTTGCTCGCTCGAGCAAAATGATCGCTAATCCATCTCAACTGAAGGTCACAGGTAAACAATGAAAAAATCTACTACCACCTCTAAGCCAGTAGCTTTCGCAGTGCGTCTGTCGGCAATTGCAGCCATGCTGCTCGCGTTTACATTTTTGACTGTGACCGCATTCATGCAGGGAAAGGGAAAGAGTAATAGTAAGCAGCCGCCACCTGCGGCCGCTGAGACTACTTTTTCCGCAACTGAAGAATTTGCAGACCCAATGATGGATTCACGACGAAAAGAATCCGCCGCCAATACGGAGAAGGAAGAGACGAAAGGCAAGGGACTGCGGGAGATTGCTACGCCACCGGGACCAAACCTGATTACCGCCCTCACTTATGCTTTTAGCAACACTAGCGCGGTAGCGCTTGAAGATATGTCGACCGGCACAACGACGCTGGTGGTCGCCAGCAGCGACGATAATAACTCAGTCTTGGCGGACATTGGATTCGACTATTGGTTTGATGGCGTTCGCGCAACGCAGTTTGGGGTCAACGGCAATGGCTTTGCGCGGCTGGGCTCGGTTCCGACCGGAGCCTCTTTCACTAACAGTATTGCTACAACCACGAATGCTCCAAAGATCATGCCGTTTTGGGACGACCTCTGCGTCGGTACCACCGGAAAAGTTCACAGTAAGACAATTGGATCCGCTCCCAACCGTAAATTGATCATTGAGTTCCTTGGCATGCAAATCACACGCGGCGCAGGTTGCGCCGGGGTCGGCGGCGGAACCTTTCAGATGTGGCTCTTTGAAACTACCGGGGTAATTGAGTTTGTTTACGGCAACGGGATGGTTGCAACCGCGGCCGCTGATGGCGGCTACTCGATTGGTCTTCAATCCGGCGCCGCTACAAACTTTGCGAGTGTTACGACGTCGCCCGTGTCGGTTTCTTATGCGGCCGCCAACAACACTCAGACAAGTGCCATCACCTCCGGCACTGCATATCTCTTTACGCCCGCGATCCCGGCTGATCCTTCGAACTTGACGTTCACTGGAACAACCGCGGTCTCAACCACCCTGAACTGGATCGACAACTCCTCGAACGAGTTTGGCTTTGTGATCTATCGATCGACTGACGGCGGTGTGAATTACTCGATCCTGTCGCAGACGGCTGCCGGAGCAACGTCCTTCACAGACAACACGGTCAGTCCCAATACAAATTATTTCTATCAAGTGCGGGCCGTTAGCGAAGGCGCCTTAAGCGGCGCGATTACGAATAACGTAACAACAGGAGCGACCGGCAACATTTCGTCGACCGCCGCAGGGGGAAACTGGAGCGACACTGCTACCTGGGTGGGCGGAGTTGTGCCTACGGGAAGTGACCAGGTAACGATTGTTAACGGCGCCACTGTGACTATCGACACAGCGGCGGTGGCCTTTTCGGTCACAGTCGGCACGGGTGGTTCACCAGCAGTCTTGCAATTTGAACCAACAACCGCGCGAACCCTAACGGTGGGGAGTAACGTAAGCATCGCGACTAATGGCACATTCCAATCGGCAGCAACGGGAACCGTCACTACGCACTCACTTTCGCTTGCCGGAAACCTGACTAACAGCGGAATCCTCGATTTCAGCACGAACGCGAATACCGCGGGGGCCGCAATTACTTTCACTGGGGCGGCGAACACGGGCTTTTCAGGCGCAGGTTTAACCTCTGACGTTAGGGCGATCAGTGTTAATAAGGGTTCGTCCGCGGCGTCGATTGTCGAACTGACAGCCTCGAATTTCACCGTTCAGGGTTCAAGCGCTGATGTAGCCGGGTATCTAACCTTGGTTAATGGAACATTCAAGATTTCCGGTAGCTTCGCAGTAACCAACCGTACGTTCACAACTGCTGCTTACACTATTCCGGCTACGGGCGGCATTTGGCTAAATAATGCCAACTATGCGATAGCTGCGACTGCTTCCGGCGCCACCACGTCGAACAATGGTCTCCTGCGGGTTACGCAGGGAATCTACAATATCGGTATCGGCGCGGGCGATCAGATGCGTGGGGGTACCGGGGCGAGCTTCACGATTGAGGGCGGAACGATAAATGTTTCGGGCGCTTTTGATCCCCAGAATCCGTGTGCCTACACACAAACCGGCGGGATCATGAACGTCGGAACCGTAGGCAATAACGTTTCCAACTTTGGTACGTTTGAGTTGTTTAGCACTGCGACTACGGGTTCATTTACCATGAGTGGTGGAACGATCAATCTGGTCAACCCGAGCACAGGCGCGACCAAAGTTGATTATCGCAACAACACGCCGACGGCAACTACAAACATCACGGGTGGCTCAGTTGTCATTGGTGCGGGTGCGGCACCTGCGAGCAGCATCTACACCGTGTCTGGTCAAATGCCCAGCACCACGGTCAATGCTACCCATACGATGCGCGTAAACAATGCCGTCGTCTTCATGCGCGGCACGACGGTAGCCAACAACGGAATCATTGACTTCACCGGCGCCAACGCACGTTATGATTTTGGTTCTCTTTCGAGCGCGATGACTTACGGTGGGGCAGGCGTGTTCGGCACGTTGGCCGTTCCGGTTGCTGGTGTTGGTATCAGCGCGAACAGCATTTTCCAAACCACGCTCAGCTCACCGATTGTCTGCAACCGCGTCAATCTCTTCCAGGGTGGTTTCACCAACAGCAACCAGATCACGCTCGGCAATGCAGGAACGTCTACCACAGTGGTTCAGATCGGTTCGACGGGTTTGACAACGCCGGGCGGATCGTTTGACGTGAGCCCGGTACACAATCAAGGCACGGGCGGTGAAATACTAATCTACGCTTTTGAAACTGCTCCGCGCACGACCGGTGTCGAAATCAATCCCACGAGGTTGTTGACCAGCATAGGTCTGGTGGATAACCCCAACGGTGTCACGATCGCCGGCGGGGACCTGACCCTGACGTCTGCCGCGACTGCGCTCACGCTTACTAATGGACGTCTGATCACAGGATCGAACACGCTGATCCTAAGTTCGGGAACGGCACTCGTTGCGCGCACCAACGGCTACGTTGATGGCAACTTCCGTAAGAACTTTGCCGCCTCGGCTAGCAAGGTTTTTGAAGTTGGTACGGCGAATGGTTTCTCCCCAGCAACGATCAATGTCACCGCAGGAGCACCGGGAGATGTCACGGTTAGGGCGGTGCAGGGCAAGCAGCCGAATATTCCGGGGACTGATGCTCTTCAACGTTACTGGGTCTTAACAGCTGCGCCCGCGGTGACTGCCGATCTCACGTTGCAATATCTGGCCGCTGATGTCGTGGGCACTGAGGCTTCCTATCAAGTGGTGAAATACACCGGCAGCTTTACCAACCCAGCGGGTTCATCTGTTGACACTGCGCTCGACCGCCTGCTCGCGCCGGCACAGTCAGGTTTCTCCGTCGATTGGACGGCAGTAGATCCTGCGGCCTTGGTAAATCCGCCGGGGACGCTGCAGTTCCTCGCACCGACTTATTCTGTGGCTGAGAATGGTGTGCTTGCCACAATCACTGTGACTCGTACAGGGGGCAGTGGTGGACCAGCTTCCATCAATTTTGCAACTTCGAACGGCACAGCGATTGGCGGCGTCAGCTGTACACCTGGAGTCGACTACGTCACCACTTCGGGCCCGCTCAACTGGGCTGACGGTGATTCCGCGTCGAAGACCTTTACGATCACCATCTGCAACGATGCGGTGTTCGAAGGAGGGGACACAGTCAACCTGGCCTTAAGCGGCGCTACAGGCGCGGCAGCCGGTTCACCAGTAGCTGCTGTTCTTACGATCACCAACGACGATCCAGGCGCAGTGCCCAATACCGGCGATATTCTGATTAGCGAATTTCGCTACAACGGACCCAACGGCGCGAACGATGAGTTTGTGGAAATCTATAACAACACAAACTCGGCGGTCATCGTCGCTGATTCCGGGGCTGGAACTGGATGGGCTGTCGTGTCATCTGATGCACCAACTACAGCGAAGTTTGTCATTCCCGACGGCACAACCATCCCCGCTCGGGGTCACTTCCTGGCAACCAACTTAGTCGGATATTCGCTCGGTGAATATCCATCAGGTAACAACGGTGTGAGCGCTACGACGGCGACCGGAGACATAACGTTCACTACTGACATTCCGCTGAATTCTGGTCTGGCTCTGTTCCGTACTTCATTGGCTGTGGGGTTTGTCCTCGCGGAGCGGCTGGATGCCGTCGGGCCGGCTTCGGTAGCCAATACCCTCTTCAAAGAAGGGACCGGTTTGCCGGACATCGGTGCTTTTTCCACTGACTACTCGTGGGCGCGTCGTTTACCTGGCGGCTGCACAGGTTCACAGCCCGGCTTCGTTAACCACAACTGCACCTCGGCGGCTCTGATCGCAGGTACTCCTGCGCCGTCATCGGGCAATGTCCAAGACTCTAACAACAACGTTACAGACTTTATCTTCGTGGATGTGAACGGCACTGCAACGCCTGCTGGAAACCAAAGACTGGGCGCACCAGGGCCAGAAAATCTAACCAGTCCAATTGTTCGCAACTCCACGATTAAGGCATCGCTGATCGATCCGGCCCAGTCCTCGTCGGCGTCGCCCAACCGTGTGCGGGATCTCACGCCAACAACTAACGGAACGTTCGGCACGTTAGATATTCGGCGGAAGTTTACGAACAATACCGGCGGGGCCATAACCAGGTTGCGATTCCGCATCATGGACATATCGACGTTCCCGGCGTTGGATGATGTCGGAACATCGAATGATGTAGCAGACCTGCGAATACTAACGTCGACTACTTCCAGCGTAACGATTACGGGTGGAGGCACGATCACTGTCAATGGGACGACGCTCGAGGTTGATACGACAGGTAATCTCGGTCAACCGGTTGGCGGTGGGCATAACTCTTCACTTGGGGCAGGGACTGTGACGCTAGGCACTCCATTAGCAGCCGGTGCTTCGATCAACGTGCGGTTACTTTTTGGCGTACAACAGAGCGGCACTTTCCGCGTCTTCCTAAACGTTGAGGCCCTTCCGTAATTCAATAAATCCATTTCGCGACTATGTCGCGTTGACCGAGGGAGAGGCGATAATCGCCTCTCCTTTCATTTGCACTTCGTGACTTCGAAAGAGTGTTAGAGCGATTTGAGGATTGGGCAGGACTGTTCGGCTGAGAACATTGACATGGTCATGCGAGTATGGTTATAGTCCGAGCGTTCCAGTTCGATAAGTCCGCAATGCACTTCTTGCTCCAGCATTGTGCCGTTCCCAACTACTACCTCAGCACGTTTTGAACTAGATCTCGGTAAGGATTACTAACGTGGGTACACCCCGGGCTCGCGCAGTACATACCGCCCTACCATTTTCACAGAGACTCTCACGTTCAGTGTGTCCGGCGTCAGCATTTATTGAAATCATCAGCTTCTACTCTTAACCCTGAGTGCGGAGATGGTGCCTCCCGAGTTCCATCGGATCGGGCAACAGCTGACAACAATACATTTTGATTTGACGAACCCGATTACACCCTTTGCAGTCGCTGTAATCTAGCGACCGCTCTACCCCTTCTAAGGAGAGTTTCCCAATGAGAAAGTTTTTGGTCATCGGCCTGGCAGTTGGATTATTTGTCGTTGCTCTGATTCTGCCACCGCTCACCGGTGCGAAGAAGAACGACAAGTCTAGGAAACAGATTGATCAGCAAAAACAGGATTACGACAGGGCAGCGAAGGAATGGAACCCCAACGTGCAGTCAGCCAAAGCCGTGGGCTTTGCGGTGACTCCCACGGTGAGAGAACTTGCAGCAGCCCAGGAAACGCTTTCGCCCAAAGATGCCAGGCGCGTCAAGGTCAGAAACCATGAAGAGGTTATAGAGAAGGTAAGGGAGCTGGGGCTTTCGGGGGGTAAAGGTGGCGGCGCCCAGACTCGCGAAGACGAGGAAGTGCGTGAAACGAACCGCAAGAATGCCGAGATCATTCGCAAGGCTGATCCTGACATGAAGACGCTTCCCGACGGCGCGATTGCGCGTGTGGCGGGCACGGATAAATCGATCACTCCAAGAGTGATGCCGACTCCAAGCGTTAACTTCGAAGCGGTTTCGCTCACAGACACCACTGCACTGCCGGGTCAGGGTTTCCTTCCCCCAGACACCGTCGGTGAGATTGGACCGAATCATTTCGTGCAGATGGTCAATAGTGCCTTCCGCATCTACAGCCGCACGGGAACTCCGTTGATTCCGCTCACGAGCATTGGTGCACTGTTCAGCACGGTTCCTGGTCCCTGCGCAAACAGCGAAGACGGCGACCCGATCGTGCTTTACGATCAGTTAGCTGATCGCTGGATTCTTTCCGAGTTCTGCGTAGTTGCGAATCCAAACAATCACCAGTTGATCGCCATCTCGCAGACGGGCGATCCCACCGGCGCATATTATGTCTATGACTTTATGATGCCGAACAATAAGTTCAACGACTATCCGAAGTTCGGTGTGTGGTCTGATGGCTACTACATGACCGACAACCAATTCAATCAGGCGGGCACGCAATTTCTCGGCGCCGGTCTCTTTGCGTTTGATCGCGCGAAGATGATCGCGGGCGATCCAACTGCTTCCTTCGTCTATTTCGACAAGGCCGAAGGCTGCCCGGCCGCGTGTCAATTCGGCGGCATGTTACCCTCGGACATAGATGGTTTCGTCCCGCCACCTGCGGGCGCTCCGAATCCCTTTATACAGTTTGACGCAGACGAGTTTGGCGCAACCGACTCGCTACGCATCTTTGACTTCCATGTTGATTTTGCGATTCCCGCGAATTCTACTCTCACTGAACGTACTGGAAGTCCGCTTGCCGTGGCGGCATTCGATCCGCGTGAAGTTCCATCTGGGTCGCGCAACATCGTGCCGCAGCCGCCGCCGGGCGTGGCGGTCGACGTGATCTCTGATCGCCTCATGAATCGACTCGCCTATCGCAACTACGGCACACACGAATCGCTGGCGTTGAACCACTCGGTCAACGCTGCGGTCAATCCGGCGTTCCGCGCGGGCGTGCGTTACTACGAAATCCGCAAGACATCACCAGCTGCTGCGTACACAGTCCAGGAACAGGGGACAATGTCAGGCCCCGGTGGCGACACCGTGCATCGCTGGATGGGTAGCGCCGCGATGAATGCTGCCGGCAGCTTGGCAGTCGGCTATTCTGCATCGAGCTCGGCGGTATTTCCGTCGCTTCGCTACGCAGGACGCCTCTCTGGTGATCCCGCCGGTAGTCTGGCGCAGGGCGAAGCATTAATGGTCGCCGGCACGAGTTCACAAACGCATTCATCCGGACGCTGGGGCGATTACTCAGACCTTACAGTCGATCCGTTGGATGATTGTACTTTCTGGTTCACAAGCGAATATGTAACGGGTGCATCGGCGCCAGATAACACTCGTTGGCACACCCGAGTCGGCGCATTTCAGTTCGGCCCCTGCCCGCCAATTCAAAAGGGCATCCTGGCTGGTACCGTTACTAGTGCTGCCAACGGCGCTGTCGTTCCGAATGCGACGATCAAGGCGCTTCCATTCTTCCGCAGCACGAATGCCAGTGGCGTCTACAACATCGATCCAATCGGCACGGGCACATACACCGTTGTCGCGTCCGCTCCCGGTTATGTGTCCGCTACCGTCAACGGTGTGGTGATCACAACGGGCAACACAACTACTCAAAACTTTGCACTAACTCCATTGAATGATTTGGATCCGGGAACTCCTGCTGTGACGGCGGAGAGCTGTTCTCCTGGAAACAGCGCACTAGATCCGGGTGAGACAGTCACCGTCAACCTTCCCATCGTTAACAACGGAGGTGCAGGTGCTACGACCACCAACCTGGTTGCCACGCTGCAGGCGACCGGCGGCGTCTCCAGCCCTTCCGGTCCGCAAAACTACGGAGCAGTAGTACAGGGTGGATCCCCAGTGGTGCGTCCTTTCACATTCACAGTGAGCGCCACCTGCGGTAGCAACGTGGATATCACTCTGCAACTTCAAGATGGCGCCACCGACTACGGGACAATCGTCTACAGATTGCGCACCGGCACGTTGGGAGCTGGTATCCCGAGTAGTTACAGCACTGGCAATATCGCGGTGCCCATCGCTGACAACACGACAGTTGATGTTCCGATCACGGTCGCGCAAAACGGTGCGGTCGGCGACATCAATGTGAAGGTTCGTTTGAACCACACATTTGATGCTGACCTAACTTTGACGTTGATCGCTCCCTCAGGCACTCAAGTTGTCCTTGCGGCCAATGAGGACAACGCTACTGGCGGTGGTGACAACTACGGCACCGGTACTAATGACTGTGCGGGCGTGCCGACAATTTTTGACGACGCAGCCGCGACGTCGATTACTGCAGCTGATCCGCCGTTCGCTGGAACTTTCAAACCCGAGAGTCCGCTGTCGGCTATGAATGGCGAATCGGTTAACGGTACCTGGAAACTACGTGTTAACGATAACGCTAGCTTGGACACCGGCGCAGTCGGTTGCGTCACCCTTGATATCAACCGGCAGCCGTTCATATGTTGCGGCGTGGTGGGTACGCCGGTAGTTGCCGCGAATGGGGCGGCGACGATTACAGCGGAGAGCATTGCTCCGCCGAATAACGCACCCGATCCGGGTGAGACGGTGACGGCGACGTTCCCGCTCATCAACACTGGCGACGGTCCGACGTCGAACCTTGTGGCCACACTGCAATCGAGTGGTGGAGTTACTCCTGTAACAAGTACCCGAAACTACGGAGTGTTGGCTGCCAATGGAGGCACCGGGTCGCAGCCATTCACTTTCGTGGCGAGTGGGACGTGCGGCAACAACATCACCGCAACGTTACAGCTCCAGGATGGTGCGATTAACCTCGGAACGGTGACCTACACCTTCCAGCTCGGAACAACGAGCACTGCCTCGCAGACATTCTCCAACCCAACGGCGATCGTGATTCCGGCAACTGGAACAGGTGTTACCACGGGTGCACCTGCAACGCCATACCCGTCGGCAATCACAGTGGCGGGGATTACCCAGCCGGTCAGCAAGGTTACAGTCACGCTCAAACAGATCAGTCATACCTTCCCAAGTGACGTGGATGTATTGTTGGTGGGACCAACAGGAGTGAAGTTCAACATCATGTCGGACGTGATTGGCGGTACTGACTGGACTGGCCAGACTTACACGCTGGATGATGCAGCAGCCGGGCTGTTGCCATCATCAGGCGCACCGCCGGCTTCGGGTACTTTCAAACCGACAAACTACGGCACCGGTGACGCATATCCGGCACCCGCGCCGGCCTCTCCTTATCTGGAGCCAGCAACCGCTGGGACGGCCACCTTCGCGTCAGCTTTCAATGGTGTGGATCCGAACGGAACGTGGAACCTCTATGTCGTGGACGATGCCGGAACCGACATCGGAACTTTTGCCGGCGGCTGGGACCTGACAATCACCACCACCCAGAGCATCTGCAACGCACAGAGCTGTTCCATCACATGTCCGTCGAACATCACCGTACCGGCAGATGGCGGCGGCACAAGTGCAGTAGTCAACTATCCGCCCGCTACCCCAACAGGGGCCTGCGGCGTGTTGAACTACGTCCCGGCATCCGGTTCAACCTTCCCGGTTGGCACCACAACGGTGACCGTAGGGGGCGCCAACGCGGCGACCTGCCAGTTCACGGTAACCGTGCAGCCAGGAGGTGGCTCGCCAAACCTGATCATTAGCGAGTTCCGGCTGCGTGGTCCAGGTGGCGCCAGCGATGAGTTTATTGAGATCTATAACAACGGTGGCGCAGACCATACTGTTGCCGGTGGCGGCACTGGTTACGCTGTGGCTGCTTCAGATGGCGTGGCGCGCTGCGTCGTACCGAATGGCACAGTGATTCCGAACCGCGGCCATTATCTGTGCGTAAACTCCAGCGCCTACTCACTTGGTTCTTACCCAGGCGGGAACGGCACGACCGCGACCGGGGATGCGACCTACACTACCGATATTCCAGACAATGCCGGCATTGCGATCTTCAATACTTCGGTGGCGGCTAACTTCAACCTTGCGAACCGGCTCGACGCAGTCGGCTCGGCAGGTGAAGCCAACACGCTTTACAAGGAAGGCATCGGTTACCCGGCTTTGGGAACGACCAATCTGGAACAGACCTTGTTCCGGAAAGTCGATCTCATTAACGGCTTGCCAACCGACACCAGTAACAATTCGACTGACTTCCTGTTTGCTGATACTGCTGGCACTTCGACTCCTGCAGGTCAGCATCTGGGAGCGCCCGGACCGGAGAACCTCTCCAGTCCGATCCAGCGCAACGCGTCAATCAAGCTGTCTCTGATTGATGTCGGCTGTATCACGGCAACTGCAAACAACGCTTGCGCCAAGTTCCGTGATCTAACGCCTGACGTCCCGAACAATTCCACCCTGGGCACGCTGTCGATTCGCCGCAAGGTAACGAATAACACTGGGGCGGCGGTGACACGGCTACGGTTCCGAGTCGTTGACACGACAACGATCCCGGCGCCACCGGGCACTGCAGACATTCGCTTCCGTACCTCTTCAACGTTCGTCGCGAACTTGTCGGGTGGAGGCACAACTTCAATACAGGGTCTGACGTTAGAAACGCCACCAGCACAAGCTCTTGGCGGCGGCTATAACGCAACAGGTTCTGTCGGTACGATCACGCTGGGCACACCGCTCGCAAATGGCGCCTCCATAAACATTCACTTCCTGGTAGGCGTGCAACAGGGCGGTAACTTCCGGTTCCTGCTCAACGTGGAAGCGCTACCATAACAATTCAACACACGGAGTGAATGCTCCGTCTGCTGCTAAAGAACATGAGGGGAGGGATCGAACGATCCTTCCCCTCATTGTTTGTGAAGTCCCTGGTTCTCTCCACCGAAGGGTGGCCCCATACTGGTCCATTGTTTAATGCGGAAAAAGAAAACCGTTGACGCGCTTTGAATGCGGATCATAAGATGACAATTGTTTGGCCCCACAAAAAAATCTGCGTGAAAAATCCCACTGATTATCGCCGGAGCCTCAGCTAGAACAAAGGATCTATTGCTATTGTTGGGCAATCGGACTGTCCAGCTGCGACTGGGAAAATGGCGTCCGTTAACAGGTCAAAAAAAATTAACCAGGAGACCAGATGAAACAGATCATCAATCTATTTCTGCTAGTTGCTGCAGCGATGTCAGTGAACATCGCGCTTTCCGCAAACCAAACGGCTCAGGCTCAGCTCATCATCAGTGAATTTCGTGTACGTGGCCCAAACGGTCTTAACGATGAGTTTATCGAGCTCTACAACAACAGTGGCGCCGATCATACCGTTGCTGGTGGCGGCACTGGGTACGCTGTAGCTGCTTCAAATGGCGTGGCGCGCTGCGTCATACCAAATGGCACAGTGATCCCTAACCGTGGCCACTATCTGTGCGTAAACTCAATAGGCTATTCCCTGGCCTCATATCCTGCCGGCAACGGAACGACCGCAACAGGGGACGCGACCTACACGACCGATATTCCAGACAATGCCGGCATTGCGATCTTCAACACTTCAGTGGCGGCAAACTTCAACCTTGCGAACCGTCTCGATGCAGTCGGATCCACTAGTGAAGCGAATACTTTGTACAAAGAAGGCACCGGCTATCCAGCACTTGTGCCATTTTCAATCAACTACAGTTTCTATCGCGACAACTGCGGCAACTCGGGATCGATTACGACGTTTACGCCCTGCGCAATCGACACGCCGAAAGACACAAACAACAACGCGGCCGACTTCATCTTTGTTGATACGAACGGGACCTCCGCCGGAGCGGGTCAGCGTCTTGGCGCGCCAGGACCTGAAAACCTTTCCAGTCCTATTCAGCGCAATGCTTCCTTCAAGGCGTCTCTGCTCGATCCCTGCGTAGTATCATCCTCGCCGCCTAATCGAGTTCGCGATTTCACCAGCAATCCGCCGAACAACTCAACTGCCGGCACCATCGATATTCGCCGTACGTTCACCAACTTTACAGGCGGTAACGTTACAAGACTACGATTCCGAGTGATCGATCTGACGACATTCCCGGCGCCCTCCGGTATTGCAGACTTGCGCCCGCTAAGCAGTACAGCAGTAGTTGTAACAGTTGATCGCCCTCCCTGCGGGACGGGAACGAGCAACATTACCGTACAGGGTACGACTCTTGAACAGCCGCCCTCTCAGCCGAATGGCGGTGGCTTTAATTCAAGCCTATCAGCAGGCGTAGTCACTCTGGCTACTCCGATTGCAAATGGCGCAAGTGTCGACATTAGGTTCTTGGCTGGTATTCAGCAAACCGGTAGTTTCAAGTTCATTCTCAATGTCGAGGCCTTACCGTAAGGCGTCAATTCATGAACCCGGCAGTGTTATCGTTCGGGCAAGAGAAAGGAGAGGTGATCGTCACCTCTCCTTTTTTCTTATGGCAGCGCGTTTAAGACGCGTTGAGCTCACTTGACCGGGCCGTCATCAGGACAGGGATGCGAGATCAACCTCAAACGGATCGTGCGAGGGGAAGGCGTATGTCACTTTATAGTTTGGCGCCGTCGCTTCCAAAATGGGCTCACCACCGGATTCCAGCCATGCATGGCCATCAATCTCACCTTGTGGCCCTTTGCGCA